>JACLAC010004157.1_pt1 | contig 13062 bp, 9 predicted proteins | sample 8027881 | NCBI WGS metagenome assembly JACLAC01 (sample SAMN15725517, study PRJNA655200) | protist metagenome | isolation source: fluorescence activated cell sorting (FACS) single amplified genomes of... | place: Spain: Blaines Bay Microbial Observatory, Mediterranean Sea | collected 2016-01-19 | reverse complement strand
TCGTTCATTTTACCATGGGTTGCCCCTGCCGCATTGGGAATAGTTTTCCCATCGGCTTTATCAAAATTGAAATATACAATCATCCCTTTATCAATTTGAGCTTGGATAGGTAATATAGCGATTGTCAAAAACAAAGCAATAACAGCTAAACGAAGCAATTGCATACTTGATACCCTTCCTAGTATAGATTTGAAAATTGAAAAACCAAACATATTAATTAAATCCCATTTTTGTCAACGAGCCTCTCGTTTTATATCTGACCATAAAGCAGCCAATTTATCCTGGGGCTCAACAGGAAGCAATTTTCCCTCCTTAATTTCCTTAATTTCTTTTTCCGTTAAAGCTCGGTTATAAACATAAAGATCGTCTATAATAAAAGTAGCTGACCTGTATCCGGTTCGACCAATATACAGTTTTTCCGCCCCCTGAGCATGATCTTTCGGCACATTATACTTACCGACTTCTTTACCGTCAACATAAAACTTCAACTCCGCTTTTTCCTTAATACCAGCAACATGATACCATTCCTTCAATTCAAATTGACTTCCTTCACCATCTGGCCCCGCACAATTCGAACCTGCATTTCCGGGATTAAACCGCCAGTGGATATTCAGGGTGGGAGGACAAGTCCAAATTCCTGGGGAACGATCAGACCCGGGTGCCTTTTTGGCAATGATTTGGCTCCAACTTCCATTAGCACCATCAATAAAGTAGAGCCAGAAGAGATAGGAATTGTCTTGATAATCTTCCAACTCCTTGAATGATTCGACTTCTAAACTTGATTGTGGGTCTTTCATTTCTAAAGCACCATTACCATGCACTTTTTCTTTGGTAGTGACTTTCCCTTTACCTAAATCGCCATCGTTCCCTTCACCAGTTTCATCTTTTATCTTACCTCCGTTTTCTTTATCAAAACTGAAGTATAAAATTAAACCTTTATCTTTCACATTTCGTGCTTGACTCGGCAAGATGATAACTAACAACAAGCTCAAAACAATGGAATTCACAGCGCATCGCATATTTTTGACTCCCTTCCAAAATCGTGTTGTTCAATCTAGCACAATTAAAGTTAGAATTTAACACTACATTTAGATATCAATTAGCTTTCCGCTTTATATTTGCCCACATAGCAGTAAGTTTATCCTGTGGAGCAACAGCCAGTAATTTTCCCTCCTTAACCCCATTGACTTCTTTTTCTTTTAGAGCTCGGTCATAGACATAAAGATCATCTATAATAAAGGTTGCCGATCTGTAACCTGTTTTACCAATATATAGTTTCTCCTTTCCCTGTGCGTGGTCTTTCGGTTGCCCCGCTTTTTTGGCGACCTCTTTACCATCAACGTAGTAGAAGAGATCCGATCCTTTTTTGACACCAGCTACGTGATACCATTTTTTCAGTTTAAATATGCTTCCTTCCCCGTCGGGGCCACACCGATCACAGCCTTTATTGCCTGGATTGAATCGCCAGTGAATATTCAAGGTATCAGGGCAAATCCAGATTCCCGGTGATCTATCCGACCCAGGCGCTTTTTTAGCAATAATCTGGCTCCAACTGCCATTGGTTCCTTCAATAAAGTAGAGCCAAAATAGATAGGAATTATCTTGATACTCTTCTAGCTCACTGAATGATTCAACTGTTAAACTCGATTGTGAGTCTTCCATTTCTAAAGCACCCTTACCATACACTTTTTCTTTGGTAGTGATTCTTCCTTTCTCTAAATCGCCGTCGTTCCCACCACCAGTTTGATCTTTAATCTTATTTCCGTCTTTTTTGTCGAAGCTAAAGTATAAAATCAAACCTTTATCTTTCACACTCTGCGCTGGGCTTGGCAGGACAGTGACTAGCAGAATCAAACTCGTAACAATTAAGACTATAGACAATCGCATATCTTCTCCACCTTAGTATTTCCTATGATCCAAGATTAACTGAAACTATGATATCATATTGAGTATAGTTGTAAACCACTATTATCTTAATAAAGGCATAATAGCAGTAATTGTCACATAATGTACGCATTTTAGTTTATGCTGATTAAATAAGGAACTCCCTAGTTACCATGCTACCTAATCATGATTTGGACTGGTGAAACGACGATTATAGAGAGTAGTACTTGGCTTAATCTGAACTTAAATTTAAGCCGATGAAGTCCAACTTTGCTTGTCAAGAGATAATCCTATCTCTGGTTTTAACTAGTATCATACTTCTATGATTGTAGTAATGTAGTTTCATTTGTATGTTTCAGGTAATACATACGCACAGTAAGATACAATATCCTTGGGATTGTGCTGGAGTATGTCTAAAAAGACATCAACTGAAAGCCATCATCTGTATAGTTAAAAAATCTCGAATAGAAAGATTGACAACCATTCCAAACCAATCCGGATCATATTGAACAATTGTAAGTGGTTATTATACTGATTAAAACAAAAAGGAATCAGCATAACATGACAAAAGTTGTAGGTTTATGGAGAACAAGAAGCTAGGATACATAAAACATGAGACCATCACCAACCTATGGTAATTCAATCTCACTAAATATCTATTAAATTAGTAAAATTATCCACTCTATTTTTCTAGAAGGGTAATTTTACTATTGCTTGTCGGAGTACCTGTACATGGCGCCAGCCGTCTAATGGCGAAAATGTAAATTTGTATTCACGATAACAAGGAGGAGAAATTGGACGAACATAGCATATCTATGACATTGGAGAAGAATTTCCTGCTCATTCCCATTTGGAATGGAGCAAAGATGATTCGTATTAATTTAAGTATTGATGGCCAGAATGTACGTGAGTTTGATGCTGAGCTTGCAACAACGAGGGAACAAATCAGTTTTTGGTCATTCCTTGATATTACAGCTTTCCAGAAAAAGGAAGCTCTACTTAAACTAGACGGAGCAACAGAAGAAGGAATAGCACTGATTACCCAGGCTGACGAAATCCCAGATGCCAGTGGATTTTATAATGAGCCACTACGTCCACAGTTCCACTTTTCCCAAACGCTTGGTTGGAACAATGACCCGAATGGCATGGTCTACTATGATGGAGAATGGCACCTCTACTTCCAACACAACCCTTATGGTTGGAAGTGGGGAAACATGCACTGGGGACATGCAACTAGTACAGATCTGGTTCATTGGAAACAATTGCCTATAGCTATTTATAACAAACAACATGGTGATTGGGCTTTTTCTGGTAGTGCTGTGGTTGATGAGAACAACACCGCGGGTTGGCAAACTGGTAATGAGAAGGTTATTGTCGCATCATGGACCAGCACAGGACGAGGGGAATGTGTCGCCTACAGTAACGATCGTGGTAGGACATTTACCGAATATGAAGGCAATCCAGTGGTACAACATGCTGGACGTGACCCAAAGATCATCTGGTATCAACCTGGTAAACATTGGGTTATGGCAGTTTACGACGAATCAGAAGAATCAGGGCGATCCATTGCTTTTTATACGTCTGGAGATATGAAGAACTGGGAATTTCATAGTAAACTGGAAGGTTACTATGAATGTCCCGAGATTTTTGAACTGCCCGTTGACGGTGATTCTAACAACACTCGTTGGGTTTTGTTTGCTGCTGACGCCCGTTATGCTATCGGTCAATTCGATGGGAAGGTCTTTTCACCTGAACACGATGACAAATACCAAGTACACTATGGAAAGTACTATGCCTCCCAAATCTTCAACAACAGCCCCGATGGCCGAAAGATCCAGATTGGTTGGGCGCAAATAGAGATGCCAAACATGCCATTCAACCAGACATTCAGTTTTCCTCATTCGTTGACGTTACGAACGACTGACATAGGCATTCGTATGTTTGCAGAACCAGTGAAGGAAATTGAGATACTTCACCGAAAACAACACATCAGCAAGAATGTGAGCCTCGTTGAAAATCAGCCGGTCAATCTTAATGTTTCAGGCGAACTCTTCGATATCCGAGCTAAATTCCAGATTAACGATGCAAAAATTATTGGTCTTGATGTGGGGGGAGAGAAAATCACATACGATACCAAAGAGAATCAACTAAACGGTATTGAGATGACACCAATAAATGGAGAAATTTCAATACAGATTCTAGTTGACCGTCCGATGCTGGAAATTGTTGGCAACAATGGAAGGGTATTCTTAACTAATCCACGTCAACAGCACGGTGAAGTTTCGCTAATCTCTGCTTTTGTAAAAGAAGGCCAAGCGAAGTTAGTCAGTCTAGAAGCTAATGAACTTCGATCTATTTGGTAAATAGGAACACACTGGACATAACAACTTTTAGTTTAATACAAATTATCAACGAGATGCTAGATGCTAACGCTCATTCTTGCTAGCCTAGTCATGGGACTAACATCAATAGTTTCTAATGTTGACAATAACGAACCCACAATAGGAAAAAAAGTGAAAGTTTTTATTTTAGCGGGACAATCCAATATGGAAGGCCATGGTCAAGTACGTAGTCTCAATCATCTTGGACAACATCCACAGTATGGTTACTTGCTAGAAAAATTGAAAAACGCAGACGGATCTTGGAAGGTGCGTGAAGATGTGATCATTACATGGCAAGCCAGAGAGAAAAAGAGCGGGCCACTGACCGCTGGGTGGGGAAGTCAAAATCACGAAATAGGCCCGGAGTTGATGTTTGGTACTGTCATGGGTGAAAAATATGATGAGCAGGTATTGTTAATTAAAACTGCTTGGGGAAGCAAAGATGTATTCTGCGACTTTCGTTCGCCTACTGCAGGCAGCCTAACTGAAGATGAAGCACTTTTGTTAGAACGAGAACAATCGGAAAACAATAATCGCGAAATCGGATATTACTATCGCAAACTGATTTCGGAAATTAAAGAGCAGCTGATGAATATTGATAATTTGGTTCCTGATTATCAAGGTCAGGGTTATGAAATTTCGGGGATGGCTTGGTTCCAAGGTTGGAACGATTTCTGCCAATGGCATATCGAGATTGATCAGAAAAAAGTGGGAACTGGGATCATAGAAAATTATCCTAAGAATTTGTCAGCCATGTTTCGTGATCTACGTCAGGATCTCAATGTCCCCAATATGCCAATTGTCATTGGTGAAATGGGAATTGGTGGACATGACATTGCGTTAAAGGCTAAGGATCAGGAGAATCATGAAGCGCAAGCCGTGATGAACTTTCGTCAGGCACAACAAGCTGTTGCAGGGGACAAAACGCTTAGAAACGTCACTTTTGTTCCTACAGCCGATTTTTGGGACACTCGCCTCCAAGAACTCCGTCAGATTAGTGATGCCTACTGGAGTGAAAAGCAGCAGAAAGGAATCTCGGATACAACGGAAAACCATCTACCTACCAAAGAACTAAACGATGAATACTTAAATCGAGGTGGGCACTGGTACTGTCACTACAACGGTTCAGCCACTAACTATTCCCTAGTTGGTTATGCTTTAGCGAACGCACTGATAACTGGAGAGTGAAACTAAAATTAAAACCAAACGCTAAATTTGGAATCATGGAAGGGAAAAATGGATGCAAAAGAGCGATACTTCTGGGATGTAACAGGATATTTAGTAGTCAAGAACGTCCTGTCTACAGAGGAGTTGAAAATTGCTAATGAGGCTATTGATTATTGCGCTGACCGTATTAGTCAAAGTGAGGAGAATAAAGGTGTTGGCGATTCAACCTTCCTGCGCGGAACTGGTTCTCGCTGGATGCACGGTACTAACCTGCTGAACATTACCCCCCCTTACTGCCAGCCGTTTCGCCAGATGTTGGCCCACCCTGCGGTGGTCAGTCGGCTGAATCTGATGTGTGGCAAAGGGTTTCGGCTTGATCACGGGCCACAATTCAATAATGCTGTCAAAGGAACCGCTGGTTTAACGCTTCATGGTTCGGGCGACCCTCACAAACCTTATGTAGCTTACCATCACCAAAATAGGGAGTTTCACTGTGCTGGAGTAACCGTTACTTGGAATCTGAGTACTGCTCCTGCAGGTGGTGGTGGTTTCGCTTGCGTACCAGGCAGTCACAAATCGAAATTTGCTATACCCAAAGAGGTACGCAATTGCGATGATGACATGGGTGTCGTTGTGCAACCTGAGATCCATGCTGGGGATATTCTCTTTTTTATGGATGGCGCACAGACACACGGCACCCATCCGTGGAGAAATGACCATCAACGGCGGTCGGTACTTTTCAAATACGCTTCACGGACAGCCAACCGTGGCGGCTCCCGCCCGTATTATAAACCCGAAACCTATTGGGATGAAGAGATCGTAAGCGGAATGACGCCTGAAGAACGAGCAGTTATGTTTGGTCCCGCCTCACCACCAAAGACGCAGGAAGTTTACTTGACAGTTGATCCTGATGGCACAGTGCATCTTGATAATTAACTTAAGACTCTAAAGGAGACAATCAGTGGATGATCCAAACCGTTCCCTGTATACCGTTTCAGAAGAAGAAAAATATTGTTTCGACCTACGAGGCTATTTAATTGTATCGAATGTTTTGTGTCCAGATGAAATTGAGGCCTGTAACGCGGCTTTGGATCATTTCTCCGACAAGATTCAGACCTTAGAAGCAGGGTCACTATCCGGAGGGTCAAGTGCGTTGACCGGTAGTTTCGGTAGGCGACAACTGACTGGGATGCTGGGTTGGCCAACTCCTTATCGTGAACCTTTCCGCCAATTATTGGTACATCCGGTGGTCGTTTCCCGTCTGAACGAATTCTCCGGCAAAGGGTTTCGACTTGACCACGGGCCACTGTTGATCAAAGCGGTCAAAGGTACCGAAGGCCATCGGTTACATGGCGCTGGAGAGCCATTTAGTCCAGTGGTCGCCTATCATCAACAAAATAGTAAAATTTATTGTCGAGGTATCACTGTAGCTTGGCAACTAGCTGATTGTGGGGCCGGTGATGGTGGATTTGCCATTGTTCCAGGTAGCCACAAGAGCAATGAACCGACACCAAATGAAGTGCGTAGCGTGGAGGACCATCTAGGTTTAGTGGAACAACCTGAAATGGAAGCCGGCGACGTCCTCTTTTTTGCCGAAACCGCAACCCATGGAACCCTGCCGTGGACAGCTGAACATGAACGGCGCTCTCTCCTGTACAAATATACCTCCCGAGGAACTGCACGTGCCGTGGGAAAACACTTCACTCCCGAATCACGCCACGGTGATTGGATCAATGAATTGCCAAGAGAACAACAGGCACTGTTCTATGGTCCCGGCGTTCATCATGGTGGGCAGTTACCTATTCTGGAATCAGATGGGGAAACAACTTGGGTTGCTGATTAAAATTACTTTTTCACAGGTAGCCCTCAAAACCAACTAAAACCAAAGGTTTGAGAAGTAGATTTCGGAATACCCCAAAGGGTTTCGTATAACAGAATGTACTGGATATAATAAGAAAGCTCGTTGCAACATCTGTATCGCGATACAGACTTCATAGTATTCAAGAAAAGACTGGTTGAATTACCTCCGAAGGGAGCGTCATCCTTAGGAAGCTCTATAAGGCAAATTACCGAAGTATATTCTCTAGATTACGTATTTTTTTATTAGCCAAAGTTGGCTACACAAAGATATCGTTCAATATGTATCCTCTTCTTCAGCTCGTTGCAACATAGCTTTCATATATGCAATTGTGTAAGCAGTTCCCACACGACTATCACCGGACATACTAGGGATATGGTCGGGGATAATAGGTCCTTTGAAACCAAACTGGTGAAGATTCTTCATGATTGGGTACATGTCCATATAGCCATTATCAACGAAAGTCTCCACGAAGTGTGGTAACGGCTTATCAACATTGCGAAAGTGAACTTTAAAGATCTTGTCGCGTTCGGCAAAATAGCGGATCGATTCCAGTACATCACTACCCATCCATTCTCCACCCTCTAACCAACATCCAACGCAGAAACAAATTCCTACATTGGGACTATCTGCTATTTCAAGTGCTCTTTTGTAACCATCAAAACTACTGAAGATGCATCTTGGAATTCCCGCTAACTTGGGAACAGGTGGATCATCTGGATGAATGCCAATCATTACGCCCGATTCTTCAGCTACTGGAGCTACCGCCTTAATGAAATAAGTATAATTATCCCAAATCTCTTCTTCTGTGTATTCACGTCCATGAGATAAAGGCATATCAAAAGTTCTGCCGTGCCAATGCCCTGCCTTAGCTTTGTTAAGACTGAAACCACGAGCAGAAGCTCCACCACGTGTCTCCTCACGTTCGGTACTCCAAATACCATTGCCCATATGAGCATAAGTTGTATAAGGAATTCCAGCCTGGCCCAATGCACGTAGATGAGCTTTATATTCCTCTATCTTAGCATCCCTATTTTCTAAGTTTAAAACGATTGCATCTTGGTTGTGAACATCCAAATTACCAAATCCGTAGACCTCAATACCGTATTCAGCGAACTTTTCACGCGTGTTTTTATAATAATCAACATTAGCATTTGTTGCATCCGTCCACAAAACGGCATGACTTAATCCCATTTGTTGGACAAATTGAAAGTCACCTTCAGTAGCCTCCGGTGACATTTGCGCTGTTATTTTGACGCCAGGTGCTATCCCAGCTAAAGGATCATCCTTAACCATGTTTAGTCTCCCATATTAATTCAATCACCATTTTAAAGTATGTCAAAACATTATTACTGCTACATAGAATAATCCAAAATCAACTATATCATTAATGAATTACTGTAGTGTTCACTGGTTTGGTATTATACCAGCCCGTGCCTATATCAAGGTTGAAAATTGCACAAACCGCCGCACACATAAGTCTCTTCAACCATACCTAACTAAGGCAGTTATAGCCAAGAATGAATTAAGAACAGGCGGCAAAATGTAGCTTTTTTCCTGATAATATCATATTCTAGGCGAGGCGAAGTTGAAATATCAAATTATTAATCCAAAGACTGTGGTGGTTCTTGAATAAAATGGTTGCGTTTCTATGGGGCTTGGCAATGGTGTTCTGGTTAGAGCTAACCAAGAAAACAAGTGATGACCAGTAAAAAGTTTTTCTTCCTTTGCACCTATCGTCTCAATCATTAAAATGTTAAGAGAAATTAATAGCAGTTCATAACCTAGGAAACACTCAATTAGCGTTATGTTGGATAACTAGATAGGTGAAAACAGTTCTTCTCATTGGTAGTTCTATATTTGAACAATGGAATAACATTAAGGACTTAGTGCCTGGTTATTCTGTAAAGAACTGTGCGATTGGAGGAACAACAACTTCTTACTGGTTAGAGCATTTGGCTGATGTTTTAACTGCCGAATCAACGGATGTAGTACTACTATACTGCGGGAGCAACGATGTCAACCATGGAGTTCCCGAAGAGAACATTATTGCAAATGTATCGCAGTGTTGCAAAATTGTCCATGACCTATCACCTACCACAGGATTTGCTTATTTCAGTGTCATCAAAGCACCGCAGAAAAGTGGCAAATGGGAACTCATTGAGAGGTTGAACTCAGCCATTCGGATCGGACTACCAACCGGTGACCTCTATGTTGAAACGAATGATGTATTCTTTGATGATAAGCTCCCCATGAACCATTTTTTTGCTAAGGATGGCCTACATTTAACAAATGAGGCTTACCTTGCACTATTAACTTATGCACGGCCGCTCATATCTAATTGGATAGGAGTCGTTCCATCCACATCAACTTAATAAAGGAATTTTGCGTGATTGAGTACTCAAAATATAGTAAGCTTTCGCCAACTGCTTACGCAGAGGCTTTAAACCGTTGCCAATTTATGGATTTTGGTATTAATGAGTTATGGCCACAAATACCAAGAATTGCAGGTCCAGCATTTACGGTGCAACTTCACCCGGGTGATAATTTAATGCTCCATGCCGCAATTTATGAAGCACCAACGGGTTCTGTGATTGTTGTCAAGGCTGGCGACACAGACTTCGCGGTAGCTGGCGGTAACGTTTGTGCAGTAGCACAAAAGAGAGGAGTCATCGGGTTTGTAATAGATGGCGTGATTCGGGATCTAGCAGAAATACGGCAGAATAAATTCCCGGTATTTGCCCGTGGTGTTATACCGATACCTGGGCAAAAGAATATTACTGGGCCACTGAATATACCCATAAAATGTGGAGGAGTAAACATCTCTCCAGGAGATATCATTGTCGCAGATGAAGAAGGCATAGCAGTTATACCCATTGAAAAAGAAGACCAAGTATATAAAGCTGCAAAAGCTAGGTCAAAAAACGATGCAATGATATCTCTCGATGATTGGGAAACAGAACACTACGCTAAGATAATGTCGTTAATCAAACAAAGATCCAAAACGTAATAATTACAAACAAAGGACAGGTAGCATACGCATGATCAACATAGTTGTGGAGGGACAACCTCGAGCACGTATCGTTGTTTCAGAAATTGATTTGCCGGTGGAACGGCACGCGGTGACAGAACTAAATAAGTACATCCGCCAGATGAGTGGGGTGGAACTTCCTGTAGCAACAAATCCTGGCGACAACACGACCAATATCTATATTGGCCGTGCAGCTCCAACTGAAGACATCGACATGTCGGAAGAAACCTTGGGCTTCGACGGCTACATAGTCAAAACCATTGAAAAAGATATCATTTTGGCCGGGATCAAACCTTACTCGTGCCTTTACGCAATTTATCATCTACTGACGAGATATCTTGGTTGCGGTTTCTTTGAAGATGGAGACCAAATACCACAACAGTCATCAGTGGTTGTCAGCAAATTGAACGACGTATGTAAACCACGGTTTGAGTGGAGAAACAAGTGTGTAGCTCATTTCCCTGCCTATAGCGGTCATCGATGGTACAGTGAAGAAGAGTGGAAACAGTGGTTTGACTGGCTCGTCAAGACGCGTATTAATACTTGCGAAGTGGGCTGGCTAGCACGTTACACAGGTATTGAGGCGCTCGCAGCCGCTCAGTTCGGCATAAAGATTAAGCTTACAGCCTGGCAGAAGCAGAACTTAGCGATGATGCGGCGACTCTTCGACCACGCACGGATGTGTGGCATCCGCTGCTGGCATGAGGTCACTTGGCACATGCCCTGGCTTGCTACCGAACCAGGGTCAATGCCTTATTACGATGGGGTGCAAACCTCAGAATTCTTGAGCAAGTACCAAGCATTAACTGGTAAAAAGGTACCAACTGTACCTTATGAATGGTGCGGTCTCACCTTTCAATGGTTGGACCCCAGAATTCCAGAGGTACAGGAATTCATTACTGCTTGCGTAACAACACAGATGGAAGTACTAGGTTCAGATCACTACTATTACATAGGCATTGGTGGTGAAGGACACTTTGGCAGGGGCTCCACTGAAGAGCTAAGTGAACTGACTGAAGCCTTGCTGTTCAAAACAATCGACGCTGTCAAAAAAGCTGACCCACAGGCAATTATACTAACTGGTCAGCCGTTTCCTTATGCGAATACTTACCAAGCACAAAGAGAAGCTATAAAGAAATCCGATGCGATTGTCGTAACTAATTTCCTAGCGATTCCACAGCGTTTGCCGGACTTTAAGCTAAATGATTACTACTGGGGGTTGCGGTGGACTAACGGAATGGTAGTTCAGTGTGGCAAGCATACGAACCCTTGGGGCGATCTGAAGGTTGCTGTAGAAAACGCGAAGACTCTTTGCAGGGACCCGAAAGCCAAAAATTGGTGGGGATTCTCAGTCGGTGGGGAGTCCAGTCATCGTGAACATCTTAAGCAAGACCTGCTAGCAGAGATAGCTTGGAACCCAATGACGGTCGATTTGGACAATTTCATAAGGCGTTGGACAACTGGACGTTATGGTTTGGAAGCAGCTGGGCGCCTGCAATGTGTAACCAAGGCAGCTATGGATACACTATACTCATGCTATAACATGGATATGACCAATCGACCGTTGTACCGCGACTGGGCCGGAGGTTACCTTCCAGGGTTAACTCCAACCTCGATCAAGCGAACGCTGGGATATTTACCAAAACTTCGTTTCGTCTTAGAAACAATGCTTAAGGAACACGACCTACTCAAAACGAGCTCCCTTTATCACTTCGATGTAGTTGATTACGGTCGAGTTTATCTAGGTGCACTTTTTAACGACCAACTTGCCAGAACAAGAAAGGCGTTTCGAGCTGGAGACAAAAATTCTTTTGAACGTTACGCCATGGAGGTCGAAGAGGTGATGCGTTTTATTGCCAAACTAACTTCATCCCACGATCAGTTCCGAATGAAAGTCCACGATGACCGAGCGGCAAGATTCCCAGAAATTTTACCGGGATATGCAAACCACGAGAGCAATTGGATTACCTTCACGGCGACACAGTCGCCAACAGCTTGGCGTGCAATTTTAGACTACACCGCGGAAGATTATGCCGAACTGGTGGCACACTACTTCTGGCCCCGTGTCGAGCGATATCTGAACAAAATGCGGGAGATGCTTGAGCAAGGAAAGGACATTTCGGGAGATATGGGTAGAGACTTCGTGATATCCGACTGGGCTAGTCCAAAAGGAACACTACCATGGTCCCCATACGGCATCCCTTGTGAGCCGGAGCTTAGTACTGGAGATCTAGAGTTAGCACATAGTATCATTACCTCCGGATCAAAAAGCGGGCAATATGATTTCTATGAAGGGTCATTGATGCCACTTATCAAGGAACTATTGGTTCGTTTTCCTGTACCAGAGGATCTGGACGAAATTCTTAATGAGGTCGACCCAACTCAAAAAGCGTATCAGGTACAGTCGATGTCTGGAAAACCAGGGGAAGTAAATCAAGGGTTCCATACACCAGAAGTAGTTGAACTTGTGGATGTACCGGAAGAACTGGGCTACGTAATCGAAATAGAGAATTTCGGATCGGTCTATAATGTTGCCAGAGGAGAAGTAACCCGTTACAAAGTACACGTCTCCGATTGGTTGAACCTCACGCGATTACCTGATCGGAAATCAGAGAGAGGGAACCACTTAGTCGTGGTCTATGAGTTCGAATACGATGGAAAAAGTTGGGTTCTTCACTACGATCCAGGGTCGGATCAGACATTTTCCGGCCTGAGGATCAATGAGTTCCATGGCAGGGTAT
>JACLAC010017731.1_pt1 | contig 13064 bp, 20 predicted proteins | sample 8027881 | NCBI WGS metagenome assembly JACLAC01 (sample SAMN15725517, study PRJNA655200) | protist metagenome | isolation source: fluorescence activated cell sorting (FACS) single amplified genomes of... | place: Spain: Blaines Bay Microbial Observatory, Mediterranean Sea | collected 2016-01-19 | reverse complement strand
TAGTGGCGGCGGGCCGTTGGTGTGGAGTTCGCACGGAACTGGCTGGAGACACGCGGGTGGCTCGGGTGGTGTGAGGAATGCGCGTGTTTTTAAAACGAGCGCTTGAAGGGCATGAGAAGCCGTTGATAGACAGGGGTTCCTGCAAGGTAGTGGTGGTGTTGGTCTTGCTGAAGGTTTGGGCGCTGCGGCTGCGGGTGTGGCAGGTGATGCGACGGGTGCTAATGTAGATGGTGCTTCGAATAGAGACAGTGACGAGAAGACTTCGAAGGAGGACGGATAGAGCGAGCATAATGCTGATGGAGAACAAACTGAAGCGCAGCCGCAGGTCGCTGCAACTTCTAGCAAACAAAAGAAGAAGGACCAGGACCAGCTGCTCGACGCCGCCACGGTCCAATAGCTCGCGCAGACGCACGCAGCGTCTCATGCCTCGAGCACCCAGCTTTACACTCTCGCCTTCGAGCACACCTTCTCGCACGACAACGAGGTCGTCTTCTTCGCGCCAGCTCACCCGTACACCTACAGCCACTTGCGCAGGTTCTTGAAGTGGGCGGTGCCGATCAGTAGGAGCGAGATGTGATGACGGGGCGAGCGAGGGACGGTGGTTTAGCGGGAGACTTTATGTGTGAGTGGTTGAGGTTTTCCAGTTGATGTGCTGAGCGTGGGGCGGTTTGGTGGGGCGTTGAAGAACCAGTAGGAGAAGGAGATGTGGGGAGTAGAGCGAGAGGATGGGGATGACGTTGATGGTTTAGGTGATTGAGAGATGGACGGGGACGCTGCTTCTGAAGAGGAGGAGACATTTTTTGGAGATGGCGAGATGGACGGAGATGCTGCGAGTGATGAGGAGCGGGCTCGGGAGGAAGTGGATGCTGCGTTTGGTGGTAAAAAGACTGGTGGGGAATAGAGTGACGGCGACAGTGATGGTGGAAATTGAGCTAACGCGAAGTGAGTCGGCAAGAAGAAGACGCTCGCGGTAGCAACTAAGAAGTCCATCGCAACCTCAGCTGCTATTCCATCTTCCAGCAACAACGGCAAGTCCAAGAAGAAAGTCATCGCCCTCTTCGCACGCCAAAGAGGCGGGGACCACGCGTCCTCATGGTGATTACAAGGTTTTATGCGTTTTTTACTGGGCAGCAGCAGCCGGTAGTAGGCAGCTGCGGCAGCAGTTCGACTGGATGATCCTGCCCATGGCAAATGTTGATGGAGTATGAGGGGGGATGGTCAAGTGCTCCACCGTGCACTCCGAGCTGGACAAAACGTGGTGAAGCTGCGCCCCAGGTCGGGATCCGGTGGTGAAGGCGTTTAAGAAGAAGCTGAAAAACGTACAGTGACGGGGTCAACACGTTCTGTAAGTGTTGGAGATTGGAGGGGGACTGGGTTTGGGCTCATAGCAGTCATGAAGTTATATGGTCGATGCGTCTACGAGGAGGAAGGACCACTACTTCGTTTCGTAGCCGAGGATGAATCTGAGACACGGTGCGGCTGTGTGACTGTTGCGGAAGGCGCGTGAACGAGCGTCATGAGAATCTGAGTTGTGAGAGCAGCGACGGGTCGAGAGAGAAGCGCAATGATTGCTTGACAGGCGGGCGTGAGAGTGAGCACAAGCAGCTGCGATCAAGGACATGGAAGATGTTGACCTGGACGAGGAAGGTGACGAGGACGAAGATGACGATCTGCCGGTCGGTGATGACGATGATCTCGGTGCTGACGACGGGGACGATGGCGAAGGCGATGAGGATGAAGGTGATGACGTAGAGGAAGACGCGGATGGTGAAAAAGCGAACAAGGGCGCTGTTGAGCAGACTGGTGATGATGTCGCTGCAGCGGACGCTGGTGACGCCGCTGGCGCAGGTGACGCACCTGAAAAGACTGACGCATCGGATAAGAAGGCTGACGCTTAGGGAGAGAAAGACGGTGGAGCTAAAGGAAAGAAGCAAAGTCCCTCCAAGTTCGCCGGAAAATTCAAAGGTGCGGTCGCAGCCATCGCGGCGACCTCCAAGCTATCTGCTCCGAACAAGAAAAAAAAGAACTCCGTCACCAGTAACGGCACGTCAAGTACCGCTACAGGTGGATCTTCGGGTACAACATCATCAAGTACAGGTGGTGCCAGCGGTGTGGCTGATAAAAATCTGAACAGAAAACTGGTATCATTGTCGGGCGGTCAGTCGAGCGTGTGATAGAACAAATTTGGGAGCGATAGCTTGACGGCTAGATGTCTACGCTAGTGAGGGTGAGCGAGATGCTGTTAATTTTTGACGACTTGTCTAGTAGTTCTAGTAGAGATGCGTTTGCGGTGCGGCCGCGACGGGACCCGTTCAATTTGGCGGCGGTGTGCGCGCGGGCGTGCGCGGACTTCGACTTGGACAAGAGTGTGCCGCACGGGGTGGTGCCGATTCCGGCGAGTCAGCAGACTGCGACGGCGAGTACTGCAGTCGTTGCGGTGAGTAATTCGTCTAATGGTAATGCGGACGGAACTACTACTTTATCAGAAGAGCAGACCACCCTCCAGAAGGAGCGCGAAGCCCTCGAGAGGACGGCGCGCGCGCCACTGCCGATTCCGCATGCTCACATGTGCTCTGGAGGAACTGTGGGCAGTACCTGCTAGTGACTGGAACAGTGCGCGGAACGCCTTGTGACGAGAACTGCTGAACTGCACGGCTATGACGATCGAGGTGAGTCAGTTCATCTCCTCCTTCAACGCGAAGGAGCACGCGCAGAGGAAGAGAAGCAGACCTTACTTCAGGGTGTACGGCCGGCCGGCGATCCTCGAGTACCTCTACCAGTCCCCCGAGGAGAAGCAGAAGTTCTTCAACGAAAGGATGTGTAGCGTGAGGCTGTAGTAGCGCCGGCTTAACTTTAGGTGTGTCGCTGCACAAGTTGCTGGTGTGTCCGGAGAGTACGACGGTGGTTTAGCCGATGGGGGGCGGAGGAATGAATTCCGGTTTGATGTGATTAGACTGGCGCTACGTGCCGATCAACAACAAGCAGAGCGGGAACGGAAACAACAGGAATAACAAGAGCAGTGACTGGGAATCAAATTTGCGGGGGTCGGGAAGTTTGGGGAGCGTTGGCGGACAGGGATAGAGCAGTGGTCAGAAAAACACTTCCATAGGTAGACACGATGGCTTCGAGTCCGAGCTCAATTCGCCCGACGCGTCACCCAGTAATCGAAGAGGTTCGCAACTCGGCGCTACGAGCAGCAACTTCCTCAGCGGCACCAACGCGGCGGCTGGGTCACCATTAGCGTTAGCGCACGTGAGGAATAACTATTTAGTCGATATCGAAGATAGTGACTTGGCGGTTTTGCCGAACGACTTAGGCCAATTAAGGGGCAGCGTACAGAATTGGGGAAGTGGTGCGAACATCCTGAAGGATGATGATTTATTTTTACCGCACGAGCAAGTCGCGCCCTGGACGCCTAGGGCGAATGCGAATGCCAATAGAGAATTGTAGTAAGCTGAAATTAAGGCTGGGGGACTACTCGAAGAACGGCGGCAGCCGGAGTGCGTGGAACATGGCGAACTATCTGCTGTCTACACCCAGAAATTGCCAGATCGACGTGGCCAAACTCAACAGGGAGAACGTGGGCGCGCTGAACGACGTGATTACTTAGACGGCGAACGCGAAAGAGAGGGAGAAGGCGAAGAATAAGCTCGAGCAGAGTGAAAGTGAAACAAATAAAGCGGCGGCGGCGGCGGAGACCTTGCTGGTGAAGAGCATCCTTACGAAGGAAGACACGCCACATTTTTATGCATTGGCTCTGAAAGCTCATTCGCGCAAACGCGTGCCGTTTTTCAAGGCGCCGAGTGCTTATCATGGTCGGTATCTGGGACAGAGTGGTGCGGAACTACTTGCAGAGGCGTCTGTATGAAGTTTGATGGGAATGTCAAATGGGATGGCTGGGTTTGCTGCGGCGCGTGGTGATAAAGGAGGTCATGCGCCGGAAAGAGATTTCTTTAACTACGCGGGTCCAGGAGCTGGCTTTTTCGACGTCTTCCTCGCTCTACTCAGGAGCTGTCAGCCGGAGTCTAGGTACCTGTGATACGCAGACGCCGGGGATAGTTATGTGAGTCCCAACACGCACGCGAAGAACCGTATCCAGCACGTGATGCGGCGGTGATTCAGGCTGAACGCGAAGGCCAGCAGGCAGGAGGCGGAAGACGGGGGCGGTGCTCTGACGTTTCGCAACTGCAGCGCGGCTGAAGAAGCGTTGGAAGAAGCGGACGGCGTTGACGGGTGCGGCGTGTACGGCGATGAGGACGACGACAACTCGCCAGGTGGTAAAAAGGGGAAAGGTGCTGGTGCAAGGAAAGGTTCGAAGAAGAAGACGTCGAAAAGCAAGAAGGGTGGTGCGGATGAAAGTGCTACTGGTGCTACGACGGGCTTGGCGGCTGCAGTTGTGGCTGAGGTGGAAAAGGATAAGAAGGAATGCGATTCAACGTCTGCTTCTGCTGCGAATAGCACGAGTCTCAACGACATGAGCCTTCGCCAGCTCACGCAACTTGACGGCGTCCACCGACGACGCTCACTTCTAGATAAATGAGAAGAAGGTCGTCCGCCCCGATGGACCAGGTTACGGCCTACGGTGCTGTCTTTGACGTTCGACACGCCCAAGACGGCGTGTGCGCGGGTTGGTGCTTATCAGGGGGACAACAATCCGTACTCTAGCAAAAGTTGCAACGTATCAGGCGGCTGCGGAAAACCTAGGTGCTGCTGCTAGTAGCAACAACGAAGTGCTGCCGTTCGACAGCGACTCTTTTGAAGATTGGTGAAGGTTGTGCCCGTGGGTCGATGTTGAGGGTCTCTATTCCGAGGATTTGTTGTACGAGTTCCACGACCCGCAGAGAAGGTGAGAGTTGTGAATTTTCAATCACGACCCGAACCAAAGCGCACAATGAGTGTGAGAGAAGGCGCTGGAGTGATGAGATGAAGAGGGGAGAGATCCACAGGACATGAAACTCAAGGAGAAGAAGTTGGACTGATGACAGGAGAGAGAGAGGCTGGAGTAGGCGGAGATCAGAGCGGGTTTGGACTCACTAAGTACTAATAGATTTAGATGATGCTATTGTGGTAATTCAGATTACGATTTTCACAATGACAAATATTCGCACACAAGCGGAAAAAATTTTGTATCCATTCATTCACGACATGAACGTGAACCACAATCATTAACTTCTCATCATTTTTGAGGTTTGATGCACGACATGAACGTGAACCTCAATAAACTTCTTTTCAACTTCAGGTTTGATGCACGACATGAACGTGAACCACAAGTTCATCAAGAACCAGATGACGCGGGTCAGGGATCGTCAAGTGCAGAACAAGGCCTACTAGTAGCTCGACGTTGGCGCTGACGGTTGGAGGGACCGCTGGCCGGGTGAGTGGTCATGCGACGATGGGCCCGGCGCCGTCGCCGTCGAGTGCGGTTATGGCTTTGTCAAGTCCGATAGTGGAAAAGCCTGACATCGGTGCTGATTTGATGCCTGCAACGTCACCTCATGGAGCTTGAGCACAGAGACACAACTCTTTGCCGTCGCTGTCACTTGGAGTTGGTAACAGTGACGCAAATGGTGCGAATGGAGACCTTCAGGCAGGCGGCAGTAAGACGGAAGCGAGTGAAGTGAAGACGCTTGCGTCGATGAACGGGAGTGGAGGTATTTAGATGTCCGAGGAGTATATGCAATTGCAGGCCGCAATATTGGTGGGTGCAGGGCCAGACTGACTTAAAGAGTTAGAAGAAACTGGAAAACTTGGGGCTGTGCAGGCGGGGTACAACTATGAGGTTCTGTTAAAAGAATTGAATAAATCACAAAACGCACTCAATTCACCGGGAAAAGAGATCGACGGGAAGAACGTGTCGAAAGGTATTACGATCGTGAAGAAGAGCACTGACTCAGCTTATGGTGGTGCAAGTCCAGACGCGGGATGGGGAGATCGGCAGGTCACCACGCACGAGCTGGATTTGAGAGGGTTGGACCGGATGGCTTCGTCGCTCGCTGTGACGAATAATTGAAGCAACGGGTGCCACAATAGGTGGGCGGTGCCTGCGAATACGCCGAGACCCAAACCTGTTGACGATGACTTGTCATCTTACACGAACAGTCTTCGCGAGTACGACGAAAGCCACGAGGTTAGTCAATCTATTGGAGGTGATTCGCGCGCTGCGTCTAAGGTGAAAACGCCTTCTGGAACGGAGAGGTCGCCGGGTAAGCTGGGCGAGATCCTGTGAGAGAACGCGGCTGAGAGGGCGAGAGACAGAGAGGCGAGGCAGCGGCTGTGAAGGCGGCGGAGCAGAAGAGACATGAAGGCGGCTAAGCTTGCCAAGTTATACTCGAAAATTCGGAGATCGAGCTTCTACAAAGACTTCCACCTGAGCTCGGTGGCGCCGACTACGTGAGCAACCGGTAACGAAGGCGACGACGGCGGCGCCGGCCAACCGTGATTGACTGCAGCAGGTGAAGCACAAAGATTGAAGTGCACGTCGAACAGGCTGGTCGCGAAGTACGTGGAGCTGGCGGAGAGCGACTTGACGTCATCAGAGGGTGACGACTGCGCTTATCTGGACGAACTCGACTGGGCAGAAGCAGACAGAGAGCGCAATATGAATAATCCGCTGAACACGCACATAGCCAGGCGCTACAGCTACTCTAAGACAGAGTCTATGAGCGAGACCAGTGACAGGGCGGACGTTGGGACAGAGAGTGAGGTTGAGGTGGTGCTGGGTGGTCCAGAAGCGCGGTCGTTGACTCGGCCTAAAAATCCTGATGGAAAGACCTCTCCGTCTGCTAGGAACTCGAAGAGCAAGCAAGCGAAGATTAGCAATGCACATTCGAACTCCAACAGCAACTCCAAGTCCAACTCCAAGTCCAAGTCGCTGCCGACCGTGAACGGCGAGCAGATGTCGCCCAAGAGTGCTAGAATGAGCATGAACGCGTGAGGGAGCAAGTGGAAGAACTTGAACAGTTTTAATGAAGATGGTTTCGACGAAGGATATATGCCCGAGGACAGCCAGTTTCTGCCTTTTGACCAATCCGTTATCGAGCTGGGCGGCGAGCTTGAGGTGGAGCTTGAAGATGTTGATGAGGAACGAGGTGAGAAAAGTGATGGTGAAGATGCCGATGCGATTGGTGAGGTTGATGGTGACGACGAAGTTGAAGAGAGCGATAAAACAGAAGAAGGCAAGAACGTCGTTTATGAAGCTGCCAAGGAAAACACGGTGGCGGAGAAACCAGTAGATCCAGAGATAACAGAAACCGAGGAAGAAGAGGTTGAGTCTGTCGACGGGCACAAGGTCTCAGCCACCGCGGCAGACTCGTAGATTGACGATGCGACTGCGGCGATTCTGGTCGTGAAGGAGGATTTTCGCAGGAAGTAGAGCCTGCCGAAGAGAGGTCTTCCTTTACAACCAGAAGCTGCTGTAGCAAAGGAGCCGGAACCGCCAGCTGTTGCGCAGATGACCCAAATTGCAAAACTTGTAGGCGGGGCCGCGGCTGTCGACGCTCCTGCGTCTTCGCCGTCGAGCAAGGTGAAAGTCAGTCCAGAGAAAGTCGAGGCAGAGGCATTGAAGGCGGAAGCCTTTCTGCAGAAGATTCGCGAAGGATCACCGGTTGTGGCGTCGGCTACGGGCAAGGTGGCTGAAGCTTAGCCGAAGCAGGAAAACGAAGAAGAAGATGCCGAAAAGCGTCGGCAACAAGAGGAAGTGGAAGCAGCGGCCGACCTCTGGCTCGCTACTGGTGAAGACGTCGTGGCGCCGTCGTCGAGTGAGAGCGAGGCTGAAGGTTTTGATAAGAAGGATGAAGATGAAGCTGAGCACAGCGAAAGAGTCGAGCCCAAGTTCGAGAGCTTTCAGAACTTGAAGGTTGATAGTTCATCTTGAGAAGAAGAGGACACCAAAGACGCAAAAGTCAACGCGAAGTCCCCGTCGCTGTCGACGACTACGAAGGACGCTGCAGCGAGTAAAGCCAGCAGTCCGAGCAGACCAGGCACGACCAACAAGACGAAGCGCGAGAACAAGAATCAAATCACCGAAACCATGCGGCTGAAACAATGAGCCTAGTGAGTACAGTGAGATAAAAAGAAAGGAGGACGAAGAGCGCAAACAGAAGCGGTTGGAGCAGGAGAGGAAGTGATGACAGAGGCAAATTGATATGCTGAAGGCGCAGTGGGAGTGATAGTGAGCGGCAGAAGGAGCAGTGAAAAGAGCAGAGTGTGCAGTGATAGTGAAGAGAAGGCCGAGTACACGAAGAGCAAGCAGATCTACGAGAGCATATTGGGGCAGTTGGGGAGTAAAAACCAAGCTGCAGGTGAGGAGTCGAGTCTTTCGTAGCAGCAGCAGCAGGCGCAATCTACTCAGCAGCCGGTGCACGTGCAGCAGCAGCCGACTCAGAATAAAGTGGTGCAGCAGCCGCTGAAGCTGTCGGAGGCACTCAGCCCAAAAACTTCGAAAAAGAAGAAAAGCGCCATCGACGACAACCCGGTCGATACTCTGCTTGGGAGCGCGATCCTCGGGAGCGCTCAGTCGACTGCGGCGAATGGTAACGCTGCTCCGGCTGCTGCACAAGTACAAGTACAAGCACCGTCTATCTCTATTCCAGAGCCCGTGACCGACTAGCAGAAGACCGTCGTCGAAGTCGCCTCCTCCCTCGCGCGCAGTAACGAGCGCGCGTCGGAGCGACTGGTGCCGCGCGGCAGCGCGAGTGCGGCGGTGAACAAGCACAACAACGTCGTGGAGGCGGTGATGGCAGCTGCGGGTGAGAAAGTCAAGCGGCTGAATAATACTGATAGCGAGGAAGAGCCGGTTGAAGCGTCGACCAGGGCCTCCATAGCGTCAGCAGGTGCACCCGCCGATGCAATGGAGGCCATGGTCGAGAAAGCCAAGCTGGCTGCGGCGAAGCAGGAGCAGGAGCAGCAGCAACAGCTGCGGGCTCAGAGGTATCAAATGGAGAGGGAAAGGCAGGAGCGAGAGAGTAGGGCCATGCAGGCACAGGCGCAGCAGGCACAGAGACAGAGAGCTGTAGAGGACAAGCGTGAGGAGCAGCAGACGTCTATCGAACAACGCGGCTATGATGAAGGAATCGAAATCTCCGAAACACCGGAACGTCAACAGAGTGAGCACGACGGTGAGGAACACGTTTTTAACGCCAAAAGTACGGACTCTGAATCGGAACGGAACGTGAACACGCAGCCGCAAACCACTAGCAGCTAGGAGGAACTGGAACAGTAGCAGCAGGCGAGCAGCAGCAGCAGCAGTAAGAAGGGAGCTGCAATATCCTTCCTCGAAGGGCTCAACCAGCGCACCTTTGAAAAGATCTTCGTGTCCGCAGCTGGGCTGCAGCTCCTGAAAAAGAGTGATGGCTTCAAGAAGGATCTGTCGCCGGGTGGGAGGAACAAGAGCAGACAACCCAAGGGGAATTACTCGAGCACCGCGGTTGGGCACGCGTACGGAGCACGTGCTGCCGCAGATAGGGCGCGTATGGCCGGTGTCAGCACAGAGAATTCCATCACAGAAGGCGGGAACAGTGCTAGCCTACAATATGGTGACGGTCATGGACATGGTCATCATGGCCAGCAAGGACCGGCGCGGCGGAGCACGATGGTCCACAAACCGCACCAGGGCTTTTAAATGCGGGAGTAAAAACATAGAGATAGACAGTTGATTTCCTTTTCATTTTCTTCACCAGAGTACTCACTACCATTGTAAGTTTAGGATCTGTTGTACTTTTGTATTTTCCGAAAGAGTAGCTCGATCTTTTTACGTACACTCATTTTTACATATCGCGCATATCACGGGTTCGAATCAATTTTAGCGTACCAGTCTTCTTGTCGTGAAATTTAAGTCAGACTGACACATAGCATACGAAGGCAGTAGTATTTTCCAGGGTTTTTCTATCGAAGAGTGAGTTAGATATTTTCCACCATGTATCGACCTGGTCGATAGTCGCTATGATAGACTCGCAAGATGTACATGAACTTCGCTTGGATTGCTATTCGATGTATTGCGGAAGTATTGATGTGTCAATCGTCAAACTTTGTGAGAGTAGAGGTTGTAGTTATGTATCGTTCGTAGTCGTGTAAATAAATTTGTACTTGAAGCAAAAAACTAAGATATAGTGGGACACATCAAGTGGGACTAGCGTGAGCGCATTTTTTTTGTGAGTCGATTTTTTCTTTGCGTTTAAACAACTGTGCAGTGCACCTTTTGCAAGTTTTTTCAACGAACTTTTACATTAATCACAATCAAATCAGAATCGCATTCATAGTCGTGGGACACGACTGCGGTTTCTGATTCTGAGTATAGCATACAAGAACTTGTTTGTAAACAAGAACTATTTTCCACTTCCTCTTCCACGAACAAGATAATACGATGGGTTGGGGCTCGCCGAAGAAGAAGAACACCGGCGCCTCCGACGCCGGCTCCACCTCGCCCGCCAAGAGCGTCGCCGCCTCGTCCGCCTCGCCGTCGAAGAAGTCTCGGGGGAAGAACACCTCCAAGGACACCCTCCAAGTGCCCGGCCCCGTCACAGGCATGCACGGGCCGGCCGGCCCCGGCCCCGTCACGATTGCTTTTGACCCTCATACAGGCCTACCTGTGGAAGTGTCGCCTGGGGGCACCTGAAGTGTGATCAGCGGCGGATTCGGATAGAGCATGCACTGAGAAACCACGGACCTGAGGAACATGACGTAGAACCGGCCGTACACCAAACGCGTCGATTTAATAGAGATTTTTGAGAAGGAGAAGGCGCTGATGTAGTGAATATAAATAGAAGAATCCGGAGTTCGTTTGAGACTTAAAAAACGGGGAGGTCTGGGACGACGATCATACCATTCGGTTCATGCGAGCGCGGGAGTGAGTTCCACTACTTTATTCTTATTGACTATGACTTACTGTCACACTTAATGTTCCCGCTTCTGCCGTTGCAACAAACGCAACTTTTATCCACTGGATAATTTCATTCTACTCACAGGTACAAGCACAAGGCCGTCAACAAAGTCATTCAGGCCTACCGCGACTGGCGCGAGAAGCGCAACCCAGCGCTAGCTGCACGGGACGCGTAGATGAAAATCCTCCCATCAGGCTACATGCGTATCATAGGCAGATAATAACGACGGGTACCCGGTGCTGTTGATCGACTTCTAGCGGTTGTAGCTGTGGACGATCGAAAGAGATGATTTAGAAGAGTGCGTGCTGTACATTTGTGAAAGTATTAGGATCTGCAACAACTACCACTGGAATCAGTAGTAACCGGTGCTACTTCGTGTACGACCTGAGCGGGTACGGGTGACGGCACAAGAAGTACAAGAAGAGCCATTTGGATCATATTCAGGAGCTCATGGGCGAGTACTACCCGGAGATGAGTCTGCGCGTGTTTTTGTGCAACCCGTCGTTCATGTTCCGGTGAGCGTGGAACCTCTTCTACCCGTTCCTGCCGAAGCGCACGAAAAACAAGATCCGGCTGGGGACTTGTAGCAAGGAGGGAGGTGAGTTCATTTAATAGCTTGTATGTTTAATGATTCACAGTTTGATACGTCTTAGAAAAGTTGAGCATCATGTTCATGACCTTGGTTGTGATCTTCATCATTTCGTCCTTGATGTAACCACTCGCAATTCTTTCTCAAAATTCCAGGCTACATCAAGGACGAGATGATGAAGATCATGCCGCTGTCCATCATACCATCTCAATTTGGCGGCCCCTGCGACATCGAGCAGGTGCCCATTCCAAATCTTCCTGGCGAGCCTCCTGTCGTGTGATTTAATCCGGCGTTCATGATGAAATTGGCGCAGAGAAAAAGTGGAGTCATCACGATGAAGGAGGTGCTGGCGGCGCAGGCGGCGATCGCGGCGTACCAGGCTTCTGAGATCTGATAGTAGCGAGCGGTAGTAGTTGAAACACTCTGAGCACGGGGTGACGCATGAATTGAGCGAGCAGGGGCATGCCGGCCGGGTCAGGGGCATCGGCATTAGCCGATTGATGAGGTGGGTTGCCGCAAGGAAATTCTGACTGATGAATGTTCACTCCACGAGATCCTAACGACTGAGGATACGAGCGGTGAGCCTACCAGCAGAACCAACCTCCACAAGCGGCAATTAATGACTGAGGCGACCAAGCCGCGTTCGGTACGCCCCAGAACAAGCCGCGGCGCTCGAGTTTCGCGGATGACGAGTTAGGGCTCCACTTCTCGCCGTCGAATCAGGGCACTCCAGTGAACAGAGGAGGCAATGGACGTGATGGGACGGAAGAGCGTAGAGGACGCGTGTCCATGAACCCGGACTCTGTTTTCGAAGACGAGGAAGTGGGCGTAGACGACATCGACATGGAGTCGTGAGACGGGTTCCGCACAGCTGCAAGTATGACAATTGGAGGGAGTGTGGGGACGCGCTCTAGGGCCGGGAGCAGTCCGGTCAAGCTGCACGACCAGGGTGGGGTGGGAGAGCAGCAGGGCCAGGGTGCGCAGCAGGGATCGGCGAAGCCGGTGCAGGATGGTGAGCAGCAAGCAGCGGCTGCTGGTGAAGCGAACGGCAACAAAAACAACGCCGAAGTTGACACGAATGGGAAGCCCAAAAAGAAAAAGAAAAAAGGCGGCTGTTGTGCAAAGTCGTAAGCGTAAGCGATAGCGTAAGGAGCGTAAGCGCTAGCAAGAACGAGATTTTCATCACCTGTATATGTTGTGTTTAGTCGCTATAATAGTTTAAGTTTAGCTTTAGATGGAGTTTTTTCACTGTATGTGCTGTTTTAGTTTCACTCACGAGCGGAGGTAGCATAGTTCAAGCAATGTGCTAACATAGAAGTTCTACTCTTCTTAAAGGTAGACACAGATACGCCGTTTTTTATTTGCTGCGGCAGTGGAGGAGAGGCATACCAACGGGTGTTGGTAGTTGCCTGTTGTTCGTGTTTTTTGATTTTGAGTAACGACTTAGTATTTTTATTCTGAACTTGGGTGGGCGTTGATGTGATGGGAGTGTTCTAGTGTGAACAACTGAGTTCGACTAGTCTAGGCTAAAAATATGTGAGAGATTTGGATTGGGATGAGTTGAGTCCGACATCGATTGGGTGTCCGACATCGAAAGA
>JACLAC010003081.1_pt1 | contig 13070 bp, 8 predicted proteins | sample 8027881 | NCBI WGS metagenome assembly JACLAC01 (sample SAMN15725517, study PRJNA655200) | protist metagenome | isolation source: fluorescence activated cell sorting (FACS) single amplified genomes of... | place: Spain: Blaines Bay Microbial Observatory, Mediterranean Sea | collected 2016-01-19 | reverse complement strand
ATAGGTATCATTTAAATACCCATTGCCTCTGAAAAGCGACTTCGAATAGCTTTGCATGCCTCGATTTCCTTATGAATAGTGGCGCTCCTATACCGGTTGCCTTCATACGTGTAAATCGAAATAAAACAATTACGAGTACTTTTGCTATCTTGGCCAATCCTCACTTCTCGAATATTGCCAAAATCAAAATACTCGTCGCGAGCAAATACTCCCACGAAAGACAATGAGAGCTTATCGTCTTCTATCTTGGCGTTAACAAATCGATTTGTGATAACGTAGTGGTGGTTCAAAATATACAGCGCGAAAACGATGACCGCGATCAGGGAGGAGCTTTTTAAACCAAAAGCCATAGCCCGATGAGCTCTTTTAGTGGAAAAAAACAAAATGAAAATATACACAGACAAGGCCAATGAAAACTGAATGTTGTGATGAATGGTATTCAATAGTTGATCGGCAGGGATATCGATGAGGGTCATGTGGCCAGCACCGGATGGTATTGGGTTTTATGGGCCGTGGGTAGCTTTTCCATGAGATTCCTTTTTTCCTTTTAATAGCGTTTATACGATACCATCCACGACCTTAGTACACAATTGCTTAGCCAGTGCTTTTGTCGCATGACAAAGCGTTCAAGCCAAACCCCTTATAGTCAGATTCACCCGCCTTGGAGGAGATAAGTCTTTTTGATCTAAGCTTTCTATTCGTCTTACTTTTATGTCATAACGTCGGGTAGAAGCCGGTATGAGGGAGGTGGTGTTTTTGTGATGCGCATCACGCTTTGCGGCCCAATAGGTCAATGTCCTACAAACATAGACGACGAATGCTACTATAAACACCACGTCGAGAGGGGCATTATATTCACCACAAGGACGCAACACAGGAAGTGATAAAGGACTTGAAGGAACGTAAAGAGGAAAGGCTAGGAAGGCCAAAGTATCAGGAGGATACAAAGGAGTAACAACAGGAAGAACGTCACTAGGAAGGTGACCGTGCGAGGATAGCACACAAGGGGAGAGCAAAGACCAGGACGGTAAGGCGCGAGGATCGCACCTAACTAGGAGTAACTCACAAGGACGTAGCGGTGTAAGGAATGCACCCACAGGAGAATAAAACAGGGAATGTTAGGCCGGAGGAAGCGGCAAGCCACCAGGCGCAAGAGGCGCCTTACACCGTTCAGACACCCCACAGATTAGACCCCCACTACGAATACCCCCACACTAGCTAATAAGGCTATACTTGAATGACGGGGTAATGCGTGTCGAGCAATGTCGTTATGTGCATAACAAAAAGTCTAATAGGGGGGAACGCCCCACTGTGCTTATGGGGCCGATGTTTATTCATCGTCGTATCGATAGGCGCGGGCTTGTGTGCACACGCGGCCAAAGCAAACAGCGGCGCAAAAGAGGAAAACTTACAAACCATAACGGTGTACAACGTCGGCTGGACGCCAGAGTTAAGACGGTATCACCTAAAGGTCTTACGGGCCATTCTCGATTATTCCACCGAACAATACGGCCCCTATACCCTTAAAACCTACGATAAGGGGCTTCCGGTTAAACGGGAGCTTCGTGAGCTGGAAAGAGGGGAGCTGTTTCAGGCTGACTTTACCTCAAGCATTCAGTTTCACGGAAAACTCACCGATAAAGGGGTCGATTTTCCTCTGGCGCTTCATCAAAATTTGCTGGGCCTGCGCAAACTGGTGGTCAGGCGTTCACAACGGGCTTTGTTTCAAGATGTCACCACGGCAGAGCAATTTACCCGATACCGTGCCGGGCAAGGTTTCGGTTGGCAAGATGTTAAAATCTATCGCCATGCCGGGGTTTCTGTATTCGAGACAGTGAAGACGCAATCGCTCTTGTCGATGTTGGCCGTGAAGCGTTTCGACTTTCTTCCATTGAGTGTGATCGAGGTGGACGAGTATATCGCCGCATACGCCAAGGAAGCGGAGGACTTGATTGTCTTGGAAGGGGTGTATATCTATTACCCCATCCCGACGTATCTCAGTGTTTCGCGCGAAAAACCCTTACTGGAAGAGCGTATACGTTTTGGTTTGTCTCAGTTGGACAAGTATGGCGCGTTGGCTCATTTGTTTTATGGCTCGTTTCAACGAGTTATGGACGGCTTAAATACCCAAAACGCGAAGTTGATCGTTCTGAGCAATCCTTTGGTCAGTGATGATGACAACCTAGATAATATTCCGACCTTTATTCGTCAGTACTTTCCCGATACCAATGCCGTGATTTATTTAACGGATATTCTTGAGCTTAATCACTGACTAAGAGCTATAGTATCAAGAACTATAGTATCAAGAACGTTAGTATGCTTTAAAAGCCACAGAACACCCATCAAACCTTTTTAAAAGAGAGACTATGATGAAAATTATTGGTTTAGGGCTATTTAAAACAGGCACCACCAGTTTGGGGCGTGCGCTAGAAATATTACAGTACCAAACAAGTTATGAATATTGGGGTGTCTTGGGTGAAGATTGGGATCTAAGCGTAATCGATCACGCCAAGCACCACGAGACGATAAAAAAAGACGCTATGCGGTGGGAGGCGATGACCAATGCTCCCTGGCTTTATATGTATCGTGAACTGGATAAGTGGTTTGCGCAAAGTAAATTTATTTTAACCCTTCGCGCCGACCCAGAAGCCGTCGCGATGAGCGATATTGCCATGTGGAAACGCATGGGCGAAAAGCAAATCCCCCCTATGGAGAAGTTTATACAACGCTACAATCAACACAACGCTCGGGTGCGTAGCTACTTTGCTAATCGCCCTAATGATTTATTAGAAATGTGTTTTGAAGACGGCGACGGCTGGGAAAAGTTATGCCACTTTTTAGGAAAATCCCCCCCGCAAGAGGGCTTTCCTCATTCCAATAAACAATCTATTGGCCCCGCTCGGGCGGCAAGCTAAAACGCTGTTTAATAAGAGCTAAAGCGTTATTTTACAAGTCCCCACGCGCTTGTCAAAACACTTAAAACCGACCGTCATTTTTGTTCGGTCAAAGTTCATCGGCTTGCCATCGTAAAGGTTCGAAAACTTCACCTGGGTGAGCCCTTTTTCAAAACCTGCCAGATCATTTTTCTCCATCTCCAACTGCAAAGCCAGCAGTCTATAGATGCCCGCCAGGTCGTGCATTCTGCCGATATAATTCTCTGGGGTGTAAGAGGCCTTAACCATGGTCAGTAAGATTTTGCCCCCTAAATTGTAGAGGGTTGGGGGGAATATGCGATAGCCCTTATACTCGGCTTTGGGCTGCATGTGGTGTTGGTGAAACGCTTGGGGCGCCAACTGGCTTAGCTGCACGGTGGGGAGGGTGATCTGCTCGTAATAGCCATTAATGCTGGCGTTTTGCTGCGAAGCCAAGGCCATTAGCTGGCGCTGAAAGGGCGACATTTCCTGCGGCAGAAAAAACACCTGCGCTTGGCGGGCGCTGTTGCTTAAGGTGTGATGAATGATGGTCTGCTCGTGCAAAAAAGCTTCGCTGATATCCAGTAAGGGGCCGTCCAGAGGGGTGAGGATCTCGGCCAGAGCCGTGATGTGCTCCTCGGATAAGGCATGCTCGCGCATGGCGGTGGAAGCCGCGTTCAAATCCGCCCATAGCATGGCGGTTGCGACCATTTTGGCGATCAGGGTGCGCCCCTGTGACAGTACCCCGCGCCAAAAACGCATATCATCGGAGAGTGCCTGTAAAAAAAGAGCCATATCCCCAGAGGCATACTGTTGCGCCAGGGTCATACGGCTCAGCTTCATCAGTAAGTCGTAATTGGGCAGGGGGCTGGACATGTCGACCTCTTCCGATTCGACATAGTGTGACGTGGCGAGCACCTGTCGGTAGCGCCCGAGCATGGTGTGCAGGCGCTTGTGGCCAGGGCGCTGATCGGGAGACATTTGGCTTATCTGCGCGCTCAGGCGAGACAAACAATCGCTCTCGTGTCGGGGGTGGCAGTTAAGTGCCTCATAGGCTTCCAGCCAGGGTTTATCTAAGCCTTCGCCACCAAACAGGCCCGTGTATTCGGCTTTGGACAGCTCGACGGCTTCGCCTTGGCGATATTTACGGCTGAGCAGCGCCTGCATTTTTTGCCCGACCTCGGCGGGGTCGCGCTCGGAAGCCGCCGGCAGCCCCGACAGCACGACAAAGCCGTTGTCGGGGGTGTTTTGCTCAAAAGCCTTGGCTTTTAGTTTGGCGACTTCTGGCAGCAGTGCCTCGTCAAAAGCCGTGCTATTAAGGACGGGGATGGACAGGGCCAGGCAGCCAACCAGCGAGATAACTATCGTCAATGTTGTTTTTATCTTCATAGTGTATTCCTTTTGTGCTTGTTGTTTTAGGGAGTGTCCTCTTCGGGAAGCTCCTATGCTCACTGTGGCCGATACCTCGCTATTTTAACTGAGTAAAAGGTCTGAGAAAGCTGAGTGACAGGGAATTCTCATGTTTCTAGTATAAATGTGTTGTTACACTAAGCGATATGAATAAACACCTAAGCGGCTACCGAAGTAGCGATCTTACTGTCTACCCCGACCTCGGCTATATCGAAAATAGCCAGGGGGATAACCAGCGCCTGGGGCCGGTGAATATGCGAGTACTTACATACTTGCTGGAGCATCAGGGAAAGGTCGTCAGTCGTAACGAATTGTTTGACAATATCTGGACAAATCAGACGGTCAGCGATGATACCTTAACGCGCAGCGTGTCGGATATTCGCGCTAACCTGGCCAAACTCTCCACGCAGGGGCCCTTTATAGAAACATTGCCTAAAAGAGGGTATCGCTGGAAGCAGGAGGTTAACCCTGTCGAGCCGGACAATACGGCGCCAAGCACTGAGGCCAGTGTTGAAGCCAGTGTTGAAGTCGAGGCCGATGTTGAAACGGATGTACAAGCCGACGTACAAGCCGATGTTGACGCTAGCGTAGACACCGAGATTGAAACCAAAGCCGAAGTAAGCCCCCAAGACTGGCGTCGAACCTTCGGCCAGTTTGCTATGGCCACACTGGGCTTGGGGAGCGCCTTTGTCCTCCTGGCCAGCGTGGCGGTATGGGGGATAGCCTCGCTTTTCCCTGAGCACAAGATGCGTATTGTGGTGTTACCCACTCAGGTTGTGCCCAGCCAAACGCAAAGCCCCGAGCATCGGGCCATGGCCAACGAATATCACAGCGCCCTGGTGGCTCAACTGGTGGCTAATGAGGGGGTTCAAATACTCGCCAAAAGCGCCGTCGACGTCCAACCGAACAACCCCTTTCCCTACTATTATCAGAAGTTTGGGGTCTATTGGTTGGTGGAAAGCCAGGTGAGTTTGTCGGGGGGGCGCTACCGTATTACCACCACTTTGGTGGATGCTCGCACGGCTATTGTGAGCGCTATGGAGGTGAGCGAGGTGAGCGGGGGGCGTAAGGATCTGCAAGCGATATCGCAGCGTTATGTACAGGGGTTGCAGGCGCTGCTTCAGAAGTAGGCACACTAAGACACAATCTTTAAACAATGGTATGGGACAAGCTATAAAAGAAAGGCTACAATGTGGCGTTATTGTTAACGGTAAAGGGCTTGAGGCTAGAATGAAAGCATAGTGCTTCCATTGCGCCGGAGCAAAGTGTATGAAATTAGAAAAACTCGTATTGACCAACTTTCGTCGGTTCAGTGAATTGGAGATAGACTTCCACCCAGAACTGACGGTAATTGCTGCAAAAAACGGTCAAGGGAAAACCTCTGTACTGGATGCGGCTACCGTTGCGATGGGGACATTTGTCGGGGCATTTGATCTTGGTAAAGCTAAACACTTTGAACACGCCGACGCCCGATATCAGCGTCGCGAAGGTATGTCAGAGAACGAGCAAATATTCCCCATTTGTGTAGAGGCTAAGCTGTCGAATGTTGAGCAAGCGATCACAAGAGAGTTAAGCGGTTCTAAGAACAAAACCACGATTAAAGGTGCCACAGCATTAACAGAATATGGCAAAGACCTGATGAATCAAGTGCGTAATTTGGCCGCCGTTGAACTTCCTGTCATGGCGTATTATGGTTCTGGCCGTCTATGGAACACTCACAAAAATACTAGTAGAAAATCTGTGCTAAGCGAAAGCAGAACGATGGGGTATGAGGATTGTTTTTCATCGGCTTCGAGCTTTAAACAGATTCAACAATGGATGAGTAAAGCCACGTTTGCCGCTTGGCAACAAAAAACGATGGAAGCTTATGATGGGTATAATATTGACGATCAAATCAAAGGGGTTCAAGAAACAGTTAATACTGTTTTAGGTGAAGAAGGTTGGGATGGCTTCCACTATAGCGTGCAACATGAAGAGCTGGCGATGACTCATGAGCATTTAGGTGTATTGCCAGTATCCATGCTAAGCGATGGCGTTAGAGCTATGGTGTCGCTAGTGGCGGATTTGGCATGGCGTTGTGTGAAGCTTAATCCTCATTTGGGCGTCAATTCACCGAAAAAAACAGAAGGCCTAGTGTTGATTGATGAGGTAGATATGCACTTACACCCGGCTTGGCAGCAAAGCGTTGTGGGTTCATTGCAAAGCGCTTTCCCTAAGGTTCAATTTGTTCTGACTACACATAGCCCGCAGGTACTTTCGACCGTTGGCAGTAAAAATATCCGTGTGCTTTACCAAAGTGCTCAAGCGCAAGGTAAGGTAGTGTCACCAAAGAATGAAATTAAAGGGGTTGAAAGTGCTGTTGCTCTGAATGATATTATGGGCGTTAACCCCGTGCCACCCGTGCCGGAGGCTCAATGGGTTTTAGATTATACGGCCAAGATAGAAAATGGAGCCCATGAGGATACCGAGGGTAAAGCATTGCGAGCGAAGCTGCTGGCCACCTATGGTTCGAATCACTCCGTAATATTGGATGCAGACAAATTAATTCGTTTTCAAGCTTTCAGGCTTAGAAATAAAGCCGTTTCAGAGGATTAGTGTGTGCATAAATTGGATCGCACTGTAGTTGCTGCACCCGATTGCTTAGCCGAATATGATTATCGTGAACAGAATTGGGATAACTTTGGTGGTGCTTGTAAGAAGCAACTTCGTTTTGCCTTGGTTCAATTTCAGGGTATTCCGGGGGTTACTGTGGAAGGTGCATCGGAATATGGTGTGCGTTGTTCTTATTGTGAATGTGGTGTATACAATGATGGGCATATCGAACATTTTCGTCGAAAAAACCCAAGGTATTATCCTGAATTTACGTTTGAATGGACTAACTTGTTTTTGGCTTGTGGCGCCAATGAGCATTGTGGTCATTACAAAGACAGCCAAAAAGTCGACGCTTATGATCCTGCCAATCTGATCAAACCTGATGAGCGAGATCCCGACCACTATCTGTACTTTCATTCTTCTGGTGAAGTACGGGTTAGGGAAGGTTTGAACGATGAAGACAAACTTATAGCGAGTGAAACAATCCGAGTCTTTGGTTTAAAAAACGGGTCATTAACAGGAGAAAGAGCAAGGGCTGTGTCAACCTATAAAGGAAGAGTGTTGGAAGAATTAGACGAAATTGCATCTTGGACGCCAGCAGAGCGGGAGGAATATCTCCAGGGGGAAATCGATGCGACTCGATGGCAACCTTATTCTACTACGATTAAACACTTTTTATTGAGCAATGGTTGATGCCTTCTATGTGGTATGTTTTTTGTCGGTCGAACTATTATCCTTCAAATGCCGAAGCTCATTAAGCGCCTGCGCCTGATGTTCAGCTTCTTCCTGCCAATGATGCAATTCCGTCACATCACGCACACTCACCATCACTAGGGTCACCACACCGTCTTCGATCACCGGGTGCCAGTCTAATTCAATATCTTTACGTGCATCGTTGTATTGAAGAGAGTAGCTACTTAACAGAAAATGTTGGTTGCACTCGTAACTCAGCTCTTGTTCGTCTATCACGCAATACAGCGTTTTACGCACCTGATCAATACTCTCATCACTTAGCTTCGCCTGCGAAAACAACAAGTCCATAGCGTCGCGACCGGCAATGGCTTTAGTCTCGAACACCGATTCCAGGTAGCGAGAATATTCCGGGTGAACCAGGCCGTCTTTATCAACACTGAGCAATCCCTGCTGGATATTGGCCAGCATGTTTTGGATGTTTTTGTTTTTTTGGGTCAGTTGTCGATTAGTGTTCAGCAATTGCAGGTGTGTTTGCATACGGGCCAACAGCTCTTCTTTGGCGATCGGCTTGGTTAAAAAATCATTGCCGCCAGCGCGGTAGCCCTCGGCCAAATCGCTGAGTTGGGATTTGGCGGTCAAAAACAACACCGGCAACTGGCCGACCGAATGGGTGGCTCGCAGAGTCTTACACACCTCGTATCCGGTCATGCCGGGCATCATCACATCGAGCAGCACCAAATCGATTTTTTTCGACGGGTCGCGCAGCAATTCCAATGCCCGAAAGCCCGTCGAGCAGGCACTTATACGATAAGCCTGCATCCCCAATAAATTTTGCAGGACACGGCGGTTAATCAGTTCATCATCAACGATTAATATATGATGTTCGCCCTCTCCCCAGGGGCCTTCGCCTTGGAAGCGCTGGTCGGTGTCTCGAATGGGCAGGGGAAGGGGGTCGTGTATGTGCGGTTTTTCGTATGCTTCTTTCTCTTTTAAAACATTGTCCGACATCGACAGAGAAAACCGTACGGTGGTGCCTTCACCAAGGGTGGAGCTTATGTCGATAGTCCCGCCATGCAAAGCCACCAATTGTTGAGTGACCGCAAGGCCCAGACCCGAACTACCGGCGTGGTGTTGCCTGGTGTCCTCTGCCTGTTCGAAGGCTTCGAACACCTGGTCGAGCTTATCTGGGGCGATGCCGATGCCTGTATCGCTAATACTGACCCACAGCGAGCTGCCTTTTTGATGAGCACTGACCGTGACGTGGCCTTGCTCGGTAAACTTAATGGCATTGCCGATCAGGTTAAACAAAATCTGTTGCAGGCGGTTTTCATCGGCCATAATGGACGACATATATTTGTCGACATCGTTCACCAAGGTAATGGGTTTGGCATCGATTAAGGTGTGCGTTAACTGAAAAATACTTTCGGTTAAGCCATATAAATCCACCGCCGAGCGATGGAGCCTAATGGAGTGTTCTTTTAATCGGGAGAAATCCAAAATATCGTTCACCAAATAAGATAAACGTTTACCACTACCGACAATCAGTTTTAAATTATCCATCGCACTTTGGCTCAGTGGCCCGCTCACGCCTGCCATGAGCGATTCCGACAAACCGATAATCCCATTTAAAGGGGTGCGCAACTCATGGGAGGTGTTGGCTAAAAAGGTGTCCTTCACCTTATCGAGATCGCGCAGTTTTCGGCTAACGGCTTGTTCGTCTTGGGTGCGTTTATTTTGCAAAAAAGTATAAAACACCAAGCATAGCAGGGCGACAAAAGCCGCCACGTAAAAAACAATGGCCCACCAGGTGAGCCACCAAGGGGGCAGAATATGAAGGGTAATGTGGGTGCCTTGTGTGTTCCAAAAGCCTTCATTATTAGAGGCCTTTACCCGAAAAACATACTCGCCGGGGTCGAGATTGGTATAGGTGGCCATGCGTCGGGTACCGACTTGGTTCCAGTGCTCATCAAACCCTTCGAGCATATAAGCGTACTGGTTTTTTTCGGGCATCAGGTAACTTAAGGCCGAAAACTCAAACGAAAACACCGATTGCTTGTGGTTGAGGGTGAGGTGGTCGGTTTGCGTGATCACCTTTTTAAGGATCTTCTGGTTGGGGCTATTAGGTTTAATACTCTTGTTAAGCACGAGAAAATCCGTGATAACCACCGGGGGAATGGCTCGGTTAGTAAACAACTCGCTGGGTTTAAACAAGGTGAGCCCTTCGGTGCTACCAAACACCACTTCACCGCGATGGGTTCTAAGGCCCGTGGCTCGGTTAAAAGCATCGCCGGCCAAGCCCTGCTGAGTGTCATAGGTGCGTAATATATGAGTGTCGGGGTTAAGGCGCGACAGCCCTTTACCGGTGCTAAACCAAAGGTGGCCCTGGGTGTCTTCGACAATGCCGGTGACCACATTATTGGCCAGACCGTCCTGCACCGTGTAAGTGGTCAGTGCATGCAGGCGAGAAGAGTCGGTGTTGTAGCTCAGTTTATTCACCCCCCCGCCATTGGTACCTACCCATAGTTGGTGGTAGCGGTCTTCAAAGATGGCCCAGACAAAATCGTCACTGAGCACCGAGCGGGCTTTTTGTCCGGCTTGCGTGGCACCGCGAAAAAAATGCCGGAAGGTGCCCGAGCGCGGCTCCATTAAATCCAGGCCGTTAAAAGTGCCTACCCAAAGGCGTTTGGCGTGGTCTTCAAAAAGTGTATTAACCCGGTTGCCCGACAGGCTACTGGCGTCTTGGTTGTTGTGCTGAAAACGGGTAAAGTTGTCCTCGCGGGGGTTATACCGATGCAGGCCCCCGGTGTTGGTGCCTGCCCAGATGGTGTGCTGGTAATCTTCAAATAAGGCCCAGACACTGTCGTCGGCAAGGCTGTTGGGGTTGTTGGCTTCGGGTAAATAATGCGTAAAATGGCCCGGCGCACGCATTCGGTTGATGCCGTTCCCCCAAGTGCCCGCCCAAATTTCACCTTGGCTGTCTTCTAACAAAGAGAGGATGGCATTGCCACGCAGGCTGTTCGGGTCGTTAGCATCGGGCAGGTAACGGGTGATGGTGTTGCTTTGTCGGTCGATGTGATTCAAGCCGTTCTCGGTGCCAATCCACAAATTGTGCTTTTTGTCCTCGACCATCGAAAGGGTGGCACTGTGGCTTAGACTATTGGGGTCGTCGGGGTCGTGTTGAAAGTTTTGAAAAGCAGCCGCGTAGCGATCGAGCAGGGACAGGCCCGAGGGAAAATGACTGAACCACAGGTTGCCAGAGCGGTCTTCCTGGATGGCGAAAATTTTGTCACTCTGGAGGCTTCGCTTGTCGGCGCTGCGGTGGTGGTGCTGAATAAAACGATCGGCATTGCGGTCATAGTGCAGTAGCCCTAAGCCATTGGTGCCCACCCATAGCGTTTTGTCTTTGTCTTCATACAGAGTCCATACCGGTAGATGACCCGCTGGGTTTTTACCCTGGAAAGTATCGAGGTAGGGGATAAACGTATCGTTGTTCTCATCAAAGCGCACTAGGCCCGTACTCCAGCTGCCAAACCAGAGGTGGCCTTGGGCGTCTTGCAAGATCACGTTGATGGCATTGCCCGGCAGACCGTCGGGGGTGCTCGGGTCGTGCCGGTAGTGGTGGTACTGTTGGGTGTGTGGGTTAAAGCGGGTGACACCGGCATTGGCCGTGCCTATCCACAAATGGCCCTGGCGGTCTTCATGCACGGTTTGAATATTGTTGCTGGCGAGGCTCTGTGGGTTGCCCGGCTGGTGCAGGTAGCGCTCAAAACTATCGCTGTCGGGCAAGTAACGATTAAGGCCGCCTTCAGTGGACACCCACAACTGGCCGTCACGGGTTTGCAGCAGGTGGGCAATGTTGCTGTTGCTCAGCGAATTGGCTTGATCGGGGTGGTGAAAGTAGCGGGTAAAATTCTCTTGTTTCTGGTGGTAGCGGTTCAGCCCTTTGGTGGTGCCTACCCATAAGTGGCCTTGTTGGTCGACCAAGACATCGAAAATGAAACTGCCACTGATGCTAGTCGGGTCGTCCCGGTCGGAGGCGAAGATCTTAAGCGTGTAGCCGTCAAAGCGCGCCAGTCCGCTTAAGCCCCCTAGCCACAGAAAGCCCTGAGGGTCTTGAATAATATTGCGTATGGCGCCAATGGCGGCTAAATCCGGGTGATCCAGGGTTTTGAACTTTAATGTCGGACCGGCGTATGCACTCGCACCGAACACCGTAATAAGCAGGCAGGTGTTAATAACAAATGTGAGGGCGTGTCGAATCATGATATTCGGCAGAACTGAGAGATAATAATCAATATAACGTAAATTGCGGGCTTTTGCCTCCATGGGGTCGGGTGGAAATGGAACACCATTCAAACTATATTTACCAATAGCTGACAGCGGCGCGCAGAACATGTTTCGATTTATGACGAAAGGGCGCACATCCCTGCTTTTTTTCCTTTTATGTGCACTCCCGCTGTTGGTCTGTACCACAAGCCTTGCCTCGGATGACTCGAGGAGCACTCAGTGCCACATGCACATCATTACCCGAACGTACATCCGTCTGTTGAAAATAGAGGCCCGTTAACACCTCCACGCGTTTTCCCTCCGGTGAGGCCAATCGAAATTCTTGACTACGTTGTCGCGCGGCCCCTCCCGAGCGCACCGATAACCTCGACAGCGCAGTATTATCAATATCGCTTACATCATTGTTAAACTGATAAGTGTAAGCGGTCAGTGCCGTCACGTGATAAGCCCCCACAGCCCCCTCGATGGCCACACTCACACTTTTGACATCCGCGACAGAGGCCTCCTGGCTGAAGTCGACACGAGTGTCGCCATCTAAACTGTCCAGCACGGCCCCATCGCTGGATTTTACATCGTCTTGCGTGCAATCCTCCCTAAAACCATTCGCTGCAAGTGCGGTGATTAAGCCCTCACTGCACATGGCCACTTGGGCTAAATGCCCGTCCACATCATAACGGCCCTGTTCATATTTGGTTAAAATAGCCAGCTTGTCGCCTTCCCAATGCAAGGTTAAACGCCCTATCGCTTCTTCGGTCTGCCTTTCGCTGCGGTTTTTCGAGGTGTTGTTCATCCAACCGTCTATGCCCGAATAACGCAAAGCCAACCGCAGCCCTAAACGATCGGTCACCGGCCCGCTGACATGCCCACTCACTAGGTATTCGTGGTGCTGCTGCTCATACAAAGTGCTCGCCCAGTATTGCCATTGGGGGGTCGGGTTGGCGGTGGTAATATTAATAGCACCGGCCAGCGTGTTCTTGCCAAACAGTACCCCCTGGGGGCCATGCAAGACCTCTACCCGTGCAACATCTAAAAAAGGCACCCTCGACGATCGATGTCGCCCATAATAAACACCATCGATAAACGTGCCCACCGACTGTTCAAAGCCAGCGTTATTGCCCGTACCGATCCCCCGTAAAAAGATACGATTAGTCACTCGTGCTTCACTGATATGCAAGT
>JACLAC010023598.1_pt1 | contig 13075 bp, 8 predicted proteins | sample 8027881 | NCBI WGS metagenome assembly JACLAC01 (sample SAMN15725517, study PRJNA655200) | protist metagenome | isolation source: fluorescence activated cell sorting (FACS) single amplified genomes of... | place: Spain: Blaines Bay Microbial Observatory, Mediterranean Sea | collected 2016-01-19 | reverse complement strand
TAATGAATTGGAGCGGTTGGATATTATATAAAAAATAAATTTTACACATCATACATATTATTTTTATTATATATATAATATTAAAATATAAAATTTTTTCTTACTCATAATATATATATATATATATATTAATATGTTGATTTCACATTTAAAATATTATTTTGTACATCAATATTAATAATGGTTAGACCGTTTTAAACGCATTTTACTGATCAATGCCCCAGTATTCCAATCTTGTAAATTACTATGTGTTAAATGGGAATTGTCATAATCGCCAAATTCATTCATAATTGGGGCATCATTCGATGAAGTCTTACTATTTGATATTATTGCATTGTTTGATCGTGATCGATGCATTCTTCGTCTTGTAGATAATACTGAATTTGCCGTTGATATGCGTTTTCTACTATTTTGTCGTCGTTGTGATTTAATTGGTGATACCATTTGATCAATACTATCTCCCATCACTTGCATTTGGTTTACATCTTCATTATTATTAGTTGTTTCAGGTCTTTTTTTAATATGCGATATTAAACTTTTACGATATCGTTGGGCATCTTCTGCATTATTAAATCCTTTATCCAACGTGACTTGTACACGCCATTTTCCTTTATATAAATGTAACCCGTCAAATTTATTTTTATTTTTTCTATTTACTTTTTTTCCTGGAGAGGATACTAATGATGCAAACGCCATCTTTGTTTTTGTCTTCTTGTTTTATATTTTACAGTTTATCTTTTTGTGTGTAGATGTATATATAATTATATCTTTATCTTTCTTTTTAAATGTGGATGTGTATTGTGTATATATATTTACACACATCACACAACAATAATACAAATAATTGTAACATCATTTTAAAATTTTCTTAACGAATCTACTTATAGAACTAATAAAAGCACTGAATTAGACGAAGAATGGCCGGAGGTACAGGTAAATAGCATTGTGCATCATTTCACCTTATATAAGGAGTTATAGCTTGTACCTTGTACCTTTAACCTTATACCACAGGTATTAAAAAAAAATGAAAAAAAAGGTTTTAAAAGGCTGCAATAATAATATACCACCAGTCCAGCAGTCAGTACAGTGGTATAATAAAGCTTATAACCAGAGGTAATAAGTTGAATAATAAATTGAAATATTGAATGAATAAACATCACATTTTTATACTAACATTCAACACAAGCTAAAAACTGAAGAATATCCAAAAAACAAGAACAAAAAGTAGTTAGCAGATATTAATAGAAAAGAATACAATAAATAAATACATTTGTGAAAATATTGTTCCATTTTTAACAATAAGAAAAAATCAATTATGAATAACTATATGAATGAGATATTGAAAAATATCAATGAATGCTTGTCGACAGATAATAATATTTGTGCCTATGAATCAACTGCATATAACATTATAAATATAATGGTTGTATTGTATATTTTAGCTTTCTTGACATCACCACTAGGTGTAATTCAATTATTATTTATCATATGTAAGTTGCCGTATCACTTGCTGAAAGTAGTTGTTGGTTGGATGTTACCGTCATTGTTGGCAAAAGACGTTTCAAATGATACGGTATTAATCACCGGGGGGGCTGGAGGCTTGGGCGCATTGATGGCAATGAAATTTGTTAAACTTGGTGCAAAACAGATTGTATTAATTGATATCAATTTAAATGCGTTGCAAGAAACAAAGCAAAAATTGGAAGACGCTGTTGTCGAGAACAACACTAGGACGAATATTATGATTGTTCAAGCAGATTTGTCAAAAGAAGAAACGACAACAAAAGCAATGAATGACATTATCTCAAAAGTTGGAAATATTACAATCTTAATCAACAATGCAGGCATTGTGACTGGTAAAAAAATTGTAGATTCTCCGCCTAGACTAATGAAGTTAACCATGGCAGTAAACATTGAAGCACACTTTTGGACTGTAAAAGCTATTTTACCAAGTATGATTGAAAATAATCATGGTCATATTGTAACAATTGCCAGCTCTGCAGGACTTTTAGGCGTCCCTGGATTGGCTGATTATTGTGCCTCGAAACATGCTGCCGTTGGATTTGATGAATCGATTCGTTTAGAAATGCGCCATTTAGGATGCGATGGAGTAAAAACGACTTGTGTCAATCCATTCTTTATCAAAACAGGTATGTTTGAAGGCGCTGCATCTCGCTATCCACGTCTTTTACCATTGCTTGAACCAGAATATGCGGCATCAAAGATTGTACGTGCCATTCGTTGTAACCAAGAGGTATTAATTATGCCTCTTGCAGTACACTTAACACCAATTGTACGATTATTACCAGTACCAATATTTGATCAAATTTGTGATTGGTTCGGTGTGCTTGAAACGATGAATGATTTTAAAGGACGAAGTGGGAATAATAACGATAACAATAAAAAGAAAAGATAAAAAAAGTGCGGGGGGGAATTTGAGAAAAAATTTGGTACGATAGGGGAACAATATATTTTTTTTTCTAAACGAAGTATTCATTTTATGATACGGAGACGTATTATAAATATTATATTATATTATAAATAAGAGAATTTTTTATATATTAGTATAAAAAATTCTCTTATTCATATAAGTTAAAAGATTTTATATTATTATCTCATGTTGTACCATAACTAATAACGAACAACTGCTGTCAGCATAAATAAAAAAATTAGAAGAGTTACAAAAAGTTTCTCTTACGAATTATTTTGTTCTAATATTAATCCGATATTGGCACATTTGCCAGGCACAAATTATATTTTTCCTAGACTTGAGCGCATAATTATTTGAATACATAGAGAGAGTTTCTTAACATTTTTAACATATCATATGATGTACGAAGTATAAAGCCTAGATATAATCAAATTTTAATAATCATATCATGTAAGATAGATATCATAAATATATAAAATATATTTTTAGAAAAATAAAAATCTTCTTTTATTATTACCTCTTCTTTTTTTTCTTCTCTTCTTTTTAGGCTTTGTTGATGGAGCAATAGCAATTGGACTTGCTATGATTGGTTTTGGTTTTTGATATGGTTCATAATCGGATAATGAATAAATGTTATATGCATGCCCTTGGCATGTCATACAATAATATGCTTCTCTTTTTACACCTTTATCCACTACGTCAATTTCATTCTCATTATTGTCTCCATCTTCATTATTATTGTTGTTGCTATTATTATTAATCGTAATGTATCCAGTTCCATCTACATAACAAGGGTATAATTGTTTTAAAGGGCGAGTATCTGAACATGCACAGCAACGCTTTGTTTGCCACATTTGACAATTATGCCCACATTTTTTCATCCATTCTGTCGGTTCTATTTCTGATGATTCTTCCGACGAATCATCATCATCTAATGTATTAGTATCTATTTTATTCAACTTTTTCAACAAGTCTTTTGCTTTCTTAAACATGTTTATGTCTGTATATATACAGACGACTATGTATGTTTGCTTGTGTTTGGATATATCGATAATCTTATCTTTCGAAAGTTAGTTTATTAATGTGTGTGTGTGTGTGTATTCTATTTAATACTAAGATATACAATGTTCTATATTTAATGATTGATATCATTTGCAATAAATGAATCATCTCTTTTGTGTCGTTGTACACATTATTAAATGAATATATGTGATATGTGATGTGACAAATATATATATGATATTGCGTCTAATTCGGTACTGATAGTATATTTTACAAAAAAAGCCAATAGTGTGCTGTTTTATTTACATGTTAATGTGTTGTCTATAGCGCCTATCCGGCTATCCTATATATCTTAAGGATTTGTCTTTCCACCCCGACACTTTTTTTTTTCTTCTTCTTAGTAGATCAGATTAAAAAGATACATGTACAAGTATATAGGTGCATAGAAGACACGGCAATTATTACTATCACCAATCCCAAATAATATCCCAAAATATATAATTTACATTTTTATCAAATATATAGTTACAAATAAAATCATCAATTAATAATAACAATAAGAATATATATATATATATACACGAAGAACAGTTTCACAACGATCGTCATGGCCAAACCATCCTCATCAGCCACAACGCTTCAAATTAATGATTTATCAAAACAAATTGAAAAACCTTTACGTAAATTAACATATAATGAATTAGAAGCATTTAAAAATGATGGTGTTGCATGTTTAAAACAGGTTTTGCCAACAAAATGGGTTAATGAATTATCCATAGCAGTTAATGCTCTCGCAAAAAAAAGAGGAGGAGGGGGCAATAAATTAACCGCCAGTGCTGCATTTTCATGGCTTGGTAATGATGATTATGCAAAAATTGTGTATAATTGTCCCACTGCGCATATTGGACAAGAAATTTTAAATCATATAAGTGATAAAAATGAAGGAGAAAACAAGCCAGTTAATTTTTTTTATGACCAAACCTTTGTAAAATTCCCTGGAAAAAAAGAGGCAATTTTAAATGCCTCTAATGTTTCGACACAAATACCGGAAGGAACTTTGAAATATGAAGGAAACACTCCTCTTCACCAAGATATTACATTTTGGCCCGTCAAAGGGAAAGAAATAGTTTCTTTGTGGATACCTCTTGATCCGATAGGAATTGATAATGGAGCGTTGGAATTTGTTCCAGGATCTCAAAAGACTAAAAAATTGTACAAAGCATATGGCGTTGAAGGTATCGAATTCCCATCTGGAAGCTTGGAAGACTTGCCAAACTTAAAATTAGTGACGCATGGATATAAATTGGAAGATGCAACAGATGGTATTTATTTTGATGTCGTTCCAGGTGATATCATAGCGTTTGATACAACGATTTTACATGGTGCTCCAGCAAATTTCAATCCTACTGCACCGAGGAGAGCAATTGCACTTCGTTATTGTGGAAAGGATGTTATTTTGGATAATTTAAAATATGGATTTGATACGGTATTTTCACCATTTGATGTGTTTGATACAGAGAAGACAAATGGTAGCAGAACAACAGGTTTTGTATATCCACAAGTCTTACCGAATAAAAATATGATTGAAATTAAGAAAAGGGTTGATTCTTATATTAAAGCTGATCCTACGCTAATGCAAAAATGGGCTACACGTATGAATAAAATTAATGAAAAAATAAAAGCTAATATGAATATGTTTGTAAAGAATGAGTCTGCAAAGTTGTAAAAATTATGTATTAGAACCAGAGTTCGTAAATAATCCCCAGTAATTACGAACCACAAAAAGAAAAAAATATACGGTATTAAAATACGAGTTCGTATTTTATCTATTTATCTATATATATATATATAATACATTGCCTTCAGTTATATATATATTAATATATATTATAATACATTGCCTTCAGTTATATATAAAAATTTTCTCTTACTCATGTATTATATTAGTAGTATATTTAATATTATATTCCTTTTGAAGAGTAGGAAGTTATCATGAGTAAATTAAAAAAATAAATTTAATATGATGCGTAAATTAATACTTTTATTAAAATTATTTTTATTAATATTTTTTTATGAATCAGTATATTAAACATATACGAGTATATTATTCTCTTACTCGTATATTACGAGTAAGAGAATCCGTATATTATAAATTTCTTTTACTCCCCCCGAAATATATATGCATATCAGTATATATTAAAATATTAGTTTTAAAAAAATACTGCGTACATTTCATAAAATACTGATATATATGATAATCATTACACAGTACAAAATAACACATCATCTCTCTCGCTAAAAACACATCTTCACATCCCAAGATTTTTTTTACCTTTTTATTCTAATATTTACACCTTTAGGTTCCGTCCAAGTAGACCGGTTACCACCTTTTTTGTGATAATATTTTTTCCCAGAAGTCACATCCAATTGTTCATGCCAGACTTCAACATTACTCATACCCATCTTCTTCTTCTTCTTCTTCTTTTTCTTCCTTTTTTCTTCGATATTTGTTACTTGAATATTTACACCTTTTGGTTCTGTCCATGTAGATCGATTTTCACCTTTCTTGTGATAATATTTTTTTCCAGAAGTCACATCCAATTGTTCATGCCAAACTTCAAAATGACTACCATCTTCATTATTTTTCTTACGGTGTCCTTGCATAGGATTATCGATAGATATCATTTCCATATCCATTTTCTTCTTTTCCTCAACTTTCAACACAGAGGAACTTCTAATTTTCTCCTTCGTATAACTTTTACGTGTACTATTTTTCAACAAATTTCGAAAATACACAATTGGTAATAAGAAAAAAACAAAGCAACACAAAACCATAGTGATATATGACATTATTGGAATGATATCATGAGCAAGTGTCTTATTGTCTTGAATTGCCAAGTTTGAACTTAAATATTGGGTCAATGCATATATAAAAGTGCAAAAAAATGTAAATAAACGAATAGGAAGTTTCCACATTTCGTCCTGAACAAATGGTTTTGCATATACATATGATATCGAGCAAAATAATGCAAGAAATATATACAAAACTAAATAGATATGTATATCATTCTCTGCGAAAATTTCATTACAAATTGCAGCAATGAAAATGACTCCCAACTCAAGTTGTCTAAAATAAAAATAATGTGGAAGGTAACTATTTTTTAAAAAATATTTCCACATTGGTCGATTATCAAATGCATTCTCCTCTTTTGAATACCAATTGGATACGTATTTATGGCGGACATATATAATGACTATGCAACTGATTATCGGAAATAAAATTATATGCAATATTCCTGATACAACACCAATCATGAATGTATGCATATGAATTCCCTTGTAGCATTCGACCAAGGAGTTACTAGCAAGAACATAGGTTTTACCTACGGTCGTATTACCTTCCATATGCATTACAGGAACGCAATGTAATATTTTTACAACAAAATTACACACTAAAGTATAACTTATACAAAGTAACAATGCTCCGCCATGTCGAAACTTATTTAATATTGAAATAGAGCAACATTTACAACAAATAGAACGTACTTTCTTTACCAAGCTAATTGTTTGAAACATGATGAAAAAAATGGAAACATAAAAAACTACTTTTTCACGCCAAAATGGACTTTCAATGCATTGTGGCGAGAGAGGACCAGCCACATCAAATTGAAAAATGGCTAAAAAACCAGCTAAATCGTTCATGTAAGTCGGCAATCTGCCTAATGACGCTCGACTGACTTGTGATAATAGCGCTAACGATACACATAAATAGATCATAAATTCTTGTGCGCGGGCTCGACTTTCGCCGAATGAAATTTTTTCACCAATGCATCTATGCATACCATATGAAATCAATGTAGTCAAAAAGAACACAAACAGCAAAGCACCAAATACTATAATTACAGGATACATAATAGCTTCATATGCTGAATCGTTTGTTTGTGGACACGGATAGCATTCACGCGGGCCTACAGGCTCATGATAATAACCGGAAACACAACCACCACAACGGCTTCCGCTATAACCAATAGCACATTTTTCCCCGTTTGCTTTTTCTTGATATCCTAAGCATCTTTCCGCAGGGGTTGGGCAAGGTTCAATCACTTGCATATTCGTTTCAAAATCCATGATGCTTGCAAATCCAGGCAACGCCCATATTCTATCACCTCCAGGGCACCTCGCTCCCAATGGACATGGCTTACACTGCCCTGCATGGCCATATGGGCAATTATTTGAAGGATAATCTCGATAATCATCAGGGATTTCTTTACATTTTGGATTATTGTGGCAAGAAGATTTTGTATAATGTGCACTTTGAACACTTGATGATGATATAAACGTATGAAAGTTATTTTCGATATGTAATCTAACTTCACAATCTAATTTAGAACATATCCCCTCCGTCGGTACTATAAAAGATATGGAACGCCCATTTTCATTCAATAGAAATGTCCCATTTGATATTAATTTTCCCGATATATATATGCGCGTTATATTATTATTGAAAAAAGTTGGCCCTTCCATTTTCCCTAGCGCATTTATTTGAAATCTACGACCTGCAAATAAGAAATTACAGTCTGTTCCTGTTGTTAATATTTCAAATTCATAGAATGGAAATAAAATATCTTGATTTTCAACTAAATAAGAATGAGAAGATCCATAATTTGTCATACATTCAATACTTGCAAATTGGTTTCCATCGAGATTAACATAATCCATGACACCTGAAATTTGCAATATAAATCTTGAAATGTTTTTATGTACATGCCCATCGAATTTAACATAATCAACAGTAACTTCATCTGTATTATTTGACGTACATGATACTAATTCCAATGCATCTCGACATGTTTCAGATGTCAATATGTTGAAAGAATAATCAAATGGGATACGTAATTCAGAGACGACAATATTAGGATATACAGGTTTTGGCGGCACAGGTCTACTGCAGCATTCGTTACATGTTTTTCTGACCGTTTTGACTACATTGCACCAAGCAAAATTACCATTTGGGGGAAAACTTGCTCCCCAAGATTTTTGATTTACATTATATTGACAATTCCAACATTTATTATTTTTTTTTTGAAATATTGCATTGCAAATTTCTTTCTCTTTTTTTATGCAAATAGCATCCTTTGTCTTTGTACCAGGAACTAAATTATATTGGGCTGGATTGCTACATGAAGTGGTATGTGGTTGACAACTATTTGAATTTCGTCCTTTTTTATATTTTCCATTTTCACATTCAATACAAGTTCTATCATGTGTTGTATTGCCATTAATCAATTCATACCCAGGATCACATGCTATTGTATCCCATGATTGACAACTATTTGAATTTTGACCTTTTTTATATTTTCCATTTTCACATTTATAACATGATTTATCTTCAGTAGTGCTACCACCTTTGAGTTCAAATCCAGGAGAACATTCTGTAGTACTCCATGGCTGGCATAAATTTGCATTCACACCAACCTTATAACTACCAGGTGAACATTCATTGCATGTTGTACGTATTAATTCGGTTTTATCATTGCATTTTGTTGCACCACTTGGTTCATATCCTTTATTACAATTGGGTTGACATGTACCACCAGGAGAAAGTGTAGATGAACATGTACCGGTATTGCCATGGTTTGAAGGATTATTCACATTCACATCTTTGCAACTAGTAATTGCTTCGCACCAAACATGCAATTTGTTGTCATAGAAATTGTTACAATTACTTTCCCTGTATTGGTTACTATTAGGCTCATCAAAGCATTTAAAATTGGAAGGGCTAGATGCAGGAACAAAACATTTATCACATGTTGATGGACAATATGGAATAAACATTGAATTAACACCTGTACTTCTACTTTGTCCTTTACAATATTGGATTTCTTTAACTACTCCATTGTTATTAAAACTCCATAAATAATTATTTTGTGAATCATCAATCACTTCAACATCATCGCATTGTGGTATATTGTTAAATTTGATGTTTTTCTGAGAACCTTCCCAATCTTTATCAGTTATACCAATATCTAATATTGCGCATAGTTTTTCTTTATTTCCACAATTTATTTTAAAGTCTCCGCCACATGCCACTTTGCCTTTACAAGTGACTAAACAATCAGCGTTTGGTGGACATTTCAATGTGATATCTTTGCATACATCTTCTCCCTTACACTCTAAAAGCAAATCGTCATTTGGTCTTCCTCCATGTGTAATTACTGTATCACTGCCATAACAAGCATTATTATTTTTATCTGTACAAGTGATTTTATGTAAAGTACTATCGTCGTCGTCGTTATCATCATTGTCGCCATCTGAAGCAAAATCACCGTCTGCATGGATTTGTAAGCATAATAAAAAAAATATTATTAAACAACAACAAAATCGATATTTCATGTTGTATTATTACATATACATTCACGCTACAAAAATATCTTAATTATAGAGGTCTTTCATTTATACAGTTTAATTATATACTTTTAATACTTTCATCAATGTTTCTGAAATAACAAACAACAACAGACGACAACAACAGGAGGACAACAACAACATATCTTTTTTTACGGTATTGATTTTTGGCACTTATTATTATTTATTAATGTAATAATATATTAATATGTGCATACAGGTTAAGGTATATCATCTCTTCTTTGCCAGTTTGCCAGTTTGCATTTTTTTGCACTTCTTTTTTTTTCCATTTCCTTGAGCTTTCTTATTAACTTATAGGAAATCATTATATATAAATAGCATGGACAAAATGATGAGTTTAAGTATACTTGATTAATAGTCTTTTTTTCATCAAAAGTGCAAAACGCGCAGTTTTTATCTGTTACTTTTTTTTAGACATATATCCACTTGATGATGTCAAATGTGTACAGCCTATAGTATGGTGTGATAAAGTAGGTATATATTAATATCGAAATCAGAATAATAAATATAGATAAATATATATCGATAGTTAATACATATACAACAACAACAACAAGAAAAAAAACATATATATATACATATATCAATATACAGTAGTAATAAATAATACATATAAAAAAGAGATTACCTATGAAAAATGTTTGCCTAGAAAATCGGATCCAAATGAAGGTAAAACGCGTAAACAGATTATGTACGATGACCAAATAACTGATAAAAAACCATTTGTACCTGGCAATCCACCAAAAAAAGGAAATAAAGGTTATTTTGGACATCATAATACCGATGGTTCACATACAAATTTCCCGCCTCATATGCCAGAAGATATGGATGATGTACGTATTGGTCGAGCAAAAGAAAGATTTGAAGCAATTCCAGAAAAATTACGTGAACGACCACCATTGAAACCGTCCTCCACACCAAAAACATATGCCGTTCATAGTGTTGTAAAGAAAGGTATTTATAGTTCAAATCTTCATAAAAAAAAATAAATTTTGGAAAATTGTAAAACTATAGATGTTGGAAAGTAGGAATAATGTGAACCTGGGGATGTGTGTGCGTTTGTGTGTGTGTGCGTTTGTGTACTTTTTAATAATAAGAATACTGCAATATATATACTGTATATAATATTGTAATTACACTCTAACTCATTTCTTCTTCATGTGTTAGTGTTGGGATGAAATTATTAACTAGAAAAGAAACTAGAATGAAGATTTACTTAAGTATAGATAGGAATAAAAAATTAAAATACGCGTGCATTTAATAATTATTTAATTATATTATAATACGGTATATTCGTATATATATATTATACCAGCGCGTTCAACGAGTGCGCACGGAAGGATAGAAACCTACTTGTGCTTGTAGAGTACGATCGTATTAGTTTGCAGAGGGTGCATTAGAGCTCTTACTCATATACGTAGTAGGATAGCATATTATTCTTGCGATTGAGTATTGAGCATATATTACTTAACACGAGAAGTGTAAAATTAATTATAACTTAGATTTTAACCACATCATTTATATTACGTATATATATATTTGAAGATTTACTACTACTACTACCACCACCACACACACACTCCTCTCTCTCTCTCTCTCTCTACAAATGAAATTTTTGCGTCACGCCATTTAATCGATCACATGCAGCACGCATCATATCGATGCATATTCTTAATTTAGTCGCTATAGGCCTTGTAGCTGGAGCACCCCATTCATTGCTTTGCCGATGAATTAATTTATTTTGTTTTCCACCGACGCTAGCTTTTAAATATGCTAAATACGTTGGCAATTTAATGACGCGCATGGTAGCCATTCGTTGTAAATCTTCATTGGATGGCAAATTTTTCAATTGTGATAAACGTGTTAATGATTCTAAAAAATCAAAAAAAGACATGAACCATATTTTATTACGGTTTGAAACTTCATCGATCACCCGTGTCTTTGACCATACAAATGCAAGCTTCGCCTCACGTTGTGTAAAATCTGAATTTAAAAAATCCATATCCCGCAGCATTGTAATATATTCTTTCACGATCATACCACGATCTGCATCGCGGCAATACCCTTTGAAAATCTTTTTTAAAAATCCTATATTGTCCCTTAGAACATCATCCGTTTCTTCTTGATAAACATGACTTTTTCGAAATTTTGTCGCATCATCAATTAAAGCATTGCATGATCCTGTGTTAATAAATTCGTTGATTGGTTGGTGTTGGTTGATTACGAAATGTGTGTGTGTGTGTGTGTGTGTGTGTGTTAGTTTGTGTGTATTTATAGTCATGCAGGGTAGTCGTAAAAATCCTGCACCGTGTTAAAATCCTGCACCGTGTTAAAATCCTGCACCATGTTTGTTGTCGTAAAAATCCTGCACCGTGTTTGTTGTCGTATTGTATTGTCAATATTGCCGTAATGTCAGTTTGTCGTATTGTCAATACACTACGCTCCACAAACACGGTGAGGGATTTTTAAACTCCTGCATGGTGTTTGTTGTCGTATTGTATTGTCAATATTGTCGTATTACCAATACGCTACGCTCCACAAACACGGTGCAGGTAACGGATTTTACTCCACAAACACGGTGCAGGATGTTCACACAGTGCAGGATTTTACTCCACAAACACGGTGCAGGTAACGGATTTTACTCCACAAACACGGTGCAGGATTTTACTCCACAAACACGGTGCAGGTAACGGATTTTATTTAACTCACCCTCCCCTTTATTGGGTGCAAAATGCTCTGCCATCAATTTACGAACGGCAACGATGACATCTGTCATTTCCCCACTTTCAACATATTTCGCAATTGATATACGAATAAAAATCTCAATGAATTCAAAGCGCATTAATGAAGAATCATCATTCGCTTCTGCAGTCGCATCGTCTTGATCATCTTCACGATTAGTTGCAATGAAGACACGATCCAATGCTGCTCGATTACATGTCACGCTATTTTTATCTGGTATACCGCAATCGTCTAATAAATCCGTAAATTGATTCAGTTGAATTTGAGTGATATCAGAACCGCTACCCATCACGGCATAAAAATCAAAGGTATTGTATATATGAGCTCTATGTGCCATCAATTCATCCAATATATGATTTAACATGTCTCGTGTCTTCTGTTCATCACCGAAATATTCACCATCTTTATGACGCCTTGCAATAAAATTGCGTACAACCTGCGTTGTTGTTGTTTGTTATTATTTGTTGTTGTTGT
>JACLAC010023428.1_pt1 | contig 13075 bp, 10 predicted proteins | sample 8027881 | NCBI WGS metagenome assembly JACLAC01 (sample SAMN15725517, study PRJNA655200) | protist metagenome | isolation source: fluorescence activated cell sorting (FACS) single amplified genomes of... | place: Spain: Blaines Bay Microbial Observatory, Mediterranean Sea | collected 2016-01-19 | reverse complement strand
TTAAAAATAGTCGTGTGGCAGTACCTTCTTTAGCGGTGCAAACGAATAATAACGGGGCGCTGAGCGAAATTGAAGATGAAAACGGAAGAATGTCTCTGAGTCTTGAAGAGGTGATTTATGGAAAGGTGGATGATGTAGATGTGACGGGTGGGCTAGTTTCAACAAGTGTGGATTTTAAACTTAATGAACAACGAAATTTATCTTTAGCATATAAGCAAATCAGTCTTGGAAATTTTGGAAAAATGTCTTCAGGAAGCTCATCAATTTATCTAAATTCCACAGAAGAGATGCTACTAGTGGAAACAGCCGAAGAGTTTGACGATGGAAAGTCCCATTTAGCTGTAAGTGTTGGTAGGTACAAACTTCCTGAATCTTCAGCAACATTGGGGATGGTTGGTGGGAAAATGATTCTTGATCAGGAAGATTACCTCATCGGAGGAAGTATCCAATTTTTCAATGGGCCGAGTGGTATTGGGGATGGTGGCCAGCTAAGACTGGGTGGTGGCCAGCAGGATGAAAACACATCTTATGAAGTGGGTCTTGATTTCTTCCAGACGCCACTCAACTCCAAAGTTGAAACCTCTCTGGGACTTTACGCGGATGCGGAATATGCTTTCGAGAGGCATATTTTCGGAGCTACTTTTGAGCGAGTCGATGGGCAAAATATAGATCAGCAGAATATAGGAACAAGTTGGCTGAAGCAGTATGAGCGATTTAACCTGGGTGTGAACTATCGAATCTCACTCGTTTGGGATGATGGGGATGATTATGTTTTGAATTGGCTGGGAGTGCACGCGACTCAAAAATTTTAAGCAATCGTGTTAGGAAGGTTAATTTTTAGTTTAGAAGTTGCTGCAGTTGGTGGACCTGTTTTTCGACAGACATTCCCACAGTCTCAATGACTTGATCAGCATGTCGCAAATAGAGGGGGTGTCTCTCTTTGAAGAGAGCAGCCAGATCCTGCTCAGGTCGACAGACGATCCCTCTTTTCTCAAAATTGTTAACCCTACTGAGGACGTCCTCCAATGGTAGGTTCAAGAAGATTCTCAACCCCAAACTCCCCAAATGTGACATTGCAGACTCGCTGTAAACGGCACTGCCTCCAGTAGATATGATCTGCTGTTCTCCATCCAGTTGGAGCAAAGTTGTCTCTTCTTCCACGCAAAATCCTTCGTATCCCAATAAATCAAGGATATCTTGAAGGGGGCGGTCATGAGTCGCTTCCATCAACAGATCTGTATCTACTAGGTGCCACCCAAGCTTTTCAGCAAGAAGTTTCCCCAGAGTACTTTTTCCAGAACCAGGCATGCCCAGTAGGATTACGTTCTTATGAAGTCGTTCTTTCATGGGCTGGGAATGGGACAGGTGCGTCTGGAGCAGGTACTGTTGGATAAACTCCAGGCTCAGACATGTTTTTTAACATGATCTTGCCAAGCCAGAAATTGGGCTGCTGTTTGTTCACGATCAGTCTTGACTTCAATCAGAGAAGACTTGTTTGAATGCCATGCCTCTTGAAAACTTTTGTAGATCTGTTCCCGGTTTTCTGGTTGAAAGTAATCCAGATCAAACATCGCCGCAACTTTAGAAAACTCACAACCATGCGGCGTAACAAAAAAACGCTCAAAAACATCTTTCTGCTTGGAGATAGGTAGCATTGAGAAAATTCCTCCTCCGTCATTGTTCAGAATAATTAGGGTTACAGGAACAGGGCTTTCACGAATCAACAGGAGGGAATTTAGATCGTGTATTGCGGAAAGATCGCCTAAGAGAATTGTGGTTGGTTGCTGATGACCTTTGGCCCATCCACAGGCCGTTGCAATTTGACCGTCAATGCCGCTTGCTCCACGATTAGCAGTTACTCTTAAAGGAGTATTACGGTTTTCTGAAAGCATATCAACTTCACGAATTGGCAGGCTGTTTCCTACAAAAAGGGCATGTTCTATTGGAATTTGACGAACCAACTCTCGAACAATAGATACTTCTCCGAACCTCTCAGTTTTATCCCACCACTGTGCTGCCTGCTCTTCCAATGCTTGAGAGCCCAGCTTCCATCGCTCCAGCCAATGAGTTGAGGTAGGAATTGCTTCTCTGATCGGAAGAATCTCCTCAAGTGCCTCCCAGTCCAATTGCAGCCGCCAGTGTGGTTGTTGGGACGGATCCTGTCTCTCGGCGTGATTCGTAACAACAATCTTACGGGTCAAGTGGCAATCTTTCCACCATTGTAGCCAGCGTTTTGAGACGAATTGGTTACCAAGATGGATCCAAACTTCCGGTACAGCCTTTCGCCAACGATCCTGAAGCAATAGTTGGTCAGCCAGATTAATTCGTTGAGTCAAATTTCCAAAACGAAATCCAGAAGTGGTATCGGCAAAGACTGGCCAGTTCAGGTTTTTTACAAAGTTCCCAACCGACGAATAAGCACGCAATGGCAGTTCTCCAAGGGTTACCAATCCACGGTCTGCCTTAAGGATTTTACGGAGCGCTTGTAAATCATCCTTAGCTAGTTTTTGGCGTGGAACACCTAGTTGAAAATTTGGTGATGATACTTTTGGAGGGTTGGAATGTTCTTCTGAAAGGAAAGGTTCACGGAAAGGTAGGTTGATATGAACCGGACCTGGATCTGGGTAGGCACTGCGCAAGGCTGCTTGAGCAGCCCATGATTTGACGGTACTCTCTTGTAAAGTGGGATCAGGACAACTCGGATCATAAAACCATCGAGTATGACTACCAAACATTTGATTTTGATCAACTGTTTGGTTTGCCCCGGTTAGCTGTAATTCAGGTGGTCGGTCTGCAGTAATTGCCAACAAGGGTATGTGTTCCACACTGGCTTCGATTATAGCCGGGTAGAAGTTGGCTCCAGCGGTGCCTGAGGTGCAAATCAGGACAGCTGCTTGATCTGTAGCACGAGCCCATCCTATTGCAAAATATGCGGCTGCCCGCTCATCCAGAAAAATTTGAGTGTTTGCTTGATGATTTCGAGCAGCAGCAACTGTCAGAGGGGTAGAACGAGAACCAGGTGAGATACAGAATTGCGTGATGCCCTGAGCCACCAACTCTTCAATCAACCAATAACTCAAACACTCATTGGGGTTCATGCAGGATGCCCGAGCAGGACTTCCCAACTACGGAGTTTGTGATCTAACTCTTGCCATTCACGGTGTGGATCAGAACCCTCAACAATGCCTGCACCTGTGTACACCGTTAGGGAATCTCCCTCCAATACTCCGGAACGAATACCCACAGCAAACTCACTTTGGTGTTTGCTGAAATAACCAATAGGACCTGCGTACCAGCCGCGGTCAAATGATTCCAAGTTGTTGATTTGAGTTCTGGAGACTGCTTGAGGCAATCCACATACTGCAGGAGTTGGATGTAGCGATGAAAGAAGCTGAGCATCTGTCACGTCATCTAGCAATCGCCCTTGTAGGCGACTTAGTAAATGTTGAACATGCTTCAGTCTGAGGGGTTCAAGATGGGAGAGCCTTTCCACAACTCGACAATGTTTTGAGAAGCGTTCTTCCATGAAGCGCAAAACAACAAGATGTTCCCGAACTTCTTTCGTGTCATGGAATAACTCGTGGGTCAACTGCTCATCATGATATGCGTTCTGTCCTCTTGGCCGAGTGCCTGCCAGCGCTTCACTTTCTAGATTTTGGCGCTTTCTTCGGAAGAATCTTTCAGGCGTGATGCTTAAAAATGCCGGTCCTTCGACATCCTGCCATGCAAAGTGGTAAGCATGGTGTGCGTGTTGACGGAGTTGATTCAGCAGATCAAATGGATCGGGGCTTGTGTTCAATTGAAAATGGGATTGGCGAGCCAAGACGATTTTTTCGCATTCATTGGCTCGAATTTGACCGAGGGCTGCTTTGACCGAATGAATCCAGTCAGCTTCATTGGGGGTTTCATTCCTCTTAATAATACTGATTCTGCGGCTGTCAAACAGCTGTGGTTTTGAGGAAAACTTTAAACGATCCATTAAGTCGAAAAGTTGCTCAATTGGTGAGGCTCCTTCGATATCTTGAGCAAGATGTACCCAGAGAAAACTGCCATTGGAGTCTTGTTGGACCATTAGAAAGGGCAACACAAAGGCGGCTTTTTGAAAGTAGCCACACTGCTGAGCCCCCCTGTGTGAGCTATGAAAAGGTATGCCACCAAGGAAGGCAGTGTCGGGAGGAACAAGCTTTTGCCATTCAGCTATCTTTTCCAGCACCTCATCGGTGGGACCCTGGATTTGCAAGGCTGCTCCCAATCCGGCCAGTTGGAGTTGGTGATCTCGGTCAGACCAATAAACACGTGTAGCCCCCGCTTGATGTTGAAGCCACTCAAGAGGATCTGCTTCTGCAAGCGGAATGCAGAGTTGGAGAATAGGACTTTGATTGCGATGCTGCCAACGTGGTAGAACCTCGCGCAAGTGCTCTAAAGCACCTGGCCAATCAAGCGGTGTGGGCTGTGGTTGAAGCTGCAAAGACATCGTGAGCTGTCAGAAATATGGTAGAAAAGTAGGCTTTTAACTAATTCGATTATTTTTTCATATTTGCCTTGTTCACAACAAGCTCGAAGAAATTTGCAGTATCAATTTAACGACGCCAAGCTGAAGCAAATACGATGGGCTCTGGGTAAGCCCCCAACCGATACTTCTCTCTTTGCTGCCGGGTGAATTGCACTATGTGTGGAATTTCTTTTGGTGGTACGTCACGCAATTCAGGGACCCAACGAATAATGAATTCTCCATTTGGATCATACCGGAGTGTTTGGGTTACCAAATTAAAGTAACGATCTTCTCTTGGATCGTTACCAACCCCGGCGACATAGTTCCAGTTTCCCCAATTGCTGTGAACGTCATAGTCAATCAAGCGACTTTCGAAGTAGGCAGCACCCAAGCGCCAATCCTGTCGTAGGTCTCGAACAAGAAAACTAGCTACGTTTTGTCTGCCTCGATTGGACATGTATCCAGTAGCGTTGAGCTTTCTCATATGCGCATCCACAAAAGGTACTCCCGTTTGACCTTGGCACCAAACGTCTAGACATTTATCCCAATTAGCTACTTTTGGTGATTGGTTGCGTATACCGCCAGAGCGGAACAAGTTCTCTCCATGCAGCCTTGTGATCCAGCGGAAAAATTCTCGCCACCAGATTTCGAAAATCAGCCAGTACGTTGAATCGTTGGCAATCACATCATTTTCGTATCGACGGACCTCTTGGTAAACATGCTTTGGAGATAGACAACCCAAAGCCAGCCAGGGTGAAAGTTTTGCGGAGTCATCTGGTTTCAGCATCCCATTGCGTGTCTTTTTATAGGTCTTGATTGCATGTGATTTCCATAAGTAGTGTTGAACACGGGACAATGCCGCAGTCTCTCCTCCTACAAATCTGTAGACACTACGAATATCCCTAATTAAGGGCTCAAAACCCATGTCTTCAAGGTTTGGAATGATACCTGGTAAGCAGTTTTGTGGTTGTGCAGGAAGAATTTTCGGGACTGCAATGGGACGACTGATTTGGACTTCTTTTTCTACCTGTTTGCGGAAATTACTGAAAACTTTTGGGAGGTCAACCAAAGAAAAAGGCAGTTCAGTTTCTTTCAGCAAACTATTCCCGTCATAGAGTCGTAAAGGGACCTTCAGTGTCTCACGGAGCTTGTCTTCTTCACGTTTTTCTTCAGGTGCATGTTCACGGTGGGCGAAGACGCCGTCAACCTGATAGTGCTCTGCTAACTCTGCAATAACCTTAGGTGGATTGCCCTGTCGAAAAATCAATTCTCCGCCTCGTTCCTGGGCATGCTTTCTTAAATCGGCGAGGCTTTGGAACAGGAACTCTAAGCGAACGTTACTGATCTTTGGGAAACCGTAAGTGGTAGGTTGAAACCAGGAATCTGGCAGGCAGTAGATCAGCAGTAGTCGGTCGGACTTCTCGAGAGCACATTGCAAGGGCAGGTGATCATGTAGTCGAAGATCGTTGCGAAGCCATACCAGCGTAGTTCTCATGGAATGCCGTGGGATTGAGGGAGAGCAGCGCCAGATTTGACTGATTCCAGTCTTAGGTTGCCTGAAACTATTCTCTGACAAAATTGGAGAGCACAGAGAAAAAATTGATGGGCCAGCTACAATTGTTAGAGTTCCGATAAGCAAATACTCATCGGTGGCAATGTAAGAGATTGCAAAAGAAAGTCGAACAAATTCGTCAGGGGGTAATGCGTTTAGCAGCAATTTGACGAGCTGAATTGCTGAGAATGGCTTTGCGAGGACGAATACTTTTAGGGGTCACTTCCACAACTTCGTCGTCAACAATAAATTCAATGGCTTGTTCCAGCGTAAGCGGCAAAACAGGAGTCAAGACAGTGTTTTCGTCTTTCCCAGATGCACGGACATTGGTCAGTTTTTTCTCTTTACAGGGGTTAACGTTCAAATCGCTATTTCTATTGTGTTCCCCAATGATTACCCCTTCATAAACTTCGATACCCGGTCCGATAAAAAGCCGGCCCCTAGGTTCCAAGTTAAATAGCGCATATGCCACTGATTTTCCACTTCGATCTGCAACTAGAGACCCTGTCAGGCGAGTTGGTAAAGCTCCACGATGGGGCTCATAGCCAAGGAGCATAGAGTTGAGAATACCAGTGCCGCGAGTATCAGTTAGAAATTCATTCCGATATCCGATCAGTCCCCGAGAGGGGACTTGAAACTGTGCACGAATTCGACCTGTACCATGATTGACCAGATTTACCATTCTCCCTTTGCGGAGCGATAATTTTTCAGAAACAATTCCAAGAAAATCTTCGTCACAATCAATGTAGACTTCTTCGATGGGTTCCAGTAGTTGAGTCCCTTCACGTCGACAGATGACTTCCGGGCGGCCTACGGAAAGCTCGAACCCCTCCCTGCGCATGGTTTCGATCAAAATCGACATTTGCAGTTCGCCTCGCCCTTTCACCAGGAAGCATTCCGCATCATCAGTGTCTTCTACTTGTAAGGAAACATTCCTCATAGTTTCCCGAAGTAATCTTTCTCGAAGTTTTGTAGACTGAACAAACTTTCCTTCTTGCCCAGAAAGTGGGGAGGTGTTTGTGAAGAATCTCATTGATACTGTGGGCTCGTCAATCCTTAGCCGCGGGAGAGCTTTGGGGCTATCTGCATGACAGATCGTGTCGCCAATATGAACGTCTTCCACTCCAGCAAGAATCAGAATATCTCCGGCCTCAATTTCGCCGATTTCTGCCATACTAGTTCCACGATATACCTGCAACTTCGTGGCCCGGAGGGCCTTGGTACCCTCCTCACCGAGGCAGACAAGTGGTTCATTACGTTGTACCTGCCCATTCATTACCCGACCTACAGCGAGGCGTCCCAAAAATTCGGAATAACCCAGATCAGCGACCAACATCTGAAAAGGTGCGTCTTCCTTGAAACGTGGAGCAGGTATGTGATCCACGACTCCATCTAACAAAGGTTCAAGAGTATTTGAATCAGCGTCCAAAGAGGTTTTTGCAATACCTTCGCGTCCAACGGCATAAAACACTGGGAAGTCAATTTGCCCATCATCGGCTTCTAAATCAATAAATAAATCATAGACTTCATTCAAAACTTCATCTGGGCGGGCATCTTGTCGATCAATTTTATTAATGACAACTAATACTTGTGTTCGATTTTCGAGAGCTTTTTTCAAGACAAAGCGGGTTTGAGGCAGAGGGCCTTCAGAAGCATCGACCAGCAAAATTGCCCCATCAACCATTGTCAGAGCGCGTTCAACTTCTCCTCCAAAATCTGCGTGTCCTGGGGTATCAAGAATGTTGATTTTGGTGCCTTTCCATTCAATAGAGCAGTTTTTGGCAGAAATGGTGATTCCACGTTCCTTTTCCAGTTCCATGGAGTCCATTAGGCGGTCACGGATTTCTTGGTTTTCACGGAACAATCCGCTTTGACGAAACATTTGATCGACAAGTGTAGTTTTGCCATGGTCTACATGTGCAATAATAGCTAAATTACGAATTTTCGGGTTGGTGACTAACTGCATAAGGTTTGGGTTGGGATGAAACTCAAAAAAAGCTGGTTAACCTGGGCTGGCCGAATGGCCGGTTGGTTACGAACGTTGCTATTGGCAGGCTTGATCTTTTGGGGAGTGACTACTTGGCAGGCCCTTGAACTTGTACCTGAGAAAGAACTTGCCCCACAATTTCGGCTTTTTGCCAGAGATGGACAAATATACAGTTTATCTGATGCAAAAGGAAAGACGGTTCTGCTCTATTTCTTTGCTCCGTGGTGTACGGTTTGCCATTTCAGTATCGGAAATTTGGAAGGTCTGCAGTCACAGCAGGAAAAGGGAGAATTGTTGATCTGGTTGGTTGCCCTCTCCTATCAAAGTTTGGAAGAGGTTGATGTGTTTTTGCAGAGACATCAACTTAGGTATCCTGTTCTTTTTGGCGATCAGGAGATGACAGCGAATTATCATATTGGAGCTTTCCCAACATACTACGTTATCGATCCCACAGGAAAAGTTGCTGCTCGATCTGTTGGCTATAGTACTAAACTGGGGATGCTCTGGAGAACTAATTGATATTTCTAATAAACTTAAATTTTTTGAATCTTCAAAGTTGAATTATTCTAAACGCTTGCCAGACTAGTTGCTGTCTTTCAATTCGGAGTAGAGAATGGATGAAATAAAGGGCAGGCAAGAGTTGCTGTTGGAGATTGAACAATTGAAGCTGGATAACGCCCGCTTGGGGCAGAGAATGGATAAGATGCGAAAGTGCAACAACTCACTTTTGCAGAAAAATTGGCAGGAATCTGAAGATCAGACTTTACTGGAATTTTCTGAGCAACAAAGCGAAGTACCAACCCCACAGGAGTTACTCCAGGAACTGAGGATTCATCAGGAAGAGTTACGAGTGCAGAATGAAGAACTGCTGGAAATCCGCTATTCTCTGGAAGAATCACGTTCACGTTACCAAGCTCTCTTTCGTAATTCACCTCTTCCGTGCCTTATGCTTAACGAGTCGTCACGAATTCTTGAACTGAACCACCAAGCTGCTTGCACAAGCAAACCCAGATTTATATCCTGAAAGAATGCCGATGTAGCTCTTCTCCACAGGTATTCTCAAGAAAATTTCCGTCAATTCTTTGTTCGAGTTCTTCAAAATTCTGGAGCTCAGCGAGAAGAATGGAAGTTACGTGATGAGCAAATTGTGGTCGCACATGGCTTTGCCCTTGCTCCGATAGAAGACGGTAGAATTGAAGGGTGTCAGGTTGTCCTTGAAAATGTGACGCTTCAACGTCAGGAGGAACTCCAGAAGCTTTAGGAACGTGAGTATCGATTATTACAGGCCCAGCAAATGGCACGTTTGGGGGGATTGGCAATGGGAAGAAGGGCAAATCTTCTGCTCACCTCTTCCCTCTTCTGCAAATCCATCCTTCAACGGGCCCAACGAATTTTTTTCAGGCTTATTTGGAACATGTGCCAGAGAATGAATAAGAGAAGGTTCGTAGTCAATGGCAACAAGCTATTGAGAAGGGTAAGTCATTTACCCTGAACCATTGTTGTCTGCTTCCTAATGGAGGCCGCATACAGTTGCGGGTACAGGGCAGCCCAGTTCAACGTACAGGAACTCAACGCTATCTGGGATTCATTCAAGTGATTAAATCTCAAGAAAGAAAATCAGCCAACTAAGACTTCATGAAACTTCAAATTCGAGTGTCATAGCTACTTATTGAATTTGAGTTTCTTCCGCCGCCGCTGAAATTTTTTCTGCAAGCATATCCCACAACTTCCTTATAGACTTCAGTGAAAAGTCCAACCAATACACAGAGAGCATTGATGCAAATTCCTCTTCTTGATCTACGTCCTCAGCATGAGGGTTTACGCGATGAAATAATTGCCGCAGTCACAGATGTTATTGACTCAACTCGCTACATCATGGGGCCTGAGTTGGAGCGGTTTGAAGAAGCTGTGGCCGAATACAGCGGTTGCAAATATGCTTTAGGTGTCTCTTCGGGAACAGACGCTTTGCTACTTGCTCTGATGTCGCTCAATATTGGTGAAGGAGATAAAGTACTGGTCCCAGATTTTTCTTTTTTTGCAACTGCAGGTGTAGTGTCGCGTCTGAATGCAGAACCTGTTTTTCTTGAAATTGATCCGACAACCTTCAATCTCTGTCCAAACTATCTTGAAGAAAAGTTAGAGAATTATACCGAAGAGGAACTGGCGCAGGTTAAGGCTGTGATCCCGGTTCATCTTTTTGGACAGTGTGCAGATATGCAGGCTATTCTTGCGGTTGCCAAGCAATTTGGAATAGCTGTTGTCGAAGATGCTGCCCAAGCCATTGGAGCAGAGTATCGATTGAATGGTGAAGCGCGGAGAGCAGGAGAAATGAGTGACGTGGGTTGCATGTCTTTTTTTCCTTCCAAAAACCTTGGGGGAGTTGGTGACGGTGGAATGGTGACTACGAACGATGCTGAATTACATCATCAACTCCGTATCAAGCGCGTCCATGGTGCAGAACCGAAATATTATCACAAGGTGATCGGTGGAAATTTCAGAATGGATCCGATTCAGGCCTGTGTACTGCGTATTAAACTACAACGTCTCGAAATTTGGCATGAGCAACGCCGTCAAAATGCTGCGCACTATAATCAGTTGCTTGGCAGTGCGCAATTGGAAGAAGTAGTTTGTCCTGCTGCTGTCTATGAGGATGACAATCTCCTAAATCACCATATTTACAACCAGTACACTGTGCGTGTGCAGCGGAGGAAAGATCTCAAAATATTTCTTCAGGAGAGAGGAGTAGCCACTGAAATTTACTATCCCGTGCCTTTTCATCGACAGGAATGTTTTGCAGATCTTGGTTATCGACCTGGAAGCCTGCCTGAATCCGACTGTGCTGCACAGGAAGTGCTAGCCCTACCGATTTATCCGGGATTGACCCTTGACATGCAGGAATACGTAGTGGAGAACTTAATTGAATTTTATCGGAGATAATTCAGGCCTGATAATTCTTGCAGATGGTTTGAGCTTCTTCACACTTGGTCATCACTAGCCTGACTGCCACCAAATCTTCTACTAATCTGGATTGCATCAATTCTATCTGCTCATGCACTCTTACAGGAGCTGGGCTTCCGAGATGATCTCGCTGGGTTAACACCGTCAGCGGGCTTTGTAGTGCAGCAAAGTCCTCATCAGAAAAAGTAATCCCCAAGCTCTCATCATTCAGAACAGACTGAATCGCATCTTTTGTGATAGTTTCACTGGGCGAAGAAAGTCGGACAGCCTTTGCTAGCAGATGGTAGCACTTTCGAAATGGGATGCCCTCATTCCTCGAAAGGGAGTCAGCTAGATCGACGGCGTTCATGAATCCCTCGTTGCAGCGATTCCGCATCACCTCTTTACGAACTTCTAATTCAGACATCACTCCTGAGAGAATGTCGGGTGCTGGCTCACATTCTCTGATAACATCCATCACGAGATACTTACAAACCTGGCTATCTCGGTTGTAGCCACTGACCATCCCCTTGGGTACTCCTAACAAAGATTGAAGGAGTCCATGAGCAAGTGCTGTCTTCCCCTTGATGACTTCTGCAAAATCAGGATTTTTCTTCTGTGGCATGATGGAGGAGCCTGTTACGAATGCGTCGGGCAGACGCAGCATACTGATGTAGGGATGACTCAAAAAGATCAGGTCTTGGGCAAGCAGACTAAGATGATTCATCATTGCCGAGTAACCCTGGGAAACCTGACTTTCCAATTCACCACGAGCACTGATACAGTCAAGTGTGTTGAGTTCTGGTTCAGAGAAAGCCATCAATTCAGTGGTACGTGTTCGATTTGGACACCAGGAGGTACCAAAAGAAGCAGCTGCTCCCAATGGGTTTCGATTGATTGGGACTAGTAGAAATTTGACTCTTTCCAGGTCTCGCAACAGTGCTTGTGCATGAGAACAGAGCCAGTGGCCCCATGAAGTCAACATGCCTGGTTGATAATGTGTTAAACCAGGCATCACCGTTTCAGTATGTTCTGAAGCCTCTGTCAAAAGAGTTTGAATCAACTTTTCTAGATTTCTAGCCTGTCGTAGAAGTGCATCGCGAAGGTAAAGCCGTGTGTCACATGCTGCCTGATCATTGCGACTTCTTCCGATATGCATCCATCCGCCAACTTTCACTCCTTGCTGCTTGGTCAAGAATGCCTCTACGTTGATATGCACATCCTCTAGCTTTGGATCTAACTCAAAATTTCCTTTCAGAAATTGCTCCTCAAGCTGGTTCAGTCCTCCAAGAATCTTTGTCAGAACGTCTTTGGGTATTACTCCTTCTTCAAACCACATGATCGCATGGGCCCGATTGGTCCATAGATCGTAAGGCAGCAAAGCCAGGTCTGCCATTGGCAAAGGCTGAACATCACGGCCAGCACAAAACAGCACATTTTCTTCGGCTGGGCTGCTTTGTAGGTTGCTACCCCACACCTGGTTCTGGTCAGTTTTCATGAATATTCCGAGTAAGAGAGGTGTTTTGGGGAATGGTGAGGGCCTTAAAATCAGAGAAAATTGATATTCTGTGAGACAATGCTCAAGTTGAATGGATGTCTAAATCAACTGGGGAGAGATCAACTTGTTCTCTTGCATCTTAGACTTTTTATGAATTCAGATGGTAGCATCAGGAACTTCTTGATCACATCGGGTACAGGTTCCGCTTACTACAACATGTAGTTCTTTTCCCCGTTCAGTCCCTGTAGATACAGGTGATTCTACACAAAGCATTCGACGACATAAGTTACAGTAGAGATGGGCATGAAGACCATGTAACCGTTCTGCAAGGCAGAAGTAGCTGTTCCGATCTGTGGAGGGAACTTGAGTCAGTATTCGTGTTCTAACCAGTGCTTCAAGCACTCGATAAATGGTCACCTGGTCTACGTGCTCTTGATCATCGAGTATTTCCCGCACCTCATGAGGTGTCATCGGATGTTCTTCTTTAAGAAAGAGTTCAAGGACGGCCAACCTTTGGCGAGTTAAGCTGAGATTGACTTCTTTCAGTAGTTTTTCAGCAGGAGTTAATTCCATTGCAAATGGTTGTGTGGAAGTTCAGTAACTGTAATC
>JACLAC010019071.1_pt1 | contig 13075 bp, 16 predicted proteins | sample 8027881 | NCBI WGS metagenome assembly JACLAC01 (sample SAMN15725517, study PRJNA655200) | protist metagenome | isolation source: fluorescence activated cell sorting (FACS) single amplified genomes of... | place: Spain: Blaines Bay Microbial Observatory, Mediterranean Sea | collected 2016-01-19 | reverse complement strand
CTTCATCGCAGATGCCCATGTGGCCGATGAATGGCAGCACCCAAGTAATCCCGAACAGACTCGTCCACACGACGCAACAAGGATACGAGTCGTTCTTGCTGTCTACTTTCAAGGTGCCGTTTCGTCGTCTTGGCCGAGGATCCACTGCTGTGCTGGCGTCGGCCGTGGTATCGTTCACCCCACTGCCGCGGTGCGAATATTGCCCGTTGCCATGCCCTTGGCCCGGCTGCTGTTGTGCGTTTACGTTACCACCCATGCCGCTGTGCTGAGAGCTGGTGGCTCCTCCTCCCATACCAGCGAAATTTGTGTTTTCTGGCGAGAGACCGTGGTCGCGTGAAGAAGTTGCTCGTGCGCCGCCTGCTACGCCGAAGAGTAGACCACCTCCGGAATCCTGCTCTGATGACACCGTCTCCGACGGAGAGTACGACGCCGCGCTAAGTATCGGACCTGGCAAGAGGAATTTCAGTATGCCATGCGCAGAAAACAATGCTGCCTGCGCCGCCTATCATGTCACAACCAGCATGATCCAGACCAATTAAACAAGACACATCACACAGGAAACACGACGCAGAACCTTCAAGGAACTCTGATGAATGAAATCTCGCGTCGTACATTATGCATATTACTCTAGTCACATGGTGAGTGACAAAAAACTAATACGATTCTGTGGCGGCGTGGACGGTTCATGGTTGTCACTTGATTCCGCGTCATCGTCCTGCAGGGCGGGGCCTCTTCTGCTGTAACCACCATACGAAACTGTTCGCGCTGTGGACCCACCGTAGTCAAGACCACCTGGCTGCCCTGTGCCCTGGCCATCGTCGCCTAACACCACGTTGACGTGGTCAACGAGCGTATCGCCGTCTGTGTCGTGGCTGGCTGTGTGTAAAGCGACAGACCGCTCGATCCTACTCCCATCGCGGAGCCGCGCACCCCGCCGATTCTGCGAGAACTGGTGGGGAACCGCTGGCGGCGTTGTGGCGCCGTTTGTTGTCATTTGCGATGCTCCATCTTCGTGCCCGCCTGCATGGGTGCCGGGACCGTGCGTCCTCCAATCCTCGAGACCACTTGCACCTCTGTTATACGAACGCCGGCCTCCACCACCGTTTTCTCCCAACATCGGTCGACCAACTGGTTGTGCCCCCTGCATGGGTGCACATAGAAAATATATCTCCTGCTGCGATGTCTTCTTTGACTTTCCGTATTAGTCCCTCGTCTCGTCTACCACAATAACCCGACTTTCGCCCGACACTGAACCCTCACTGCTAGACGTAACAACGATCCGGAAATATCTTCACTCTACACCTCGATACTGTCTCCACCAAGCGGGTTCACTGCGACATTGACCGCGTCTTGTTTGCGCCAAGTGACGCGAAATGACTACACGCCAAGCAATGCAAACGATTGAAGCAATGACAAGAGCCAAGAGCTCAGAGATGATGCGATGAGAAAGCCTGTTACAACTGTAACAGTCTTCAGCAGATTTCTGGATGGATGAAAACTCGTGCTGCGCTCGCTAGGCCCTGTTTCAGAATCATGGCAAATAACAGAAACTGACAAGCCCTAGACGTTAGCACAAAAGTCCCCTGGAGCATGAATCGAATCCGAGCTAATATAGACATCGCCTCTGAGCTGTTGTAATGCCGTCTGAGTATGAGACCTATATACACCGAACTAAGGCATGGTGGCACACCAACTTCACGAATACTTTTGTGTGACGATGGAGAGACACTGATCAGATCTAGGGTAGGAAAGGAAAAAACGGGCAGGAAAGGAATCTAAGTTCTATCCCTACAGGAAAGGAAAAAACGGGTGGGTAACGGGCGTTGCCAGGGGGAAGTGTAGCAGCAGAAAACTGCGGGAGGTCAGAGGTTTGCCATATTCGTGCCAACGCACGCCTAGAAGGTTTGTTCAGAAACGAGATTTGCTCAGGAGGATTTCATGAATCTTGCTATCACGGTTGCGACCAGTCATCGATTCACGGACCAACGCAAGAAAACGGCATTCTTGTGTGCCTCACATCGATCTCTGTCGCGTCTTCCTAATTTTGTATTCGCGATTTTTCCTAGCGTGCGCTTCGTCAGAATCTACGCAATTTTTCACAAGCTCTGCACGATTTATCAAGATTTACGACGCACGCGCGCTCCACGATTTCTCGGCACTGCACGACAACAAGATTTGATGCCATTACGCGGCTTTGATGACAGAGATAATTCATGCGCAGAACACAGACGCTGCGTTGCAAGTCGATCGAATCTGTCACAACACTGACGCTCACGAGGGCTTGCCAGAATCGACACCAGGGTCTTCGATGTCCTTTTGAAAGTCAACCTTGCACATCGGATGTTGCTCCTAGTGTTTATTCGGATTCTCCCGCGAAAGACTTCATCCCTCGTATGCAAGGATGCCAGAAAGCCGTAATGCTCTACTCATAGAATGTTGGTAAATCAGGTCACTCATCGGGGCACAGAGGCACCGTCAAGAGCATACCGTCACAGAACAAATATTTCGGCAATGCACGCAACGCCGACGAGATTTTACTTTCCATGAGCACTGCAAAGGAATTCTCGGCATCGTTCAAATTTCCGAATGAAGCCTCGCACAAGAATACGGCACTTGAGACGAGCCGGCATTTTCAGACGCCGACGGAGATCGCTGCACTTGACATTTTTTCCGGTAAGCGCATTTTAGAGTATATCACGGGAGGAACTACGATGAAATCGTAACGCTCATCCCGATCACAGAATACTGGTCGACGCCATCAACGACGTTCTGCTGACGATGCACTTCCGGATGCTGTAGGACAACGAATGATCCGTTTGCCTCGTCCCGAAGGACAACGCACAATATCTCACGCTCAGTGCCGCAGAGACTTTTGACAAGACGATGTGTTTCTACAAGGATGCGACGATTGACACTGTTCGCGCCCAAAAGATATCTTCACAGACAGTTTCTATCTTTCGCAAACAGATCAGCATGGCTCCGTTTTTTGGGCAACATCAACAAGAAGAATTTCACAACACTTCATGGGGAGCACATGGGGATTCGACAGCAGACATGGGGGAAAAGCACTACACGTGCACTGACAAGACAATTCTCCGACGAAAATCGGACCCACAAAAATTGTCGAGGGGTTTGGTGTACGGGGGAGCAATGTCATTGCATTGCTTGGGTGCATCAGTGTAAGGCAACACCTTAGATCACCTTAGCTGTGTTCTGCGGGGCACAAGGAGCACCTGGGAGAGAAATTCCCTGTTGCTCAATCACCATGACGCGGCAGTACCTGTTTTTTTTTTCATTTGATCACCATCACGTCCCAATTCATATGCATAGCTGGCAACTGCAAATTCGGAATTCCATCGATGCACCCGTCCAAATTCGGAATTCCATCGATCCAAGCTCGCCGTCACCAACGACGGCAGGTGAAGAATCTGCGTCGGGGCCACTCGGTGCAGTTCTTCTCAACAGGTAACGCAACCATCGGATATCCGTTTCGCCGTACCGTGGCAGTTCCGCATTCAGCAGCGGATGCGTCCTGGCTAGAAGATCTCGGAAATTGCGCTCCTCGCCGATCAGAAGATCACCAGCATCGTCAGCAGAAGGACTTGCAACGTGCTCTGCGTCATCACAATGCGCTTCTCCGTCTTTTTCGTCGCACAACAATTGCCCATCGGAGGAGCACCACGGCAACTGAACGGGCACGAGCTTGCATCTTGGCGCTACACCTGGTTTCAGATCCTGAATACCGAAAAACGCCAGCACCAGATGTACGTGGAAGAATCGGTTCAAGACTTCGTCGCAAAACTCCTGCAGCTCGAGCCGGCGCCTCAACAGTGTTTCTGAAGAGAAGCATTGACCGAACAACTTCGTGAACTTGGACTTCGAAGGAAAAGGTAGCGCCTGTGCCATGGCGATGGCATGATGACTCTGACTTGCTGAGTTACCATTTCTAGTGCCATTCACGCCCGACGTCGCAGCAGTCGGCGCCCGACTCGAAGATGATGATGAGGATGATGTCCCCGCAGCCATGGCACCCGCTTCCGACGGGAGTCCAAATATCTGTGTGAGACTCGCATGAAGCTCGGCCAGGTCGGAAAATCGCTTCCACACTGACCCCGCCAACACCGACTCATCCGTCCGTAATGTGCCAACACTGCGCAATGGCCCTTCCTGTGACTGTGTCGCATCATCGTCGTCTTCGCCTGCGCTGCTGCGGAGGATGCGGACGCTTCTAGAGGCACCCGCTCCTGTCCCATACGATAGACGGATCCTGTACTCGATGTGATTCAACCATTCGAAAGCATCTCTCGTCCGCCGCTCCTCCACGATCGTCGCCCTCAAAGACCCCGACAGTGTCGCGCCCCCCGACACCTGCCCTCCGGAAGAGGGTGGCTGATCAATCCCCATCATCACGATGCGTGCAGCGTGTCAGGATGCTGCACTACATCACGTCATCGATGGGCACAGGGACCATCTCTGCAACACCGCCACTGACTATTCATGCAAATTCGGAATTCCATCGATGCACCCACGGATCACGCTGGCAGGCAGATCAAGTGTATCGCATGGCAGAACGGAGGACAAGCCCTAGGATGCTTGGACTCGAAGAAGATGCTTGGAGGATCGTGAAAATGTTCTATATTTAATACCACACAGTGCTGCTGAACATAAGCAGTATGCCCAAGGCCTGCGCCCACCACGCGAAGTTTCCAACACTCGTGTTCTCGATGATCGCTGGCAACGTCTTGTCGCCGCCAGGGTGCACCATGATTTTCTTCTCCTGTTCAGGTTGATGTGTGAAGTTTATCAATTTTTTTCCGAACATGCAGTTCGAAAACTCTGCGCGAAGCACAACCTTCCTGCCCCGTGGGAGCCCGATCAAATGCCCGCTACTCATTTTCCAAACGGTGCTCTCACCATCCAACCAGCTGCCCGTTCGAAAACACGCATGCACATAACCCGCACGTGTAATTCCGCTTGGATATTGTGGAAAAAAAAGTTCAGACGAAAATCCTACCCATCCTTCGAATCCCGATACTTGCAGAGCGTTTGTCACGTGCTCGATCATGATGACGCAGCCCGCGACGCCCATCAGGTAGATGGGCCCCTTGTAGATGTTCACCAACTTCCCAAATTTCCCGGTCCGCCACCTGGATTTTGCGTGTCTCGATGCGTGCAACGCGTCAGAAATAATACGCTCGTGTACCCAAGAATCATGTGCTTGCTTTTGAACATATTTTCATACGACATGAGAACAGGATGCGCACGAAAGACAACACAGTGTTTTTACTACGACCACCGACACTGAACAACGAAGTGGCGCAGGAAATTGGTGCCGAGAGAAAAATATGCAAAAGGTGTAATACCCCTTTGCCCACATGTACTGCATGGTGTTGGTAAACATCGTCAAATGGACGCACATGACCACCAACTTGAAGAAATTCTCGATGTGCGACTGTGCAGCGTTGTCGTCTTTCAAGTAAGACGTGTTCAGCAGGGTCTGGATGACCTGGGTGATGAGAGGGTTCACATTTTTTTATGTGCTGTTTGTTCTGAATATAAAAACCATGCTTGTGGGCGCACCTCGATGACATCTAGTTCACTTCAGGAGCAATGAACTGCGGCACACCTGCCGGCAGATGGGGTTCGCCCGCTGTGACAAGATGTGCGACTGTGTTGACAATTGCACAGTACTCTGTCGATCACGCCATGCTGAAGTTTCCAACGGTCAGAAAAAGATCATTCATGCCTACCCCCATGAGCAAGATCGGCCACGAGCATCAGCTTGATAAGAAAGCAGGGACAGCCACGAAAATCGTAAATGCCGCTTGCCCGTAGAGTTGCGATGGCACGACCTTGGTCAACTTGGAAAAGAGTGACTTTCCATCGTCGTCGTCATCCTGTTGAGCATTGCGAATAAACAATTTTGGATTCGCTTCAGCAGTAAACCGCTCGCTGCAACAGACGAAATTTCTAGGAAGACAGTCGAGACAGACAGACAGACGTCACCATCGCTCAGACACTCGCACACACGACGCTAACCACTCCATAACTTTTCGTATCGAGACTCATGACAGTGACATTCTGCAGACTGACGGTGGCTGTGCATTCCACTTAAGAACTGGTGTCACTGGAACCTCGTCCCATATCAGCGATGACCGCTCGTTGAGCGGCGGCAGGATCGGTCCTCAGTCACCCGTGGTGCACGCTTCTTCTTTCTCGTATCCGCTGTTCGGACGAGCGAACATGTCGCCCTGATCAACCTGTTGCATGGCCACCATGATACGATGAAATTTACTGGGGAACGCGCTTGTCACTGACAAAGAATGAAACTTTCGGGTCGTGCTTGGGAAGAAGGAAAAATTTAGGGTATGAGATATAAGGATGATGGGAAAGGGGACAAATGGAGAGAGCTCGACACAAATGGAGTGAGTGTACGAACGGTCCGAGATTCGACTTCAAACATTTCGTTTTAGATTCAACATGCATTCTCGCTGAAGACATTCGATGCCTACCTCTGACAATGCTTGTACCGATGATGCTGCTAGCTAAGTTTCTTTTTCGTTTACCAAACGACGCTTTCTCTCAGTTCCCAATATCACAACCGCTGATTACCGATTACTTTATCGATTTTTGATCCCATGTACATCACCCTTGATTCGCATTACACAAATGAACACCTCGACGATTGCCATGCGAGCTTGGGAAACCTGCTGAGTGACTCAGGAGCTACACCCGATGCGACCATGCGACTACCGACGCGAAAACGCACATTACGCTTGTGTCGAACACTCGGAATTATGAGAGTCATGAGGAACTTTACCTACTATATAAAATTAATACAGACACAATCGACGTCGAGCGCTGGATCAATGTTTCTCTTTCATGAGTAGAAAAATCGAAAAGCTGATGCACACCATCCCTTGAACTTAATTTTTTGGAACTGGCCGAAGCCCCGAATGCAGGATCGACTTTCAGTCCAAACTTCCGCCGATAGTCTTCCGCCGTAGAACTTCAATCACTTCAACCTCCATGCTAATGAAACGCTGGAATTGAACTAACAACTGCAAATGAAACGCTGGAATCAAATCAATTGACCATCTCATCCCCACGATATGATACTTGATCATTCTGCAACAATGAATCATACCTGATGAGACATAACGTAAACCATAGACTAAATAGCTCTGCTTCACTTACGACTGTAACTGGCTTGACGAAACGTTAAAACCATTGACTCGCCTGACCGCATTAGAATATCAGATTCAATAACGACACCGCCAGAAGAACAGAACCCGACCCTCGACTGTCACTACACTCATGCACTGCATGACTTTGCTGATTCAAAATGCTACCAACTTTCGTCTGAAAATGAACCCGACAACAATTTAAGACCCACTTACCCAATCTTATCTTAAACTTGCACACGGACGAGAACCCCCCTACGCCCGACCCCGTGTCCGGAACCGCTATGCAAATTATAACCGCGCCCGCGCAACAGACTCGCGACGCGCATGCCAATGGACAACGCCCAACGCGCTGCGCCCCTTTTCCATGAAGTCTACCAACGCTGACACCACCCCCCGCGCCCTGTCCTGATGCCTTCCTGGGGCCTTCATTTCCATAGAATAACTCACGCGGATCTGCCATCCAAGGCAAGTGAGAAGCGGATGTCATGAGGGGCGCACCAGGGTCGCGCTGGTGAGGTTGCGGGGGCGTTGCTCATTGCTCCTCAAATAGATCGTCGTCTCCGTCGGTTCTTGGCGCATCCACTTTCATCGCCACATTCGCTCAGGCCCGCGCGGGATGAAGACCCTGCGAACGCACGCCGCGCGCGATGAGTCAGAGCCCCACAGAGCTCCCGAGGCTGCAACAGCGTCAAATGGCGAAAAAACACCAGGAGCCCCCACGCCCTGTCGCCTGACCGTCCACCGCATGCCACGTAAGATGGAAAACCGCCAAAGCCTCCTACAGATCGATGTAATGCATGGTAGTGATGTAGGAAAAAGTGCAACTTTTTCCGGCGTCATTTTCACTGTGATGCCCTGTAAGCTTGAAACACTTTCTGATCTTTTGAATTTGATTTTGACTCAGCATTTCCGTCGCATGCGAACTTTCTTTGCAGAAGCCGTGTAATCTTTTTCGTAGAAGTATAAAAGCTCATCGCGTTTGTGTCGAACACTCAGATTTCTGTTAGTTATGAGCACCACGCAAAATACAACCAACAAAGACCCGGTACGCAACGGATCTCACCACAGCGCAGTCACGGGGTGTGCACTGCTGACATTTTCGTTCATCGTGTCAGAAACACATGATGACATGATTAGTACGGCCCTGACCTCAAATTGAGGTAGCCTGGCGATGAATTTCGACATCGTGAACAATCATAATATACACAAGTTGTTGAATCGAACGCCACCGTATCCGCGATGACAGTGTCCAAATGTACACGGCACATCTGCATGAAGTTAAATCCGGAGCACATCTGAGACGCCCATATTCACTTCTTCTGTCCATTGACACAAGCTGCGACTAACACACTGGTAGCGCAAGGAAACATATGATGATGACACACTCCATGCAGAAACGACACGGCAAGTGCTCGAAGAACGCAAACCGCAAAGCAAATGCTCCGATGCTTTCATGAGTCCACAGCGCTCCAGTCAACCTTTTCGGAGTAGAGATCGACGTATTCTGGGTCTACTAAAGCTTCCAATCTCGGTTGATTCCCGGCCCTGGGCGTCCCGATCAGGAACTCGCCTGAAAGCAAGCATTTGTTCTTCATCACGTATTTGAAGAAATCATTTCCTGGCAATTTGAAGAAATCACTTCCTGAGTTCGTACGATATACACTGACGAAATGAATCAACCGAATCACGCACTGCGCAAAAATGCGATGCCCCTAGCCGCATGCTGCTGTTACAACAAATACCGTCTCTCGGACTTGCTTGCAAAGGCGAACTGGCACCCAGGTGCGGCGACTCGAGCTCGATGAACGTCGAAAGTCGCGTGTATCTTGGAGCCTGGCCAGAACCGGTCTCCGGAAAGGAGCGCCTTCGATCAGCTACTTCCTCACTTTGCAAAGATGCCCGCCTTACCCGCTCGACATCCTGGGGGCCCACGATGCTACCTCTTCTGTAGATACTTCGAAAGGCGTCAATGCTGTCGAGACCGAATGCAGTTCGCGCCAGACGCAAGAAGAGGTCCCGCTGCTGCTGCTGCTCCGCCGTGAGAGGCACAACACTTGGATCTCCCGAAGGCGCAACCTTACAGCTACCAGCGACTTTTCGGACGCTAGTGTGACCCAATGGATACATCGGATCCACCCAACGCTCGCTTTCCCACCGCTGCGAGCACGGATACCGCAACGCCTATGATTTTTGCACGTTCAATCTGTTGCGCGGATCGAAATCGAACCAGAAGCATGGGTCATCGAAATTACCACACTCAATGGGAAGCGATGACCGTCTGAAGAAACACGGTGCTCAACGACGGACAATACTGACACAGCAATCTTTTCATCTTCACAAAAAAAAGCTGCAATCAAACGCTTGAAAATACGCTGTCTGCCCCCACGCCGACGATATTCCGGTACCGCAAACGCAGATGCAACACAGGCTCGTGATCTTCGTCCTGTGAAGTCAGATTCTCTGAAGTTTTGATTGTGTTCTGCGAAAAACTGCCGCGGATCAACGACGATGATGACGCCATCTCAAAGGCAAAACACACAAAAGGAAACATAGTGCCAGTCTCCACGGTATTTCGGAAAAAACAATGTCAATCATCGCTGTATTGACCAAACTCTGATGTCGTAGGAACAAAACCTGATCGCCCCAAACGGACGCGGTGTCGCTATCCGGATCGACCTCTCGACGCCTTTTCGGTGAAACTATCGAAGGGTCCAGACCAGATATGCGCTTGCGCCGCTGCAGACATCCTTCAACGCGGAGAGTTGTCAGCGATCGCGAGGCCGCCGCCGTTGCTCCAGCGTGGGCGCCGTCTTTCTCTGCAGCAGAGTCGTCTCGCAGTCGGATCGTCAGGTTGCTGAAAGTCAGGCTCTCGGTTGCCACGGAAGAAACAGATGCGGCACATTTCCTCTGCTTACTTCCCGCCCATTTCGTCTCGCGTATCAAACCTGGATCAGTGATGACATAAATAAAAAGGAACTTAAGATGCAAGCGATATCCGGAGCTTGTACATGTCGCAAGAAAGTGCTCGCACAAACACGGAAAATCACATTATGCTTCTTTGAAGCACGCTTTCTTCAGACAGTAGACAGAAAACGATTTCTCAGTCGCCAGTGAAATTACCAAGCTCTTCTTGTAGTTGCATCACCCAGGAATAGAGACAGATCCGGCTCGCTCTCGCTTGCATCTTGCGCTCATGTTCGAACGCTCGTCGCTGTTCTAGCCGAAGTTGCTTGGTGGCGCCCTCTGCTCCACGCAGCGCCTGCCATGCATCTGACATAGAAGAAGCTGCTGCAACAGCAACGTGAGGCGCGTTTTGCGAGCCAATGCCCAGGCCGTCGCTAATGCTTTTCCCGCGCCCTACAGCGTCGTGATGATTGTCCATCGCTACACCAGGAGTTTCGTACGACTCTTGCCGCTGTAGGTACTCGCGCGCTGCGGCGGCCCTTGATCCGGGAGCATCCGCGTAGTGCTCTGTGTTATCAGCAGCGTTTCTTTCGCCCCCTTCGTCTTCCGCGCCCTCGTCAGACCTGTGAGTCACAACGGTGCACGTAGAAACAACATCGCTTTCAATTTTTGGTTTCAAGTTTCAACCCTTCAACGCTCATCCTCCGGGTCATGCGTCCTCATAGCGACGAAGTGCATAATACACACTTGACAGTAAACGCAGTATCATCCGCAGTACTAGACTAGCGAGTAGTTAGTACGAGGGATTGCAGCGCTATCGCAACTCCATCTCATCGCGTAACATCTCATCGCTGCTCCATCTGTACAACAAAATTAATGTGTACCGCGCGCTCGCAAGCACCGTGCGCCACCACAGATCCTTCGGAATGAAAACTTCGTCTCCGTCGTCTTCGTTCCTCTCAGTGCGCAAATCTGTGTCCGCCGGTGTCAACGCGCTCCCTACAGCAGCGCCGACATCATCCACCGAGTGATCCGCGCCAGCCCCAGCGCCAACGCTTTTACTGCTACTGCCGCTACTAAAGCCGCTGCTCTCCCCGCTGCTATTACCATGTCCATGACTGCCCATCCCAGCGCGTAGTCGCGCGCTGCCACTGAAATGCTCTTCACCAGCTTGCGTTGTCACCGTGGTGGTCCGCGTGCGCGACCCACAGGCGTCGATCTGCCCCTTGCCGAGCTGCAGAGCTTCCGCATCAGACGCAGCTGCACCATTTCCGGTATCTGACCAGTACTCTTGAGCCACCGTCGTGCCAAGCACGGCGGTCCCTACTCGACCGTACCCACTTGAGGTCGCTGCTGCAGAGGACACCTCAGCCGCTGGATGGTAGTCCGGGACGAGATCTGTTGAACGATTCAACGAATGCTTTTAATGATTTAGAAGGAATTTCTAATAGTTGGTCGTTTCCGCACGACGAACTTTTTGAATGATATTACACTCAGTCACCAAAATTTTACACCGAGAATGATTGACAGGAAAAGCAACGACACTCGTGGTACCTTCGACGAAACACTCGACCTCCATCTCCTCTATCGGCGGAATGCACGCTGCCAGCTTCAGCTTCACGTCGAAACAGATCGGAAACACTTCCACAACGTACCCAACATCCACCGGTGGCATGGCGCTGTGGGGCACGGTGGTGTGCTGCTTCATCATCTTCCGCACGCCACGTGGTGCCTGCCCATCATCGTCACGCGGTGGTGCCCCTCTCACATCACCTGCCGGCTCTGGTTCTGCACCAATCTTGTCCTGCAACAGCGGTAGCTGTGTCGGTATTGTTGCCGCAGCAGCGCGATTTTGTTGGCCCAGCAAAAACGATGATGTCTCTCGGGGAGAAGCCGTGCTGCCGAAAAAATTCCGAGCTCTCGTCACACGCTCGCGTTCTTCGAAAACCGTCTTCGAGTAGTTCTCAGCGATGCTTGCTAAGGTTTGTTTTTTGGAGTCACCATGCCGCTCTTCGACGTCACTACTCCGTCGATGCATCGGAACTTCTGCTGTCGAGCCCTTCCCTGGACTCATGCGCGCATGGGGTCCAACATGCTGCGCCATGTTGGGGGTGGGAACGTCATCCACATCAACTGCCCGGCTTTCAGACAGTCCAACCAACTGCGGGACAAGATGCTTTGCCTTCTCAGAAAACACCTCTGACTTCGTCTTTGCTTCCTCGATTCGCACACAGCCGCCAGCTGAAGTGTCGGTATCGCTAGGAGTGCTCGCCGATATCCCTGGCACTTCAGGAGTCTCCACTTGAACCGCATGTTCAGGCATGAGATCACAGCCATCCTCTGGTATCATGCCGCTATCTTCGTTTGCCGCTCCGTCGTGATGGCTTTCCAACGCTGACATCATGCTCCCACCAGAGTCACCACGGACCACCACTGATGATGATGATCCTTTCTTGTGATATTTGTCCTCGACGTGACTCAGGTACTCTTCCCGATACTTCGAGCTGCTGTTTGTTATGGCGTGAGGCAGCGGGGGAGAATTTTCTGCACCAACCGTTTTCGACACCCTTCGCTGCGGGGGGCCGCCGTGTTCAAAACGCTGCGCCCTTTCTCGAACCGAAGATGAAGTCGCATGAGCACCTTCCCCATGAGCAGCGGAGTCATCTTCCTCATCACACGATTGCATCATCAGATCTTCCTCTGCATCTGCATCGTCCGCTTCCTTCACCGCTTTTATCGGCGACAAGAGCTTGCCGTCCCCGCGCGCTGAGTCCTTCAACCATAACGACGCATCTCCACCCACAGAAGAAGATTCGTCCTCATGTGATACGTCGAGAACCATAGTTGCTGTGGTCGTCTCTGCTACATCTGTGCATGCATCGCCTGCTGCAACTGCTGCACCATATGGGGCTGTTTTGTGCGTCGGCGAAGCCACTGGTGACACATCGTCCACGCTCTCCATCAGCGCTGAACTGATATCCGCT
>JACLAC010012426.1_pt1 | contig 13078 bp, 24 predicted proteins | sample 8027881 | NCBI WGS metagenome assembly JACLAC01 (sample SAMN15725517, study PRJNA655200) | protist metagenome | isolation source: fluorescence activated cell sorting (FACS) single amplified genomes of... | place: Spain: Blaines Bay Microbial Observatory, Mediterranean Sea | collected 2016-01-19 | reverse complement strand
TTGCGTGTGTTGCTGCTGATGTTGATGCTGCTGCTGCGGTCGTTGACTATGCTGCTGATGCTGTTTATGCACATGCGGCGGATGCGGCTGCTGCTGTTTATGCGGTCGGCGTTGCTGCTGACGTTGCGGCTGCTGCCGTTCACGATTATGATGCGGATGCTGCCGCTGATGGCTCGTCTGATGACGTTGATGATGTCGACGCTGTATATGCGGATGCTGCAGATGCAGCTCATGCTTGGGCTTGCGATGCAGCGAATGCTTATGCTACGGCGTCGTGCAGCTATTAACTTGCTGATGGCGCCTATTATGCTGTTGCGGCTGTCTGCGCTCACTATGATTAGGTGGCTGCTGCTGGCTGCGGTGAGGCTTGCTATGATGCAGCTGATGCCGCCTATGATGCTGACTGGTGTTATGTTGCGTTGCGTGCTGAACATGCTGATACAGGACGTTGCTGATGGCGAGGCAGCTGATGCGGAGTATGATGCACGTGCTGTGTAACGCGCAGACGCGGCTGCTGATTAGTACGGTTATGATGCGGATGCCGTTGCTGATGCTGCTGCGTCTGATGACGGCTAGGGTGCTGGTGCGGTTGCGTGTGATGTCAACGCGGACTGTGCTGCCACTGTTGTCGATGAAGCTGTAACTGCTGCTGCTGCTGCGGCTTGTGTTTATGATGCGGCTGCTGCTGTTGCGGGCGATGCCGATGGGGCGGCTGACGAGCGTTATCATGCTTATGGGTATGCTGCTGATGACGAGGATGCGGCTGCGTGTACGACGGATTGTGCGGCTGAGGTGTATGGCGTTGCTCCGTATTGTTGCGGCGCCGTTGATATCGCTGCGTATTGCGCTGCTGCTGCTGCTATTGATTCTGTTGCGCGCGATGCTGATTGTGCAACAGCTGATTATGCTGCATATGTGGCAGATAGTGCGTGCGCTTTCGATGACGCTGATTAGGTTGTCGCCGCTCTGCTTAGTATGCTGCAAATGCTGATTATGCTTGTGATGCATGCGATGCGGCCACGTATGCTGGCGATGCTGGCTGTGATGCTGCTGCTTATGATGACGAGTACGATGCATGCGCCGTTGCTTGCGATCGTACTGCCGCTGATGCTGGCGTAGATTGATAATACGTGTATGACGATGCTGATGTTGCTGACACGTCTGTCGTGCATGATTTGGCTGATGCTGCTGCTGCGGCTGCTGCCGATGCAGTTGCCCCTCGTGATGTGGCTGGCGTGGATGACGATGCTGCGCATGTCTATGACGCTGCTGCTGCTGATGATGCCGCGCTGGCGGGTGATGCGGGTGCTGCTTGCGTTGACGCGGCTGCGGCTGCCGTGCACTATGCTGCTTCGGATGAAGCGTGTGCGTATGACGCTTACGCTGATGCGGCTGTCGGCGTTGCTGACGGTGTTGCTGCGTATGCATAGTACGGTGCTGCTGCAGACGATGCCGATTATTGCGAGTTCGTTGGCTTCACTGCTTCGCGTGCTACGCGTGCTGCTTATTGTGATGCTGCGTATGTCGTGATGACGAGACGGCTGCTGTGCCTGATGTTGATGCGGCATACGTCGATGTGGCGGCGGCTGTGCAGTATGCGTACGATGCTGCTGCTGCATGCGATGCGTGCAGTGCTGCTTGTGCTGCTGCGTATGCTGATGCTGCTGTTGCGGCCGTTGCTGCTGGTACTGTACACGTTTCTGCCGCTGCTGCTTATGTTGCGTGCGCTGCGTGTGCTGCGTATGCGGCTGCTGCCGCCGCGGCTGCTGCTGCTGCTGCTGCGCATGCTGATGATGATGCTGCGGCTGTTGCTGCTGCTGCTGGCGTTGCTGCTGCTGCTGCTGCTGCTGCGGCTGCGCATGATGCTGTTGCTGATGCGTGTGCTGATGCGGACCGCCGAACTAACAGTCACACGACTTAGTCAGTACGCATCTCTACATGCGGCTGCGCTTGCTGCCAAACACGCAATACGCATACAATCAGTTGCTTGGCGTAACCCCAACGACGATCAAGCCGAGTCGAGGTCAGCGCTGCGTAATCCGACAACGCTGGCTTCGTCCGCCCCGAAATCACCCAAGCCGATTGGTCAACACTGCTTCAGCATGCAGCATATCGGTTCCCTACAACGTCGCATATGGTCGACACGTATTGGCGACTCGCAACCGCCCAGCTTTAGCTTAGGTTCACTTGCACACGTGCCACTATCAAGCTCCAACCGCGGCCATTTTATGCAGGCCTTCGGAGGCAGCCTGCCCCCCTCTCGCAGCCTTGCCACCGCCTGGCCTCCGCCCGTGGCGTTATGCCCAGCACATTCAAAGGTCAACGCCCTGCGCGATGCGCTTGCACACGCTCCACAACGCCAGCACCGAACCAGTCCTCTGTGCGCCGCCGCCAACCGAGTGGGTTGTGCCGTTTTGGCGGCCGAGCTTGATCATCTTGCTGCTGTTTCTGTGTACTATGCCGCGGGTGTCGTGGCTGCTGCTGCCGTTGATGGTGATGAGTACGATGCTGTTGCTGTTGGCGCTTAGCATGATGCGGCTGATGCTGCGGCTGCTCCTGCTGCTGCATCTTATGCTGTTGTCGTTGGTGATGATGCTGCTGGCGTTGATGATGATGGTGCGGCTGTTGGCGTTGCTGAGTGCTGTGACGATGATGCAGCTGTTGCTGCTGCTTGTGCGGCTGCTGATGCTGTCGATGCGCACGAAGCTGCGTGCGCTGCATAGTACGATGATGGTGATGCTTGTGCGTGTGCTGGCGTTGCGGCTGCTGACGATGCGGCTGCTTAGGCCGATGATGAGGTTGACGCCGCTGATTATGCTGCTTATGCCGTTGCGTGTTGTGCTGCTTATGATGCCGTTTTTGTTGACGATGTTGCAGCGGCTGTTTGCGTGAGTGGTCGTAGTTGCGGTTATTGTGGTGCTGCGGCTGCTGCTACGTATGGTAATGCGGCTCCGAATGACGATGCCGATGTTGCTGCAGTCGATGCTGTGTCTGCGTATGCTGATCGTGCTGCATAGGATGTTTATTGCGCGGATTATGGCGTTGCTGCTGTCGCCGGCAGATTATGTTGCGGACTACGACGATGCAGCTTATGCTGCGGCTTGTGCTTATTGTGCGACTGATTGTGATTCGGATGATGCGGCCGACGCTGCTGATGCCGCTGCTGCTGCTGCCGCTGCTGCTGTTGCTGCTGCTGCTGCTGTTGGTTTATATGCTGTTGCTGCTGGTTCGGACGATTATGGTGGCGACTATGCTAGCATGCATGCTGATGCTGCTGCTGATGCGGCTGCTGCTGCTGCTGCTGCTGCTGATGCTGCTGCTGCTGCTGGCGTGGCGTATAGCTTACACATGGTGCACTGCTTTATGCGGCGCACATGCGTTCAATCACGCTGCTTACTATAAACATTGACCATGCACAACCTATGGGGACTGTGCAACTCGAAACACGCCCCCTTCGCATCGGCATCGTGATGACACATCTAGCACATGACGTCACTGCTCGTACTTGATGTCAGTGCAGCTCGTGTTCTAATTCGCCTCCATCACGCCCGCGCTGTGCATTACATGCATGCCCAATGTCATGGCCACCATGTCCAGGTTGGAGTTGATGTAGCGCATTGCCTCGCTATTCGTGCAGTTCATGCACACAGCGACGACCTCCTCCTCGAACTGTGCAGTTGCATTAATGAGCGTGTCTAGCAACATGACTTGGACGTACTATTCACCATCGTGTGTCTGGTCCACTCCAAATGGAGCTGGGCTCATTCGTCGGACGTGCCCTATACCATGGCACGTCTGGCCCACCCTCTTTTTCGGGGCTGGGTCGACCACCCACTCGCGTCTGTTTTATAAACGCATGTATTTGGCGCCAACTGATGCCGGCTCCCACCGTGGCTGGCTGCGCACACTTCCATGTTATGTAGTCGCCCGTGTAGACCCACATGTCTCGTGAAGTTGTCGGCCAGCTTTTCTTTGCCCTGCACGACGCAAGCTTTATGTCTCCAGTCGTTACCTTGCCTTGTGTCAACAGTTGGTTTAGCGCCACGTGGCACACTTTGCCTAGGCCCCTTTTTAATGTCCCATTCCCAATGCGACGCTTACGTCGGTCTGCAGCTCGACCACCTCGATGTCTACCCGCATGCCCGGATCTTCCAATAGGCTCCGACACCCTCGTCCTCCAGCTCCTCCTTTGACTATCCCATCGAATTCGGCTTCGCCCGACGACAAGGCGATTGCTTTCTGCGTGGATCGCCAGCCTTTTTTTGTTGTGCAGTGTTGTCCCAGAAGTATAACCCCATCCACTCGTCGACTGGCGGGCTATGAGGCACCCCGCGTGGTCGGTGTCGACGTGCACGGTGACTTTGTTGTTAAGCGCCTGGTATTTGAACCCGTTTATGTACCTGGGGTTTTGTTTGATATGTCTACCCAACCTCTTTCGCGCCTTGAAGTGTGTGTGTGTGTGTCTTTTGGGGGCTGACGTGTTTCTACTAAGCTCCTTGACTGCATACATGATGTCCAGTCTATCTTGGCAAAGGCACTTCACCCTCGCCACTAACGCCCTTTACTCAGTGCACCTGTCTTCGCGTATCTCCTCCTCTTCCATATTCTCTCCCTCCGCCCAAGTCCATTTAACTCCTGGTGTCAATATCCCCTTTTTGAACCTTGTAGGCCAATATCTCTGAAAATTATTTCGGAATGTCGTTGATCGGCTTCGTATTATATCCCCTGCTCCGTCCAACTGGCAACCCTGTTTAGAATCCGGATGGACTTGCCATCATCAGCGTCCGGCCCCAGCCTTCCTCGGATCTTTACTTCATCCTTTTGTTCCTACATTTTTCTCGCTGAACCAGTCTAGTTCCCTGGGCGTTCCGATCAGTGTGAAATGATATCCATGCACGGCCGCTCTTTTTCTCCTCTCTGAGTGGTAGAACGCACATGGGTCGACACTCCTCTTTCAAACCGATTGACGTCATGCATTTTGTATACTCATACTCCCAGCTTTGGGCCGCATCCCTAGTCCCATACATAGCTTTCTTGCGTCTTCCGCACTTTCCTTCCTCTGCGTCTTCTTTGGGAAGATGTACGTATACCCTCCTACGCGCTTCCGCGTGAAAGTAAGCTATTCTCACATCTATGAAGTCGAGCTGACATGTCCACTCGTTCCCTTTATACCCCACCCCTCGGTGACCGCCGCTGAACGCAGGACCGTTTTGGCCGCAACGGGAGGCGTTGCAGCGAACAGGTCCATGTCTTTACCCCTGGCTATCTCCCTTGCTACTAGTCTCGATCGGACTTCGGGTGTATGTCGTCGCCTTCATCCACATCTAACCACCTAGCCCCTTATCGGTCTCTTCCCGGTTTGCTCCCAACACTCTTCGACGGGAGCCTTATCATACACGTCGTGCTTCCTATACTCCTCTATCTCCTCCTTCCTCGCTAACTAAACCAATCCTGGACCTATTTCTTGCCATTTAAGTCATCCAAGTACTCCTCTCCTTCATCACGCTCCTCAGCCTCAACGATGCCTATACATCCTATTTGCATTCTCCTATCCGTTCCAATATCGTTGGACAGGCCTTTCGCAATGCCTCTAGTGATTCCTTCGCTAAAATGTCCATTCTGATTGGGAACCATTTCAACCCCTCTTTTATCCTCCTTCCTCCCTCCACTCTTCGGCTATTCTCTCAAACGTCGTCGCTATACCCCCATGGGGTCTCTGTCCACCTGCATTATTCTCTGTCGCCTTCTTCACGTTCCACATTGTCTCTCCTGCTCTGTTTATGGCTCCTTCTGACAATCTCGTGAAACTCATTGTCTTCCGCATCCTGGATTTGACTGGACAAACTACAGCGTGACACATCTCATGCTCTTCCTGCATTGCGGTTAATTCCTTCCATCTCTCACCATGCATCTCATCCTTTGTAGAATAGTCATTGTCGATCTTCTCCCCATTTAGCGACATGTCTATGGCATTCTAGCAACAACATCCCCTCTCTTGCTTTAACTCGCCGCTTGGCTTCACTATATTGATAATTATTGCTTAAATCCCATCCTGCTCCAGACGCTCTCTTTGCGGCGAGGTCCACAAGCATTCCTGGAACAGCCTCGAGAACTCTGTGTCTCGACTTCAGGCTTAGACTCCTGTTCGATGTGTGTGGGTATACGATTCCTACCTCTTCGGCTATTTTCATCACTTCCTTCATTCGCTGTACTTCCTCGTTCCATCGCCTCCTTCTCATGCCTCCTGGAACTGCTCCGCCGGCGATCCTGCAGACTGCCTCGGCAAGGTCCTCATCGTTGTCGTCCTTCATGCCTATAGGCCCCTTCTTCGCGTTCAACTGCATCTCTCTTCCACGTCTTTGCCGTTCTAGGTTCCTCTGGCGGCTCTGAACATCGCGCCCCTTTCCACTCGCCCAGGCCCGCGCCAACTTCGGGCCGGTCTGCGATGTTTTCCTCACGAGCAGCGCCCTCCCCCGACACAGGAGGGCCTGAGCTCGCGGATCCAGGCGTTCTCGCAATCCTCTCATTTACGTATTCGCCTCTAAGCTCCACCATTATTCTATTCTTCCTCTCTTCCCTAATGTCAGTTGCTTGTCTGATCGTGCTTTTCCTCCTCATTACTTCCTCGTCCTCCTGCATTAAACGCAAGACTGCTCTCTCAAGGCTAGGGTCCTTTTCACGCGACATTGTTGCTTCATGCTTCCTTCTACACTCCTCTGTCTGCGAAAATCATACAAGCTCTTCGCCAAGCATATGCTTGTGGCACGCGGGGCACCCCGGCGTCGGCCCGATCTGTTCTACATCATATATCCTGATCATCGGTCTCCTCCTCTCTATGGGCTTGTATTGGAATTCCTCTCTTTCTAAATCTCCTTCATTTTCGGGCACGTCTACTTTCACTGGGATTTGAGTTGACGCCTTCCCTGGGATGGGCTCCCAGGGTAGCCCTCGAACACGATCTATAATGTTGGATTCCCATCTGTCCGACCCCTTTCTGGTCTCCGCCGGATGTGCGGTGCTCTTGTAGCCCCCTCTTCTGTAAGCACGATGTTCTCGCCAGACGAGTTTACGACTCCTACCCACACACCTTCATACCACCTGTAGTCCCACTTATTTGCACCCCGAATAGTTGGACGGATTGCCCAGACGACCTCGCCACGCTCCGCGATCTGTTGTTCGAACTTGTTTCCCGTCACTCTTTGGTATGATGTACGCCCATCTTGTTCAGCTCGAAACCTAAGTATCATGCTAGCCGCATGTAAAGCCAGCCATGTTGACATGATATGGTCCCGTCTTATTCTAATCCCGAGTCTTCCTTCAACACCGCTTTCCATTATTCTTGTCTGTCTTTGTATATCCTGCACCGCCCGTTATACCATCCCGTCGATTTGCGACTCTCCAACTGACGACTCTTTAGGCACCACTTAAGCCGCCGCCATGTTTTCTTTACTTCCCTAAATCGCTCCTCCATGGCGTTCTCCTGGCCGATCCTCATCGTCGCCCTCTTGTGTCCCAGCCACTCCCGATTCATGCAACCATGCTTTGCCGCGTCGTCGCCCTTACCCTTGTTCGCGGCAAATGCCGCGAAGACTGTTTCTGCCTTATAGTCATTCTGAACGAGAATCGGCGCGCCCAAACCTGCTCCTGCCTCTGTATTGTCTCCTTGTTCAGACATCCACATGTAGTCTAACCAGATTCGCGTGCTTCCCCGATCTTCCTCACGATTGTGTCGATGCCCTGGTGTGACGCCACCCCCTCTTACACAGTGCTCGCACCAGCTCCTGCATGGCGTGTGCGTGACGTTGTGGACGTCGACTTCCCTCTTTTTGCGATGGCTTTACTATAATTCCTCCAGTATTCGCTTCCTGTCCCTCTTCTCCTTCGCCGTCGCCCACCCCGCTAATACCATATGTCTTCTTTTATGGTCTTATGCTGTTCACGCCCTGGTGGTTACCGGCCGATTTCGGTGGATCTCCACATCGGCTGTCTAAACCTGTCTGCAAACACCCATGTCTACCTCAGTAGAACTCATCGTTGTCCTCCAGCTCCGAGTACATGCCCTGGCTTTTTTTAAACCACATCAACTTCCATTGGCTTTGCTGCTGACTTCGCATGTGCTTTAACCCCATTGGTCTTTTTCTTTGGCACCCATATCGCCACCTATAGTTTACGCCCTCTTCTGCGGATCTTCGTTTGTGCTCCTGACTTCTTGTCCTCGGTGTAGCTCCCACTCGCGTCGAGCACCACTCTATTCCCCTTGTCCATGAAGTCTACTACTGCGATCAGCAGTCCAGCCATGGAACTCCCCACCTGCGATGCCAAGTCTACGTTAGTCCACTCTTCGCTAATACCCGTGATTATATTCTCTCCTATGTTGTATATATGATCCGCACTGGCAGACATGTAGTGTACCCCATTATTTGCATTTTCTGTTTAGTCGCAGGGTAATTGCCTGCTACCTGTTTGCCACACATTGTGACAGCCGCTGCCGAATCCACCTGTCCGCGTATCACCTTCCCACCCCCCTTCGGTCGCAACAGTCACTGCACCTATGCTTCCTCCGATGTTAGTCACTTTTGCATAAGTCCTGGTCTTCTTGCGTGTTGTCTCTACTTCCCTCTTTTTCTACCCACACATCATCGTCGCTGTTTTCGTCGGCCTGCTTTGCCCTCGCTAGTATTCCTCCTATGTCGCCACCGAACGCGGCTTTACCTCCTTCCGACAGACACGTAATGCATGACTGATCCCCCTGCTCTTGTTCTGGCTCTTCTTTGCCGTAGTCCCCTCCGTATCCTTCGCTGCTTTCTACCGGGCAATATATCCGCGTGTGTCCTGCGTGTTGGCAACAGTCACATGTTCCTGGAAAGCCCAACCCAAGTGCAGGACAGTACGATTGTGTGTGTCCTGTTTGTTGACACACTCTGCATGCCCCATAAAATGTCGTGGTCGGGCCTCAAGTTGTAGTATCCTTTACATTTTCCTGTTTAGTCCCCGTTTCCTTTTTCCCGTTCGCGTCTCCTTTGGATCCGTTGCTGTCTCTTTTAAACCCTTTCCTTTTGCTTTGCCACTTGGAAACGTATTGCCGTATCCCTTGCTGTTTCCTTTTCCTTTCGGATGTCAAGGATACGACCCCATACGATCGTTTCCCCTTAAACCCCTTTCCCTTTGAACCTCTTTTTCCCCGTTCCGCTCAGGAGTCCGAATACATTTCCTTCGTGCTCGTTCCATTCTTCTTCTCCACACCATTGCTGGCCATAGTCCCAGTGGTCATCGCCCCACTGTTGCTCTTGCTCTTGTTATTGCTCTTACTCGGCTCTGCTTAGTCCTGGCGTAACCCCTGACTTTTCTCGATGTTCGCGTCTTGCGCCCTCTGCCCATCTAATCACCTTCTCTAGCAACGCCCTGCCGTATGTTACGTTGTCCCAATCTATCATCTGCCTGACCGCTAGCTTTTCTATCTTCTCGCGGAGGATAGCAACAAGTTGATGCGCTGGGATGGCCGAGTCCGTGTGCTTGTTTAGGACCCGCACGTCTTCTAGCCCCCTCTAACTCTCCCGCCAACTCCAGCTCGTTCGTGCACGGCTCTGGGTATAGGACCATGTGTTGTTTTTGCATAACCCCTTGTCCTGAAACTTGTGTCATGAACTTTGAGATGATTTTCAGTGCGTCTAACCCATTGCCTTCCCCACATGTTCGACCTTGACATATATCTCGCGTGCTGTTTTAAGCGCCAGTATACCCCATAGTTCTTCATTGACCAATTCCCAGGATTCATATTCCACTGTATATCTTAATCTGGATGGGACGTTTATGTACCCTTCATTGTATCTTCCAGCGGCTTCCTTGGTCATGTATTAATATTTATGTGCCTCCATGTATTCAAGCAGTCCTCGTTTACATGCCTTGTTGCAGCAGCAGGTAACTGTTTGCGAACTTGGAGTACCACTCCGGGCATTCTAGCATCGACTCCTTGCTTGCTGTGAGGAGACGTAACCCATCCCGGGCCTTGTAGTCCGTAATTGGTGTTTACCATTTAGTTCCTGTGCCCTTCCCTTGACCCTTTGTCTTCTATTTGTCGAATCCCCTCTATAAAAGCCCTGATCTGATCTGTTTATGGGACTCAACTTGCTGCTGCAAGTCTCCTGCTTCTCTTGCCAGACTGAGGGCGAAGGCTCGGTGTCGTTGGGCGTAATCTAGAACTGCTCCTTGTAGCTTGCCGATCGCAATATTGACGTTATCGTTGTCGGTGAAGTCTGCATTTCCTTCGGCATATATGAGATTTAACTATGTTTTTTACATTTTCCTTTGCCACCTCCGAAAGTTGATTTATAGGCCATCTATCATGTGTCTGCCACGCTCCTGGACGTCGTCCTGGTCGACTGGCATTGTTGTATGCTCCTGGCTGTTCGTGCCCTTGTGTATCAGGAACGACAGCTCACGCTACCACGCGCGGCGTCTAGAATACACCTGCTGAACGTTGATGGTTGCGCCAAGTTGGTCGCGGTGCGCATGAGTTCGCTCACGATGCTGCAGATACGCATTGGCCATGCACATCCTAAAACGCGGAATTTGCAAACCTCAACGCTGCTGTTGCTGCTGCTATCACTGCCGCTGATGCTGCCTCTGTTGCCGCTGCTGATGATGCTGATGTTGCCGCTGCTGATGTCGCTGCTGCTGATTATGATGTTGATGACGTTGCTGCTGCTGCTGCTGCGTATGATGTTGCAGCTGCTGCTGATATTTATGCAGATGCTGATGATGCTGCTGCGATTGCTGATGATGATTATGAGGTTGCTGGCGATTGTGTTGCTGCTCCTGCTGTTGCTGCGCATGGTGCTGTGTATGCTGCTGCTGCTGCTGCTGGTGCGGCTGATGTGGGTGTTGCTGATGTTGCTGTTGCGGATGATGTGGTTGCTGATGTTGCTGATGCGGTTGATGTGTTGCAGATGATGATGTTGTTGCTTATGTCGCTGATCGTGATGCGTCTGACGAGGGCGTTTGTGGTGTTGTCGATGTCGCTGATGCGGCTGCTGCTGCTGCTGCTTATGAGGATGTTGATGTTGTGGTTGGTGATTGTGATGATGCTGATGTTGATGATGGTGTCGATGTTGCAGCTGCGTATTGTTATTATGCAGCCGCTGATGCTGCTGATGCGGGCGTCGTTGATGCTACTGCTGCGTACGATGTTATTGTTGCCGTTGTTGCTGCTGCTGGCGTCGCTGCTGATGTTGATGAGTATGGGGTGACCGCTGCCGTTACGTACGTCGGTGATGCTGATGCTGAGTATGTTGCTGCTGCTGCTGTTGATGATGCTGCTGCTGCGTCTGACCATGATGCTGCTGCTGATGCAGCTGATGATGCTGCTGCTGATGTTGTTGTTACCGCTGATGCTGCTGCTGCTGCTGCTGCGGCGGCTGCTGCTGCTGTTGCTGCTGCTGTTGATGCTGATTATGATGCTGCTACGGTTGCTGATGTTGCCGCTGCTGTGGCTGCTGCTGTTGCTGCTGACTGGCGCCATTGGCGACCGAACTGTCTTGGCAAGGCGCTTCATCAAATGCAAAGCTATTCGTCCCAACGGCGTGTTGCAAATTTATTGAAGGCAACAAGGTTGTTCGATGCACAGCCAGAAGGACAGTTACATGGCGGCCAGCACAGAAAACGAGGCCGACACGCGTTTGAAGGCTGGCACGATATCATGGACAACTACGTGCGAGAAGACCCTCGATAACTGGCTAAGAAGGCAAGCAAGAACGATATCGGCATCGTGGATCAGGAACTCTTCACATTGGGCGGTGAAGAAGCATCACGTATTGTGGAGCAGCGTTACCCAAACAAGCAATTGCTGAGGTCCAAAAAGGAGTCCGCCAAAGAGAAAGATAATAAGGAAACATAAATGAAGGATAAGGAGGAAAGCAAGAAGGACATCCTCTCCGAGAAGCCAGAGGAACTACTCGAAGGACTGATTGGCAAGAAAGGTATAATTGTATATATACCCCCCGACTGGTTGCAGAAAGCTGGCGCCCCGAGGGGCCATCTTTCATAAAGTAGCTGTTCAGCTTTTCTCAGCTTTCGACGGGTCCTCGAAAGCAGCCCTTTCCCCAGCTGTCGTGCAAATTCCGCTGGCTTTCGCCAGCATTTTTTGACTTGTTTGTGCCAGCTTTCCGCCCTTTGTTGAAAGCTGCTTTCCGGCCAGGAAGAAAGTAGCCTTTTGACTTTTTTCCAGATTTCCGGCAGCTTGCAACAAGTAGCTTTTCATTTTTCCAGCTGTTTGGCAGCTTTCGCGCCGCTCTGAAAGTAACTGTTTAACCCTTTTTCAGCTTTCCAAGCTCCCTGGCAGTATTTTTTTTGACTTTTCCAGCTTTCGAGAAGGTTGTGAAAGTAGCTTCTTGACCTTTTTTCCAGCTTTTGGGCAGCTTGCAAAAAGTAGCTTCTTGGCTTGCTAAGGCACGTCATCAGCTTTCGAGGCCTTGAAACGGCGACCCCCTTTATCGCAGTTTACGCGCCGCTGGGCGCCGATCCTCGACAGGGGTGCTCGTTTTGCCTCCCGTCCAGCCGTGGGCCTGGAAATGGAAACCCCATACAGCAGTTTGCGCGCCTCGGGACGACGATATTCGAAAGGGGTGGTCGTGTTGCCCTCTCGCCCAGCCATGGGCCTTGACACGGCGACTCCTTATCGCAGTTCACGCGTCTCGCGGCGCCGATCCTCGACAAGGGGTGCTCGTTTTGTCTTAGCTGTTCAGCCATGGGTCTTTACTGGGGACTCCTTTATTTCAGTTTGCGTGCCTCGGGGCGCCGATCCTCGGCAGGGGTGCTCGTTTTGCGCCCCGCCCAGCGATGGGCCTTCAAATTACGACTCCTATCACAGTCTGCGCGCCTCGGGTCGTCTATCTTCGACAGGAGTGCGCGTATGGCCACCCGTTCAACCATGGGCTTTGAAACGGCGACCCCCTTTTATCGCAGTTCGTGCGCCTCGCGGCGCCGATCCTCGACAGGTGTATATGATTGAGACGAAGAACACAATATAGTGTGTGAGTGACTGGTAAACATATATCGACTGCATATAAGGTAGCGACAAGGG
>JACLAC010006018.1_pt1 | contig 13078 bp, 3 predicted proteins | sample 8027881 | NCBI WGS metagenome assembly JACLAC01 (sample SAMN15725517, study PRJNA655200) | protist metagenome | isolation source: fluorescence activated cell sorting (FACS) single amplified genomes of... | place: Spain: Blaines Bay Microbial Observatory, Mediterranean Sea | collected 2016-01-19 | reverse complement strand
AGGTTGTCCGGCAGCTCCGAGCGGCCCGCGTAACCAGGGTTCATCGTAATGAACGAGTTGCACGTCATCTTGAGCGGCAAGTGCGAGCCCTCAAAGTCGAACTCCTTGACGCGATCCGATTTGGCGCGGATGATCGTGAGGATCTGCTGCGCGACGACGGAGAGCACCTCCAAGTCGATGCGGTTGAACTCGTCGAAGCACGCCCACGCGCCAGAGGCGGCGAGACCCTTGAAGAACTTGGCCATCGCTAAGTAGTCGAGACCATCAGAACAGTTCATAACAATCGTCTGGCGTGCAATCGCCTTGCCAAGATCCTTGGTCGTCTCGGTCTTGCCGGTACCGGCGGGGCCCTCTGGCGCGCCGCCAAGATCAAGCTGGAGCGCTCCCATGAGAGTACGGTAGCAGCGATCAGTCAACGGCGTGACGACGAGACGGCCCTGAAGGCCGAGGTATTCGTTGCCGTACGGCAGGATCGTCGAGATCATCTTCACCTGCACGTGCTCGATCGGGTTGCCGGACGAGTCGATGGCATCCTCCTCAGGCGGGTAGTAGCGCAGCTGAGAGAGCCAGTCAAAGTCGGTCTGTGCGGTGACGCCGTCTTTCGCCATCTGCCCGACGACATCACGCGCGTGCACATCGATGACAACGAGCGGCGACACGGCCTTGCGGACGAGCTTTGCAATGTTGCCGCGCACTAAGCCGACTAAGCCCTCGACATCGGTGACCGTCTTCTTGTAGTACTCCTTGAGGTTGGCGTTACCCTGCGTTGGGTCCTCCAAGCACTTGTCAATGCAGGCGGTCCAATCCATCTGGCCGACGAGGATGATAATCTGTCCCGGCCACTTCTGCACCCATTCGACGCGGTCCTCCTTGTAGTATGCCTCGAGCGACTCGACGCCGACACGCGCGATCGACTTGAACATATTCGCCTCGACCTGAGTCAGCCACTGCTCGACCATCGATGAGGGCGTGATCGTCTCGCCTCCGAAAGTCACCTTCTCGCCCTCAGCACTGTACATACCGGAGATGATGTTATGCTCCTCGAAGACTAACTTGCCGATGCCGTCGAAGCACTTGCCCAAGTGGGGCTGCACGCGCGTCGGGTCCTTCGTCTCGGAGAGGATCTCGAGCAACTCATCGTTCGACAAGAAGAAGAAACGCGGGAAGTAGAGGCGCTTCATCTCGAGGTAGTCGTTGAGGCCCTTCTGGACAATCTCGAGGATCTGATACTGCTCCCTGTACGACTCGACGAGGCCCGGGATGTCCGCAACGATCAGCACCTTGACATCCTTCAAGACCTTCTTGACGTTATCACGCCACATGCCGTCCTGCTTCTTGAAGAGCTTGCCCTCCTCCGGCATCTGGCGCATGATGTCCTCAGAGCCGAAGATGGGCTCCAAATACTGCCAGACGCCCTGGACCTTCAACCAGATGTCGATCAGGTCCTGGATGAGGACGAGCTTCGTCGCCCACGCCTTCGCGCGCTCCTCAAAGGGCTTGATGCTGGGCGAGCCCTGCATCGTCTGCGACTTGACGATGTGATCATCGAGAAGAGCCTGCACCTCCTCGTTGCCGGCCATGATGCAGGTGCCCGTGTCGCGGTACTCCTTGAGCATAAACTCCAGCGGCTGCCACTCGGTGAACATCTTGTCGAGCGCCTTCTCGAGGGAGAACTCCTTCGACGCGGCGCCCGCAATCTCCTCCAGACGCTCCATGTGCTTCTCCAGATTCATGTTGAGCATCGAGTTCAGCGTCGTCGTCTCCTGCGGCTTGAACGCGTAGCCGATAATCTCGGACACGTCCTTCCAGTGGCGGTCGCGCATGCCCTTGTTGCAGATGCACGCGACGAGAGGCAGCTTCGCACGGAAGACCTCGATCTCCTCCTTCAGGACCTCCGCGACCTTCAACGGCTGGCGCAGCGAGCCCGAGTCATCATTCTCGAAGAATTTGTAGTTTTTGATGTTCTCGCGGCGCAAGTTGCCAACGTCGCTCTCGAGCTGCTCCGGATCGATCGCAGACATCGGGCCGTTGAGCCACATGTAATGCTGCTTCTTGAAGTCCTGGCAGATCATCCAGAGGCTCACATACGGCGCAAGGATGCGCGGGACGGCCTCGAGCTGATCAAAGACCGAGCGCGGCTGGCCAAGGAGCTCCTCCTCGCCGTTGAGGCCCTCGGCGCGCTCCTTCGCCTCCGCCATCTTCGCCTGGAGCGTCGTAAGCGCCGCGCAGTTCTCAGTCACACGATCAATCTCGCCAAACTTGGAGAACTCCTCCGCCTGCCGCTGGTACTCGTCGAGCTCCTCGACGAAGCGGTCCTTCTTCATGTTGAGCTCCTCCTCGGCGCGGTTCCTCTCGGCCTTCAGGCGCTTGTTGCACTCATCGACCTTCGGCTTGATCTTGCCCGGCCAGCACCACGTGTCTCCGATAACCGTAAGCTCGTCCGCAACAAAGCCGACGGCCTGCTCGGTCAGGAAGCGCAGCGACTTACGCGCCTCGTTGAGCTCAGAGTTGAGCGCCATGAGGAGGTCGGCCGACTCAGCCAGGAAGGTCTCGAGAGCGACCATCTCCTCCTCAGTCGTCGGGTGCTGGCCCAGACGGACAAAGATGTCCATGTAGCGCGAGCAGAGCTCCGAGCCCTTTGCCATGAACTGGCCCTTGACATTCTGACGAAGCTTCTCGATCATCTCGTCCGCCCTGGCGGCGAGCTTCGTCTTGACGGCGCCGCACGCGATCGTGAAGAGCATGAAGCGCACCTCCGGCTGCGAGCGCTTCTCGACCTCCTTCCTCGCCTTCTCATACTTTCCGACCTCCGCCGTCACCTCCGCGAGCGGCTTGAGCGACGCGTTGAAGTCTAAGACCTTCTTCTCGGTCTCGGCGGAGAGGAGGTACGCAAAGGGCGTGTAGACCTTCATCATACGCTCGGTGACGTCAAAGTTCGTCTCGATGATCGCCTTTAAGCGGTCCTTTGCGATGAGCACAATCTCGTCGTCCGGCGTCGCGATGGTAAGAAGGCGGTGGCCGGTGCCCTTGCCGAGCTCGGCCTCGACGCGCGGGACCGTGTTGAGCATCGCCACAAAGTGGTCGATGGTGCCGAGGACGGTCTTGAGCAAGGTCGGCAGCGACGGCGAGAATTTGTACGACTCCCCCTCGACGACCATCTTGACCACAAAGAGGGGACGGTGCGTCACCGCCTCGGACGCAAGGAGCTCCGCCGGTAAGTCCGCGTCGACATCCTGCTCCTCAATCGCAAACTTCTCGAAGAACTCGACGAGCTCGTCAATCGAGGCGGTGAGGAGGGTGCGGAGCTGGTTGAACATCAGCGTCGAGACGGCAGAGAGGAGCGAAGCGGAGACCTCCTCATCGTCCTTGCCCTCGCGGCGGAAGACGTCGAGGACGGACGGGAACCACTTCTTCTTCAAGGTCTGGACGACGCGCTCGCAGTGCGAATGCTGCATGTCCTTGAACTTTTCGAGCTCCGTCGCAGTGACGGCCGGCATCTTGTTTAAGGTGCATAGGCGGAGCGGCTCGTAGTTGGCCCACAGCTCGAGCAACGTGAGCATGCCGTCGTGGTTGACAACCAAGGTACGCTCGATGGTCTCGTATCCAGTGAGGACCGTATCGTGCCACGCGCCGAGCGCGAGCGAGTCGGACGTCTTTGGCGCGGCGGCCTCCGCGACAGAGGGGTCCTGCGACGGGTGGAACGTCTTGAGCTCGAACTTGGCCGTCGGCTGCGTGATCTCCAAACGCTTGCCCTCCACGCCCGACTTGAGCACGTAATCGACCATCGAGAGCTTGACGGCCTCGAAGTAGTCATCGTGGACCTCCTGGACCATCGTGTCGACCATGACCTCAACAGAGTCGGGGTCGACGCCGTTGAGCTCCGTAGGGACCTGCTCCATCGCCGACTCCATCCACGCGTCGTTGAATGGCGCGAGGCACGTCGGGTCGATGCCGTCGCGCACGTAGGTCGCCATGCGCTCCTCGATGGCCTGCGGCTCGGTAATGTGCGGCGTGCGGTAGGTGCCCGCGTGCGGCGCGGCCTCCTTGGCCGCGGCCGCCGCGCGCTGCCGCTGGAGCGTGCCGAGCGCCGACGTCTCCATCGTGCTCGACGCGGCCGCGTCCGGCTCCGAGATGTCCATCGGCGCGAGCAGCGGCTTGCACGGCAGCCCGGCGGCCCAGCCCTTGCGCTCGATCGTCGGGCGGAGCGGCGACGCGGGCGCGGTGCGCTCCGCGCGCTTGCGCGAGAGCCCCTCCGTGTCGAGCTCGTTCAGCGACTGCCGGTAGTACTTTCCAATGCGGTCCGACGGCCCCGAGAAGGTGTCGTCCTGCGAAAAGGTCGCCGCGAGCGTCCACTGGCTGTCGTCGAGGAGCTCGGGGAAATTATTCTGCTCCGGCTGCGCGGTCGACTTGGGCTGGCGGTAGAAGGTGTTGTTCGACATCTTCGACCGCTACGAGACCACGAAAGTCGTGCGCGCAGTGAAGGCCTGTTCCTCCACTCCACGAAGAACGTCTTTTTTTTCGTTACAAACTTCTCACGACAGCGCGGCACTAAAATTCTCGAGCAGACAGGTCCTCGGTCGGTCGCCACTCGCCAGTGTCCCACTGCCGAGCCGCGGAGGCGCTCCCAATTCAAAAGTTTTGGCGTGACGAATTTGACGGCGTCCAACCGCTCGGCGGCTTGGCCCCAGGAATTTGCGAGCTACCGTCCGGCCACCAAGCGCTCCTCCACTGCCAAACCCATAGACGTATCCACCGACCGAATATTCTCAAATACGATGCAGCAACGCCAGCGCAACAATTCACGGCCCTCCTCCAACGCCTCTATCCGCGGACCTAACGGCAAACCGTCGCTCAAGGAGGGCCTCCAGACGGCCGTGCGTGCGCTCAAGCCGGAGGAGCTCTTCGCGCTCAACGCGGAGAACGAGCGGCTATTAGCCCTCGAACAGAAATTAACCGAGCGTGAGGCGGCGCTCCTCCTGCGCGAGGCTCAACTTGGCAACGGACCTCCTCCACAAACGACCACCGCCGTCGCCGACACCGACTTTGCCAAGGAGGAGAATGCGCGGCTGCAGGCGCAGAACAAGGAGCTGCGGAAGCAGCTCGATTTGGCGATGCTCGGCGGCGGTGGCGGTGGCGTCATGGTCGACGCGGCGCAAAACGACGAGCTGCGCCGGCGGCTCCACGAGCTTGAGGCGCAGCGCGTGTTGGAGCGGAGCGAGGAGCGTGCGCGGCTCGAGGCGTCCGAGATTGAGAACCGCAACTTACGGCAGGGCTTAAACGAGACGGCGGCGCGGTTGGACGAGGCGGAAAAGGGCCACGCGCACGCCGGCCAGCTCCTGGCCGACTTGCAGAAGCGCTTTGACAATGCCAAGAAGAAGCTCGACGAGGTGGACGCTCTGAGGTCGGCGGCCGAGCGCGAGCGCGACACATTGGCACATCTCCTCGCGCAGAATCTCAAGGGTGGAGAGGCGGCGGTGGCGGCGGCGGCGTCAGCGGCGCAGAGCGCGTCCGCCGCCGCCGCAGCGACAACGAGCGCCGTTGCCAACACGTCGGCTGTGGCCGAGTCGATTGCGGCGGAAGGCGAGGTGCGGCTTCAGGTGCTCTTGACGGAGCTCTCGGAACATGAGGGCGCGCTCGAGGAGCTCAACACCTTGAAGGAGTGGGCGCATGAGAGGGCGGTCGAGCAGATGATGGAGGAGCATGCGTATGCGTTGGAGGAGAAGGAGAATGAGCTGCATAAAGCGGTCGAGGCCTTTCACGTGTCGAGCTTCGAGTGCCGCGCTGCGTTGACAGGTCAGAACGTGCTGCAGCGCGAGCTTGCAAAGATGGAGGAGGAGAGTGTGAAGGCGGCGGAGCGGGCGGAGGTGGAGGCGGCCAAGCTTCGCGCGCATGGTACGCGGCAGCAGCGCGAGAGGGAACGTGCGGAAGCGCGCGCGGCTCAGCTGGAGGCGGCGCTCGCCGAGGCAAACGGACGGCTGCAGGCGGAGAGGGCGGCGTCGGAGCGCTCGGCGGCCGCCCTCGAGACTCTGGCGCAGCTGGAGGCGGCGCTCGCGGCGGCAAAGGCCGCGGCGCAGGCGAGTGCGGAGGAGGCCGATAAGCTAAAGGCTGAGCTTGGTGTACGCGATGCGAAGCATGAGAAGGCGATGGAGGAGCTGAGAGAAAAGCACAAGGACGGGCTGCGTGCAAGGGAGCGTGTGCTCAAGGAGGCGGTGGAGAGGGAGAAGGCGGCACGGGTCGAGATTGACGAGCTGCGCGAGCAGTTGGAGGCGCTGAATGGCGACGAGGAGAGGGCGCGCGACGGCGAGGAGATTGCGCTGTCGCAGGTTGCACGCTTGGAGAAGCAGCTCGCCGCTGTACGAAAGGAGTTGAGCCGGCGGGAGGATCAGCTGCAGGCGACGACGCGAAGGTTGGAGGTACTCGCGGGCGCGAGCACCGAGGCTCACATGCATGATATGGGCTACTGGGCCGAGCGCGGCAAGCGGACCGAGTTCGCAAAGGCGGCGGCGGCGAAGACCAATACGGGCGAGGCGAAGGCGGCGGCGGCGGCGGCGATGCGCACCAAGGTGATTGGCGGCGCGGCGAGGCGGCCAAGCCTCGACCCGGCCAAGGAGAACAGCAAAGAGTCACAGCAGCAGACGACCGCGCTGCCGCCGCTCGGGCCGGTCAAGATTTCGTGATGTAGAGGTGAGAGAGTTGGAGAGTCAATTCAATAAAAATCGTTTGCCAGGCACCACACACCACACGCTATTTTACGTCCTTGCCTGTCCACCTAGACCTTCTCTCACTCTCTCAAATCAATACCCGACCTCGCCGACGAGCTCCTTGTACGAGTCCTCGTCTGCGACCTTCTTCGCCGCAACCGGCTTCGCGTCCATCACCTTTGGCGGCGGCAGGCCGAGCGCCTCAAGCAGCTTGGCGCGCGCGGGCTTTGCGTTCGCGTCCAAGCCGTCGAGCCAGGCGGTCTCCATCAGCACGCTCATCAACAGCTCGAGCCGTGCGTCGCCGGACGGCATCGCAGACGCGGCAGCGGCTGCCGCGGCCTCGGCGGCCGCCGCGGCAGCCGCGGCGGCCGCCGCCGCCTCCTCCGGCGTGGCCGCAGCCGTCGTGCCATTGGGAGTCGCGTCTGCGGTTGCTATGGGCGGCAGATCGCCCGGGTCGCCATAGGTGAGTAGATGGACGTAGAGCTGATCGGCCGCCGCCTTTCGTACCTTGGGGAATCGGTGCGCGAGGAGGAGCACGATCGTCCGCCACGCGTCGGGCGCGCGGTTTCCGGTCGCGTGCGGCAATAATAGAATAAGTAGACTCGAAGCGACGAGGAGGGTGGGCACGTCCTTGGAGCGTGACGACGGCTTGATCGCGTCGATGAGATGGGAGGCGAGCGTCGTCGTCTCGTCGGCGCCACCTCCAATCGGCAGGCCGAGGATCGGCTCGAGCGCTCTCGCCTCGAGTAGATGCTGCGCGGTGCGCATTAACGGTAGGTGGACGCGCGGCGTGCTTGCATTCTCGGAGAGGAGGGTGACAAGGTCCGAAGAGAGCTCGGTACGCTCCGACGGGCTGAGCGAGCCGACATGCGTGAGGAGGGACGCGCCGGCCGCTTTTGTTGTAGACTCGGTGATTCCACCCACCGAGATGGCGAGGCCGTGTAGGGTCCTCTTGCGGTACGACGGGCAGGACAGGAAGCGGACGGTGCGCGGGAAGCACGTGTGAGGCGCGAGGTAGTCGGAGCTCGCAAGCACCTTTTTCGCCGTAGACTCCGCCGCCGGCTCCGGCTCAACAACGGTTGCAGCTGCAGCCGGGGCGGTCGTTGCCGTCGCCTCAGAAGACGCCGCCTCGAGTATCGCCGTCAGCTCCGAGTGGTTGGGACATTTGGGGAGAGTTGGATGACGGAGGAGGCGAATCAAAGTGAACGCCGCGTGCTCGCGCATTCGATCGATCTTCTCGTTGGCTTGCTGGGCAAGGAGCTCGACAAAGCGGGCGACGAGCTGCGGCAAAGCGGTTGACAGCGCCTCACGCTCGGCAGCGGCGGATGGATCCTCCTTCGCCTCGATGGCACCGTCCGTGATGTCCACCGCAGTAGAAGGTGGGACGGCGAGAGCGAGCATGGGTAGAAGGCAGCCGATTGCCGCCTCGCGCACCCACGAGCCGACATCGCCACGATTGTCTGTCTGATAATCATGCATCGCCGCGAGCATCGCCTCGACCATGCGGACGTATAGCGCCGAATCCACGCCGACAACGGCCGGGAGTGTCTGCTGTGGTGGAGGTGTCGCATTCGCGTCTCCATTCTCCTCAGTCGCCGCCGGCGGTGGTGTTGGCGTTGGCGGCGGTGGTGGGGTGGGGTTGTTGAACGCGACGAGGCCAAGAGTCGTCGTCAGCTGCAACAGGGCACGTATCGCGTTGCGCCGTGTCTCTGGGTCTCTCATCTCCACGTCCTCCTCCATCATCGACGCCTTGATTAAACAATCCGTCGCGTCCGTCAGGTGCATCTGAAGCTGGAGCGCCGGAAGAGCGCCGATGGCTAAGGTGTAGCCGCGGCGCAAGGCGGCATTCGGGTCCGTCTTGAGCGGATTGACGTACTTCGGTACGAGCGCCTCGAGCGGTCCACTACTCGGCGGCGACGCAAAGTACGCGTGGCCGATTGCCTTCAGAGCGGCGACGGCCGAGAGTGAGATCGATTCGGTCGGATGCTTGAGAGAATCCTCGAGGCTCGACAGCGTCTTCAAAGCCGTCTTCGGCCCGGCGGGCATGTTCAACAACGCTTGGACCTCCAAAAGCCGGCAGGTCGCGCCGCGCATGATCTCGCCGCCCCGCCCGCGATAGAGCCTTGCCTTCTCAACAGCGGGCACGACGTTCTGGATCGATTTGCGGAACTCGGGCGGTAGTTGTCTGCCGTCGCGATTGTGGAGCTCAGTCGTGAGACCTAGAAGACTCTCTGCAATCATGTGCGTCGCTCCGTGTCGTGCCTTCAGATCGGGCGAGAGTGTCTTACCGATGAGAAAGGGCATCATCACCTCGAGCGTATACTCACGATCGAGCGGTGCGAGCTTGGCGGCCGCTTGGGAGGCGAGTAGGCGGATGGGCACGTCCCAGTGCTTAAACTTGACGGTGCTTAGATGGGCGAGTAGAGGCTGCCTGTACTCGTCAAACGACCCAAGATAACGCCCAATCTCGAGGTATGCATTCGGACGGGAGCCGACAGTAAAATAATCGGCCTTCGTGACGATGTCGATGCCGTGCGGGAAGTTGCCCTGACGGCCGACATTCTCCTGAAAGGCGGCGGACGCGGCGCGTCGGCAGTTGACCTCTCGATCGAGGCACACGACGATTAATAGCGCCTGCGCGAGCTGGGCGACGTGCGGCGCCATCACGCTCGGCTCGAATGCTCGCGCAAACGCCCAGCAGACATAGCACGCGGCGTCGCGGACGTGCGTGCCGACGGAGGTCGCTCCTCTCGGCACGTCATAGTGAAGAGCGGTTACGATGCGCGGGAGGACCTCCGGGAGGCGCGAGGGCAGAAGGAGGCCGCGTCTCGAGAGCTCGGCCAAGGCTAAGCAGCCGCCATGCCACGCGTTCGCCTCCTCCTGAGACGTGAGGAGCTCGAGCACCGACTCCACAATGTCATCCGCCATCTCGAGTTGGAGCCGAGCGGTCACACGCCCGATGCCTTTTGCGGCCGACCAACGGACGACGGTATCCGCGTCACGTAAGCCGCGTAATAACTGCTCCAAGATCTCCTCGATCTCCTCAGGCACCTCATCCTCCTCCTCGCCCTCCTCCTCCTCTTGTGCCGCAGCATCACCGCCACCGCCACCAGCCGCCGCTGACGATGCCTCGGCGCTAAGCTGAAGATTCTTCTCGAGGGAGCGCGAACCGCGTTGGTACCTCCACGCGGCGACTCTCGGAGGCAGATGCACCGCCGCGACGCGCTGCAATAACTTCATGCCGAGCTTACGGCGTAACACAGACGAGTCGTTTAATAAGGCCTGCGAGTCGCGCGTCAAGGCGCCGAGCAATGGCAACTGCGGTAGGAGCTCCGCACGGTGACCGAGCTTGAACACCTGCGCCAGAGCCGAATAGATACCCACCATCAAGAAGCTCATCTTATTCACGCCGCCGCTCTGCTCCTCGCCCTCGCCTGAACGGCCCTTTTGGAGCTCGGAGCCGCCCCAGGTAACAAAGGCGGAGAGCATTTGGTTGAGGCCGGGCCGTGTCAGCAGCCGCGCGAGGAGGATTGCGGCCGCCTCGCGTGCCGGGCCGGTAGAGCCGAGGTAACCAAGCGCGAGCCGCTCGATCGACTTGACGAGCGGGCTGCCGCCGCCCGCGCCTCCATTCGCCTCGTCGGCGAGCGACGAGTCGATGATCGAGAGGTCAAACGGCACCATCACGACCATCGACAGCCAGACCATCAGCGCGTAGGCTATTTGCCACGAGTCGCAGTCGGAGGGTGGGTACCGCGCCAACAGGTGGACGAGCGGCTCGAGGTCGGCGACCTCGTGCGGCACGAACTTGACGATCGTCTTGTATCCGCGCACCTTGCACAGCGTGTACATTACGCGGCACGCGTGCGGCAGCACCGCCGCCTCCGCGCCCGTCTTGCCGCCGCGGGCGACGGTGCGCACCGACTCGAGCAGTGGTGTCACCATCGCCTCGAGCTGCGGGTCGAGGATTGATGGCTGCTCCTGGTAGCGGTCGAGCGCGGCCGCGATGCGGTCCGCCGCCGCCTCGTGCGCGGCCGACGCGTCCGAGAAGGAGGTGATTAGCTTTAGGACCTGCGGCACGCGATTAAAAGAAAAAGCGGTGAGCGCACGACGGCGATAAAAATGGCATGTGAATTTTTGAGAGCGCATACCTCGTCCGCCTCGACGAAAAAGGAGGCCGTCTGCTCCTGCTCCTGCTCGGTCGGCTCCTCGGTAGGCTCGGTAGTAGGCTCCATCTCTGAATAAAAGCACTTTTTGGCCGTTGACTCGCCACGTAGGAGCCTCTGGCGATCGGGGTGAAGCCCGAGGTGTTTGCCCCAGCAGGTGTCGTCACCTGGGGCTGAGAGGCCTCCAATAGACGTCTCAGTCGAGATCTGCCCGTCCATGCAACACAATCGGCCTCACGCGGCCGCTTCAGCGCATAAAACCGTCCACCTCCACCATCATTCTACCAACCAATCCCACCGCGCACCGCCAATCGCCTGCGGCAGCGACACCACCAATAATAATCTTATGGCGATGCCGCGATCGTGCGGCCATCACGAGTGCCCGCGGTGCGTTGCGCTGCTCCTCCTGCACAAGTGCGCGTCGACCACCCTTCTCCACGTGCTCAACGCGCCAATATGGCGCACAGCCGACCAACGCCTACCGAATACGCGCACGCGCTGCGGCGGCGTCTACTATTGCGATTGGATGGCCTACGGCGCGAATGCATGCTCCGCCTCGAGCTCCCAACCGCACGAGCTCGCCGACGCCGATCGCGCGTGGCTCTACTTTGGTGGCTACCTGCCGGCGATGGCGCCGCGCATCGCGCAGCGCGGCTGTCGCACGTTTGCGCTCCTCCGCGAGCCCGTCTCGCGGCTGCTCTCGGCGCGCGCCTACTGCGAGCGTCCGGAGAAGAGCCGGCCGGCCTCCGAGGGCGGCGACGTGCTCTGCGGCAACACGAGCGCCGTCGGCCTGTCGCCCGCGCACTGGGCGGCGCATTGGGGCCCGTACCTCTTCCGGCAGCTCGCGCTCGAGCCGAGCGTATACGCGTCGCTCGCCACGAGCGGCCGCGCGAGCCCGACGCCGTCGCACCCCGGCTGCGCGACAATCGAGTGCACGTCCCGCTCGCGGTTTACTTGGCGCGAGCAGCGCGCGGCGTTTGGAGCGAACGACGATGGCCAAAGCACGCGCGCGGGGCGGTCGGCGCTGCGCTCGCTCGCCACGCGGATGGCGGCGGGCAAGCTCTTTGAGGTGATTGCGCTCTACGAGGAGTGGGACGCGTCGATGGAGCTGCTCGACGCGACGCTGCCGCTTCCCGGCGGCCGCAGCTGGCACGAGCAGAGTAAGACGCGCCGCCAAAACACTGGGAGGCGCCACGAGAAGGCGGGTGTGGATATTAAAGAGCAGGCAAAGCTCGACGCGGCAAGGCGCGATCCGGAGGTAAAGCGACCGATTGCGGCCGACAGGAGGTTGTACGTTGCGGGCGCCTCGTGGTTCTTTGCGCTGTGCGGCCAGCACAAGATCGAGACGAAGCAGAAGGATCGGGATAAGCTCGCGGAGAGCGTTGGGCTGGGCGATGCTGTGCAGTGAATTCGTTCGAAAAAACAAAGTGGGGCCTCACGTGGTGCGGCTTCATCAGAACGTCATCACGTCGCTTTTGGCCAACGTCCACCGGCAGTCCGTCCTCTCTCTATGAGGTGCACCGGCCTCGAGAAGCCGCCCGAGGGCGACATCATCTCCGAATACAAGTGGCTCTTTATCGGCTTTGTCATCTTGCAGGTCACAAACTGGTCGCTCGCGCTGCTCGAGGTCTTTCGCGTTGTCGGCCCGCTGGCGTACGCCGCGATGGAGCAGACTTTTCCGCTCGACGTCTCCTTCTGCCTCATGATGTTTTTGGGCACGCTGCACAACGGTCTGATCAGCGACGGCCGCCTCTGCTTCCTCTGCCGCGTCGCATTCATCGTCGACGGCGTCTCCCTCGTTGCCAACAATGTCTTTGTCTTCCGTCCGAATACGGGTGAGGCCGCCGCACTAGCCGCTAATCTCACGTCGGCGCTCGGTTCCGTGCCGTTTGATGATCCAATTCGCATCTGGGGCTACATCAACGCCTTTGTCTGGTTTGGCGCCGAGTGCATCCTGAGCGCGTGGATTGGCATCAACTGCCTCGCAATGATCCGCAGGATGCTCCTCAAGGGCGTCGACGCGAGGCGCGGCAGCTTCTCCACGCAGCTGCTCCAAGCCTACCTCGGCATTTTAGTCGTCCAGATTGCCTTCGTTGCCTTAGCGGTCGTCAATTCCGCCTCCGCCACCACGCTCGACGCGAAGGTCCTCGCCAGCAAGCAGAACAAGGCGATGCATGGCTTCTCTCTCGTCATGGCCCAATCGTGGGCGTTCAA
>JACLAC010025091.1_pt1 | contig 13085 bp, 4 predicted proteins | sample 8027881 | NCBI WGS metagenome assembly JACLAC01 (sample SAMN15725517, study PRJNA655200) | protist metagenome | isolation source: fluorescence activated cell sorting (FACS) single amplified genomes of... | place: Spain: Blaines Bay Microbial Observatory, Mediterranean Sea | collected 2016-01-19 | reverse complement strand
AAAGAAGAGCAACACTATAAATCAACAAGCAATCGTACTCGTGAATTTTATACGTTGAACAATAATGATAATCGCAAAATGAAATATATGACAGAAAGGAACAAATTTCAACATGCATTTCGTGATTTAGGTGGCATTTCGGTGTTATTACCATACATACAAACAGGATTAGAGAAATTTTCAAAATTGACTTTAAAAAGCAGAAAGAAAAGTGATACCGATGAAGTTGATATAAAAGTTTCTACACAGTCACTATTGCGTATGAACATGTCACTCAAGTTATTAGAAAATTTGTCTTTTGGTTGCAATGAGAATCAAAAATATATGTCTGAATCTAATGATTTACTTAACACATTAATGAAGACGCTTTTGATTGGATCACAATTGTTGACAAAACATACAAATTTGCAAACATCGATGAAATTGAATGAATTAATACAAATCAGTATTGAAAATACGTTTAGGGTACTTATTAATATTACTAACGATAATCTACTATCAGCAGAGGCTCTTAGTAATATTTTAATAACAAATCTAGATGAACAGTCCGAAACAAAATATTTTTCAGGCATGGAAACGATATCATATGTCCTTGAAACTGCGGTAGATGGCAAACGCTGTGATAATAATGATATTAGTGGAAGTTTCATTGATAATGGAAACACCGAGAGACGTTTGCAACTTATTAAACCCATCAATACCAGTAGGTTAGTATCATATTTTGATATGTCTTTATTAGCGTTGGCATTGCTTGGGAACTGTTTGGAACACCATGAAACGAATCGTATTGCATGTAATACCATTTGTACCAGTACAAGAAGGAAAAATATATCATTACCGCAATATTTAGTAAATTTATTTATTAAATGCTGCCTTTCCAATGGTAGATCAGATGATTTTGATAACTGTGATGAAACGATGGATTGCAAAGTAATTAAATCAAAAGACGAAAATCAGTCAATTGCTGTTGATGCTACCATGATTAATGAACATGTTGACGTTGCGACACCAAATGATAATACATGGAGTGCAGAAGCATTAGTGTTGGCAGGTCATATTGCATTAATCTTAGGCTGTTTTATAAAATCTGATACCTGTAAGCATACTATAACGCAATATATGCCGAATAAATCGTTAGCACCGTTGCATGCAGCATTGAATGCGTTTATAAAGTTTCAAAGTGATGCTGGTGTATTAACTATTAGCATGGTAAGAAGTATTGCCAGCGTACAAAAAAGGTTTGTAGAAGCGGAAAAAGAAAAGCATCGATTACAAGATCAATAAAAACACACAATAAAAAATGTTACGAATCGTAAAAAAATACGATCCCGTGGTTTAAGATTTTAGAGTTCAGACGTGCATTTTAGAGCTTTACTATCTAGTACTCGGTAGGATTGTGTGACTATATTTCTGCCGATAGAGTATTGAGCATTATATAATAATTTATCACGGGAAGTGACAAATTATTTTAATATTAATATATAATGTACTCGTACACGGTAGTAACTTTACGTGTAGATTTTAACCACATCATTATTATGATAATAATTTTATTGTTTTTTATGTACATCATATATAAAAAATTCTCTTATTTATTTAAGTTAAAGATTTTATTTACTCATAAATGTTATATTCACTATATATGTGTAGTTACCAGAAATAATTAATACTATTACCTAACCAGAATTGCATATAATAAAAGAATGTGGAAGAATTATTTATATTGTGTAGATCCCGGGGAATCAAGAGGTTGCTTTTGTTTCTTTTTGGCTGGTCGTCGTAGCCCTTTAACTCGCGATGCTATACTTTGTGAACCAGAAGTGTCATTAGTGGGTAAATTTCGCTTCTTCAGATTGGAGCCATCAGTAATCGAATCAACGGTACTGTACATCATATATATATATATATATGCATCATAAAATCTTTAACTTATAAATAAGAGAATTTTTTATATATATGCATCATTCTATATTATTACGAATCATTATTAAATCATATCCTATCATATATATGATAATAATATAATTATATAATATGATACTATTTTTATCATGTATCATATTTAATAAATGCGAATTAAAATATCATTATCATAGCGATTGTATGCATTTACTTCGTCGTAATTTTTATACCGTATGATGATGTATTAGTTTATGCGTAAAATAGTTCGAATTTACTCTGGGAAGCGCAGAGTCTTCCCAGCTTGCTGGAAAGTACGAAAATTCGTATCATATGCGTTACACTGTTGTTTTAGGTCTTTTTTCAGTTTTTCCTTTTTCTCCCCTTTCGCTTTTTGCAGGCGCTGTTTTCGCTCGTTTCCGCTTCTCCATTAAAATTCGTTGTTTACGCCTTTGTTTCCAAGCATAAGAGCCTTCCGGTGGAAACACAATATCTTTTGTATCAAACAGAATCCGTCGTAATCCAGATCTTGAGAGAATGGATGGCCCATGTGCTTTAGCTTTCATTTGAATATCGCATATCATTACCTTATTTCCATCATACTCATTTAACTCTCCTAATCCATGAATTGGATCGGTCAAAGCGAGGCATTTGATTAGAAGAGCTGTTATACGATTATAATGCCAAATTCTCAATTTCGGTGCACGAGTTAAAGAATATAAGCTATCTCTACCATATGGGTGGCAACGAACTAGCGCTCGAACATGCTCATCTCTTACTAGACCTTGATACGTGCACCCTCCTTCGAAATCATTACCACGTATTAAGTAATTGTACCCAGATCTGTACACTTGCAAAAGTAAAAATGTCCCACTTACACATCTGCCACGCTCAAACATTGTCAATATTTGTGCACCATACAGCTGCCAATTCTTTTCTTCTTCGAATCGCAACTTTCCCAACATACCTCGAATAATTTTTTGACACTGTATAGCAGCAGCGTGTAAAGTTTCAAGCTTTGTTCGCGTTCGATGACCTATAAAGGATGCTTTTACTTTTGATACTAGTTCATGGCGTCTCTCTCGTATGTTATCTCGATACATTAGTTTGTCATCAAGTAACTTCTCTTGTTTTGAAATTATGCCGAGGGTATTATTGCGAATTAATTCTTGTTTTTCTTTCATAAAGGCATTGAAATTTCTTTGAATTATCATTGCGGCTTTATTTTTTTGACTAAAGTAAAATCGTAATTGCTTAGTATGTTCAATATGTGGGATTACCATACGATAGCTATTTACACTGGTCTTTATAGCGCGTACTTGCGAGCACAGCTTTACTGCTAAATTTTTAATATCCATTATATTATGGAAATCATTACTTAGCTTTACTACTAGCACAGGCCAGAACTTATGGATTGATATTACTTTTAACATTAACCAATCTTTTTGTTTAATAGAAATACGAATAGTCTCTCCAATCATATTACTATTGTTACTACTACTATAATCATCCTCCTCTTCTTGAACAACAAAATCTGTAAGTAGTTTTTCCTCTGTCAAAAACCACGTGTTAAATATGTGTTTTAAATTATCTATTTGATCTTTCATTTTCATTGCCAAAGGGGTATTGCCAATCCGATCAATTAATCTTTGTACATAATTTTCAGTGGAATTACGAATATTCTTGTGAACAATGAAATCTTGGATTAACAACGTTATGGTGTAATAAATCAAAGGCGCCGTGTCCGTGGGTGAATTACAAACCCAACCCAAGATCATGTCGCGACTTAATGTGGAAAACATTTCAATTAATTTGTCATCTTTTTCTTTAATTAAGCTATTATTTTTACTATTATAGTCTTCATCATTGTTTTTATTAATTTGACTGTCCGATAATATACCAAGATGTTTTTCTACTTGCAAATTGGACCCTAATCCTATTGTTGCATATATCAATTTTTGTATCCTACCATGCTCTCCAGTTTGCCGCAACACTTTCTTGCCAGCCTTTTCTTTTCTATCTATTACTATAAGACCTAGCGCATATTTCAAAGCCATCAATTCATCATCTGGATCTTTAAAGTGAGCTTTTTCAATTATACCGGTTCTGTAAAGCTTTATTGCCCTTCGTTGAATGGCGCGTTCTTTCCGTCTTTGTTGAACAACTCCATACATTGTATTAGTAATATAACGCCTCCACTGCGTCTGTATCAAAGTTGCAGCATTTTTTCTCATATTGAATATTTTTCTCTTGACATATCTCCTAGCAATTGCGCCTCGCATCATTCTATTTATTAGTGCAACTGCACTTTCTTGCCTTTTCGCCAACATGGTAATAAGTAGATTCATCGCCACTTTCCTACGATAATATGTTTGTATAACAATTGAGGATAAATGACGTTTCGCTTTTAAATCCAACTCTTCTCGATGTCGCGAGGCAAATCCACGAAAAACTGATTGGATTTTAGTAGCCGAGTACTGTTGATGAACGCCTTTTGGTCCCCATACAAGCAGCTTGATAACATACATACGATACAGAGATTGGATTATGACAGCAGCATGATTTTTCTGTCCTATTTGTAATAATGTTTTTAAACCCAATTGATCTTTTGCGTGTTTCCTTGCTGCAAGGTATTGTCTCGATACGTTAGATCCCATTTTCATTTGATCTAATCGCAAGGGAGTCAAAGTTGCATTTTGTCGAATAAAATCATCATCTTTCTTTGCTTGCTTTATATCATACGTAGGTTTTATGGGAGAAGTGGCTGGACGGTTTTGATCTAGGACGTTTTGAAGCGATAAAGGTGCGGTTGAAGGCCTTGAGAACATTGAAGAGGAAGATGCGCTTGAGGGTGGATTGTACATAGTATCAATTTCATCAGCTGAATTGGCAAACCCCCATTCTGCAGGTGGCGTTCTTGGAGGTGCATTGTATTTTTCATAACTCATAGAGAGATTTTTAAAAGCTGTATTCTTGCCATTGCTATCATTGTTATTAGCATTTCCGCGATTGTTAGAGCTGAAACTAGGTGTACTACCTGCCGAGACAGCACGCCTTTCACTATGTTGACGTGGATGTAATGGTATCCTACTATTGCCAGCTATTGTTTTAGGACGACTGATTTTTGGGAGAAATGGAGATGTGACTAAGCGACTAAGGTAAGACTGATTTGCAACATCTAATGGATTAAGCGTATGCTTGGACTCTTCAGAAGTTACTGATTTCGAGGCAGAACGCCGTCGTTTTTTCTTCTTTTCTTCATTATTTTGACGATTTAACTTTATTATGAATTTTTCTACTTGATCCTCTAACTCTTTTTCCATGGAAGTTTGCTTCTTTCCGATGCTGGCTTTCTTAGGCATTGTGAATCAATGAAGTTGCTTGCATCAAAGCATACCGTAATTATATATTAAAATTTAAGAAACAGGATAGAAATTTTGCTGAAGTAAACAGTCTTATATAATTATAAAATATATTATATTATTTATATTAAAAAAAGTCTGAGGAGTGCTGCTGCTGGAGTAGTTGCAGTAGTTTTGGAGTAGTACATGTATAGTTCCCAGCACCCCAGGAGTTGTTGTTTTGGAAGAAAATAACGTTTAGCTTTACAGAAGTTTAGCATTTAGCTGGTGGTTAGCAGGGAACTATTAATAGCTCTACTATTATAATATAACATAATAAAGGGCACGACGGTGATTTTATACAGTACATACTTGAATACGAGCCTATACACAGACTAATACGAGGAGTTTCGTTTTTTTCTACAAAAGGTAGTACCAAGCCAGCAAGTACAAAAAAGTCAAAACAAAAATGTATAATAATATGTATATTTACAGTAACAAGATGAAAATAGAAAACACTGTATATTTTGAGGTAAAAATGTTATATCCACACCTCTCATATTATCATATAAATGTTTCATAAGCTTTACATCTTAATTTTTTGTCCAAATATAAGGCACTTGTACATGTAAATATACTGCAACATTATTTTGCAACAGAATTTGTTTCAACTATGGTATGTTCAAAGTTTTGTGGTTGTATTTTTTGTATTCGATGGGGGAAAAAAGTACGTCATTTCCAAAAATATTTAAACTTCTTTTTTCTTATTACGGCTATTCTGCAATGTATACTTTGCTTTTATGGACAGGTTCAATTTAGTACCGGATGGCCAAGAAATCCGTTGGCAACATATATGAACATGTTGTTCTATTTTGCGTGTAAGTAAATCTATTGCCACTAATTAAATTGTTAAAGCTCTACTAACATGTATCTATATGTAGTCACTAAAATTTTTACTTGGTTTATTGGATGGAATGGAATGAGACTGCGTATGAATGAAGAACGTATGGTAGAAGGAGCGCTACAATTGGCATTATATGCATTTATATTATTTTTGTATTGGCTTATCCAGATGATTGCGCTAATTATTCTTCTCACATTTATAGCTAATGCCAACCCGCAATCACCAAATTCAAATGGACCTACAGACTTGGCAATGATTGAGTTGAACAACTTCGTTCGTTGTAAATTTAATGACTGTTGTTATGCAAAGAAAGATAAAGACTTATGGCAGGAGGAGAATGCATTATATCAAAAATTACATGCAGAAAGGAATAAAGTAAATGATTTATCACCATCACCATCGTCCGAAGACGGTAGTAGCAGTACCTCTTATAGCAATAGTTCAGCTTCAAACAGACGCGCCCTTCTATCAAGTAATAGCACTAACACGTCTTCAAATGCTAGTTTGCAGATATTTGAGATCGATTTTTCACCAGAAATTTGTTTTAAAAATGCCCGTGAATACCCTGCTGTTCTTGGAGGATCACAATTTTGCGGTTTAGGCCATTTTTGCGAAGTAGTACTTTTTGTCAATATGTCTAATGTAACTAATGTAACAGCACCTAGTCCAAGTAGTATACAGCAAATTGCAGGGAGACGGATGTTGCTATCGTCCTCTAAACATTTTAACAAGCGTTATAGAAGGCATCTTTTAGCTGTGTCGTCAAATACAACAAATACAACAAATACAACAAATGAGACGGCAACGACGACGGCGACAGCATCGACAACAACAACTGCTGCACCTAATAATAATAACGACCCTCAACTGTCACCATCGCCTTCAGCAGGAGCTCCAGCTCCGTCTCCGTCTTCAGTTGAACTTGAGCCTTTGTATATTCGTGCGAAACCTGTATATCCTGGTGATCCTATCTGTGACGATATATTTAAAGATATCGTTACAGATGACATTTGTTCTGATTTTAATCGTTGGTATCAAGAATTTATGGACGAATTCGAAAAGAAGTTGATGTGGATTATTTATTTAGTTCTCGGAATTGCTTGTTTTGAAATGCTTGGTATAATAAATGCAATCGCTGCCAATTGTTGGTTTTGTGGCCCCCCTGTTAAAATTGATATTGATGAAGAATATACTGATTCAGAATCTTCAAGTGACGAGGAAGATGAATTTGGTGTAATGCATCATCATCACGGTCACCATCGTGGTGAGAAAAAACATGCTTCATCTCCTCCAAAAGTAAAAAGAAAGAAGAAACGTACATTCCATCGTGTTGGAATGATATGATTCTTCGTTTATGAAGAAATTATTATTAATTTGAGATGAAGGGAAGGCGAGGAAATTTTTTTTATCATATTTCTTTTTACTTACTAAAATCTATAGAATTTTACCTGTATGTGCTTCTGTGGTAAAAGCCGCCTCAAGTTGTAATATATTACGTAATATTAAAATTAAAAATGATAATGAAGCAGATGCGTTCTGACTATCAATTATCATATAATAATACTTTTTTTTGGTATTTACTATAGGTATAGTCTAATAATTTCAATAATAATTCTAATATTTAATACAAACAAATTACCTATAAGTATACGTGCTGTATACACAGTAGCACAGTACTAGCTACTCCATTTTATTCCGTAGTAAAAAAAAAATATAATATATTTTGTAATATTTTTTGTATTACTTGAAAAAATAATACACTTTCCAAGAAAGGTGCAAAGATACATAAAGAAATAAGAAACAAAATAAAGTTACTACGATATATTGACATGACAAGATAGCTAGTAAGATGGCTGATAACGATGGTAATGCATTTCTGTTTTCCACAAAAAGGAAATTGGAAAACAATAATGTAAATAATGTACCAGAACACAGACAGAAGTTATATAAAAGAGATACATATCATATTGACGACGGTGCAGAAGAAACAAAAGTTCCGTCGCCCAACCCAACGCCTTCCCCAAACGTTATTAAGGAAGCCCATACACCACATTTAGAGTCATTTGAAGATGACAATGAATCAGCGATGGATCTGCGTTACGAAAGGAAGAAAATAATGGACAACGAGTATGGATTGAATTTATTAACGAACAACAACGATACAGAAATCGCAGAGAAGTTAGATTTCACTTCTAATTATGTTTCTGGTACACAGCTATTGCTAAATGCTCGCATTGTGAAGTTTGACGAATGTAATTTGAGTAAAGATAAAGACAATCTGATAAACGATGGCGTTTTTAATCTATTATATGAATATATGTTTAGAAGCCAAAAGAGAACTGGGCGTGCTGGAGGAAAGGTGTGTGCATCTTTTGATGGTTTTGTTAAATCAATGTCACCAGCTATGAGACGACATAATCCTATATTTGAATATCCACCATTATACGATATATTTGACGAAAATGGTGAACATGTTGTTGATTTCTCTGTATTTTACTTGAACTCATCTTTGGTATTTCGGTGTATTGCAAAATCTTCTATCAATAGGAGCATGAATTTTAGAACGCAGCAAGGTATGTTGAAAGGCTTTTGTACAGTATACGTTGCACAACAATTATTTAAATATAGTAAATATTTCCAAATTAAAATTATAAATAAAACACCACATCATTTAAAGTCATTTATAGATGACAGTAAATCTGAGATGGATCTACGTTACGAAAGGAGGAAAAGAATGGAAAATGAATATGGAGGAAATCTTCATAATGCAATATCTATCAACAGTAACAATATTGATAAGGAAGTATCAAGAGAGAATGTTGCTTTGAAAGGGCATAAGTCATTCAACTTAAATAAAAATGATGATGATGAGTTTGACTTCAGTTTTAAACCATATCACAGTATGCCATCACCGTCAATTTCTCATTTTCAACCTTTTAAATTATATGACGATAGCAAGGCTCTGGTAGAGGATGGCGTTTTTGATGATTTGTTTCAACGCGCAAGAGAGGATAAAAAAAGTAAACATCAATTGCGATTTGCGAAGGTTTTTCATGATTTTTTGAGGTTTTCAAATGTATTCCGACATCCAGCAAATTATGAATATTCAAAACACAAGAGCGAACTTGTATGTAATTTCTCCCTTGAATATAATCATGGTAATTCGAAAGTTTGTGAAATCGAGGCGCGGCTCAAAATTGGAGATAGGGGCTTACACGAAGAATCTTTTAAAAAAAAAAGAGCCATAATGGAAACATTTATAATCAAATTCATTATGGGAAAGTTGCATGAATTTACAACAAAATATGGCAATGGTGAAGGCAGTCGTCTAAGTAAAACCCCAACGATTAAATCAAATGGCCGTGCATGTATGAATGGAGATGAATGCTTCAAGGCCAACTGCAAATTTGAGCACCCAAGTGGATTAAACAGGGTTGGTTTGAAAGAAACCGATTGTAAACATGGTTGGAATTGTAAGAAAAAAAACTGTCTCTATCGCCATCCACAAGAGAATAGCAGCTCATTTTACAATTTAAATAATGAACCAGATGACTTTTTATCAACTACCATCATGCACCATCCACAAGATAAAAAACCATTGCCTTTTAGTGAATTTGATAAGAAAAGTGTCACCCCTACTGGAAAATCGTTATCGATTAATACACATTCCAGTAGTGGCAGCATATTAAAGACATCTTCTCCGCGTAATAAATCTACGATTAAAAAGAAAAGTGAAAGTGATTTGACAAAAATAAAGCGAATCCATGCGACTGAAAAAGTCAAGGAGGAGTTAAAAATTAATTGGAAGAAACATTTTTCAAAATCAAGAGAAAACTGGTACTATTATAATAAGAAAACAAAAAAAAGGTGGTGGTGCGAGGATGGCTTTCCAGATGGCGTTGCATATGAAAATATAACAGAAGATGATGTTACTTATAAACGTATTTATTTTAACATTTATACCCAGAAAAAGTATAATCTGGAGAGTCCTGAACTACAGGATAAAGCTCCTCCTAAAACGAATAGTAACAATCTGTGTAAAATGCTCTATTTTAATCCGTATAACTTAAATGGAGATGCGCAAAAATTAAACGAAGATAGCATTTTTGATGTTTTGAATGAAGTTTCATGTGATATGAATTATAAACAACCATTTGAGATTCTTGAATCTTTTACATTTAAATGCAATGATGTGTTTGATCCTTTAGTGACACATATGGAAACCTCTGGGGATGAATATTTAATGTCATTTGTTTTATTATATCGTCATAATGGTAATGTTGTTTTGGACGGTCAGGCCACTATTGCAAGAAATAAACTAATAGAAACTAAAAGATATTACAAGAGCTTGTTATCAGGATTCATTGCAGCATATATTTTATTAAAATTAAAGCAGTTGAATAAAAATAATCACATTCGTTCAGAAGGCAAACTAGACAATGGATACAGCTTGGTGGTAGATAAATTGAGAGAAGTAATATCAATAAAGAAAGTAAATGATAGCAATCCAAGCATTACAAAGAAAATGTCAAGTAAAGATTTATACGAGCTGCTTCATCGTATATGTAATAAGATCCATCAAAGTGCAAGTCCGATATCATCGTTGAATAATTTTTGTCAAATGTTAAAGCATATGTTCTCACAACCAGAATATGAGTTTTTAAACCAATCTCCTCGATGGCATATTACTTGCACTCTGCGAGATATCCACGGAAATACTTTCTGTTCTTATACTGCGATAGATGATACCAAAAGAAAACACACAGCAGCTAGTGGTGTGTTGATTACATTAAATAATCTATTTGAACAAGAAATGCAAAAAGAAAAAGAAGAAAAAGAGGTACAGATGCAAAAACACATTGCAAGAATGCATACAAATCATAGTATTATTGGTAATAGTAGCTCTGTAAAGAAACGCGTGTCGTTTTTAAATGATGATGGAGAAAGGAAACCACCACCAACAAGTGTAATGTATATAAAAGACAACTACTACAATTTATTTCGAAAGGCTGACTTATCCGACGACAGCAACAGTACCTGATGTAGTATGTAATATAATGTCAACACAGCCACAGTAAATGTTTTAATTTATATTCTTTTTTCTATATTCTATATTATCTATATATTGATAGGCTAATCTATATATAATAACTACATATTCGACGTACAGTAATAAGTATTATACAATAAAGAAGGAGATAAGAGGATAACTACAGGACAGGAGGTATTAAGTACATCAGGTATGATGATAGAAACACAAAATCGAATAATACAAAATGTGGATACATATACATACATACATATATACTATATATATAATTGAATACATACAAATACATATAACAGGATGCCAGGAAATATAAAGAAAACCTTGTTTCCAGGCGGTGCTAAAGGGATTGGTGCATGGGTCGTAGCCGGTGCTGTTTTTGGAGCATGGCAATATTATGAAAATCAACGAGATAATTCGACGAAAGTAAATATTCAAGATTTTCGAGAACACAACGATAAAATTAAAAAACGCAATCCAAAAGGGTAGAGTAACAGAGAGAGAACATATAAACTTAGAAAAATGGTTATTCGTTTTCAAACTTTTTCTGTACTATGTGTATATATATAAATTAATGTAATAGTAATCGTAATATTCCTAGTAATATCACATCATTTTTTTAAGCAACAATGTATGGTGATTTTTTAGATTTTGCACCTAATTGAGGTGCAGATGAACTTGGTATCATACCCTTACTATTGTTGTTGTTGTTGTTGTTGTTATGATTATTTCCACGGCTACCAATGCCGCTAGTTACGAAAAATCCACCTTCCACATTTTCAGAGATTGATTCCATGAGTTGTTCTTGTTGCGTTTCCATATTTACATTATCATCAAAGCCTACTTGTGGCACTGATATCATATCTTCATCTTCGTACTCTTCCCCGTCTGAACTATCTGTAAAATGAGTAGATTCACTATCAAAATCATCTTCATCAAGATCATCCTCACTTTCATAATATCCTTGCTCCTCTATCAATGCCCATAAGTCCACACCCACATTATTATTCAACCCATTTTTTGCACCATCTTTTTCAACGATCAATCCGCCCCATTCCCATTCTGGATTCCATGGCCAGCGCCTCCAATCCCATCTTCGTTTCTCTCTCTTCGCCCTCCTACCAGCAATTTTACTCCATTCTTTCTCTAAAATCTTTTCCGTACGATGAACTAAAACATATCGTCTATCATTTAAAATTCGTTTCCATGAGCCGACGCCAAATCGTTTCACGCCCTTTTTTAAATAATGACGTTCCATAGTAGTAATTGGTCTATTTTGAACATTGATTAGTTGTTGCTGATATGCTTGTTCCATCCTTCGTTGTACTTTCAATCTGTGTATCTCGGCCTCTTCCAATTCATGTTCCACACGGCGACGTTCTTTAATAAATGCGGAAAACATTACATCCATTAAACGATCTGCATCAATGATGACTTGTGTGACTCCAGAACCTCGAATGTCGGATGGCAATCGCCTACGATCTTTTGCATCAATATCACCTACAGTTGTCATGATACTAGCTAAATTTGCTGCTAAATCAAGCCTTATATTTCCATCACTCCATGGCAAATTCACATTGTATTTATAACATGAATCATGCCATTTTTCTAAATTCCAATATGGATTTTGATCAAACATACTTTGTACACAGGTATCTGCAACATCAGCGGATAACCAGACACTACCATCTTCCTCCATACGCTCCGCAGATGCAGTTTGCATTCCAAAGCACATTTTTATTAAATAAATCAAAATTTTGGCACTCTCAGGGAAAAAAGGATACCCATCCTCCGGGTACAACCCAGCAACTTTGCCAAATAGGCAGACACGTGGCAAATGTGATAAACGCAATACAGCGTCAAGCAACGACATGATATAATTATCTGCCATAGA
>JACLAC010021698.1_pt1 | contig 13085 bp, 3 predicted proteins | sample 8027881 | NCBI WGS metagenome assembly JACLAC01 (sample SAMN15725517, study PRJNA655200) | protist metagenome | isolation source: fluorescence activated cell sorting (FACS) single amplified genomes of... | place: Spain: Blaines Bay Microbial Observatory, Mediterranean Sea | collected 2016-01-19 | reverse complement strand
TCGATGACATTGTGACCGGGAAGGAAAAGCAGACAAATATAAATACTACGAATAACCACAGTATTAATTATTGCCCATTACAACCAGCGGTAAATATTCAACTTAGCCAGAAAGATGAAACAGCAACATTACCTCGGATCCCATCCTGTGATTTTGATGTAGCATATTCTGATGTAATTAATTTAGGAAAGGAAACTGCCACTATATCAAACAGCAGTGAGCCAAATTCACCTATTAATTGTGGTGATAAGAGGAAATGGACATTATCAAATCCATGTAAAGCAAGTATTGTTGGTGCTAGGTATTTGACCAAGGGAGGTTCAGCAGTTGATAGACGTGTTATTCACATTGACATTAAATTACCACATCAACTTGATATTACTGGAAATGCTGCTAGGCGAGATTCATTTAATAATCTTATCCCCGCTTTAGCCTATGCACCAGGCGATGCTGTTGGAATTATTTGCCCAAATGACTCTAAAAAGATAGATTGGCTATTAGAGCGTTTAGAGTTGACTGAATTTGCCGACAAATATTTTGAAATACGACGAATTGGTACTGCTGGTATTTCTAAGCGTGCGATGCGCCAAGCAAACAAAGCAATGGGAATACCATTGAGTCACCGTACTCCACGATTGGCATTAACGCATCATGTTGATTTTTCTGGACCTATACGCCGTAGTAAGATTAAGAAATTTGCATGCTTTTGCAGCGACATTTCTGAACGTATAAAAATGGAGAAGCTTGGTGGGCCGGAGGGGCGTGAAGAATATACAATATTTATTGAACGCCAGCAAGCTGGATTTGCGGAGGTGCTTGCAATGTTTCCATCATGTAAACCAACGATAGACTCTATATTGAACATACTCCCGTCATTAATGCCACGATATTATTCAGTCGCATCCTCCCCATTAGATGACCCCATGTTGATGAGCATTGCATTTACAGTTCTAGAATATGATCTAACTATACCCAAATATAGTGGTGATGAAATAACACATAGCAATTGGTTAGAAAACGAACTCGATATGATTATATCGAAAAGAAAAGGTTTATGCACTACATGGTTGGAGAAAATATGCTCACCATTTTTATCCCAAGACATTAAAAATAGCCCTGTTACGGTTGTGGAACCGGAAATCCATATATTTGTAAGAGAAGCAAAAGAATTTGTACTACCCGCAAATACGAAATGGCCCCTTATATTTGTTGGCCCCGGTACAGGAGTTGCCCCATTTGTTGGATTTTTATTGCAACGTGCGGCGCTGAAACAAAAGAATGCAGAGGAGAAGCATGATGTATGCTCAGGATATTGGCGAATGGGATTTGAAATTGAAGATGAGATTGAAGAAGACGATGGGTTAGGAGCGGGGTCAATTAATGATGAATATGGCAAAATACATTTATTTTTTGGTAATCGTAATAAGGACCAGGACTTCTTGTACGAAGAAGAATTAACGAAATTAAAAGACATTGGTGTATTATCATCATTACATACCGCATTTTCCAGAGATCAAGAGGAGAAAGTTTATGTGCAAGATCGTATGAAAGAGAATGGTGAGATGATTGCGAAAGCTATTCTGCAGGACAATGGATATTTTTATATTTGTGGGGATGGTGCAAAAATGGCGTATGATGTTGATAATGCATTATCTGAGATCATTATAATGCATGGTAAAAAATATTACAGAAATGAACAACAGGAAATAGATAATATTTATGATAACAATGGCAATTTAACAACTGAAATTGCTAAATATATTTTGAAAGATATGAGACAGCGACAACGATATGTCAAGGATGTTTGGAGTTAATATAGTGGCATGTTGCACATACATACTGATATCTTAAATGGGTGATATGATATAATGTAATTTATTTCTTACTCAATAATTTAAAATATAAAATTTTACTAAAGATGATATAAACGAATCAATATATAATAGTTTGTTTAATCAATACCGAACATTCTTGGTATACGCTCTGATAGATATAATTAAATTCTTTACTCATTAAGTTAAATGAAATTTTATAAACGTTTGTTTGTTGTTATATTTCAAAAACTTTTATAAATGTATCCTGCATTACTCTCCTCATCCTCATCATTTTGACTTGAACATAACTCTCTAATCATTCGGATAAAACACACAGCAATTAATAATGTACTAAACACAATCATAGATATCAAAAATATATGCCACCCAGATGGCACCCCATGGGGAGCTTTACATACACCGGGAAAGGCACCTCGAATGTTCACTAAACCATTTTTATTCAGTATACAATTATTACTATATTTATTTCTTAAAACACTTTCAGGGCAATCTATCCTATAATTTGGACTACCAGTATTACTATCAACAGACCAGCAACTCGAGACGCTAAAAAGATTACCGTCGTCAGAACACGAAAATGCGGCAGCTTTTGTATAATCCCCAGAAACAGTTCCCTCATATCTATATGCATGCTGCAGTTTTGATAATTTTATTGATTGCCCCACATTTAAATAAATTACACTTGGGGTTTCCATAATTTTCATTAGGCGCATTCCCTCTTGTAAATACTTCGTACTAGTTAAATTTGTACACGTCCCATGTTTTGCATATTCATGATCACCTAAATTCCAGCCACGGCTAGCGTCCTCAGTATTGAGAGGATATCCTGGCGCGTACTGATACCAATCATTTTTTAATAATTCTCTATCTCTCTGAGGGATAGAGCATTCAGCAGGTAAGTTTGAAGTGGTTGAAATACTGTAACATACGTCATAGTTAAAATCCGGCCGTTTGCAAAATTGAGGCCAATATCCATAATTCGTTAAATTCGAGCGTCCCCCATTATACCCTGGCCATAAACCATGCAACACGAGTTTTTCTCTATAAGGTGCAGATAGTATATCTAGACACCAGCCGTGGTTTTGCTCTCTGCAGCACCACTCTGCACTCCATTGTTGCCTTAATATATATAAACTAAAGTTACCATTTGGTGCCCCCGTATGGCCTTTTTCGTTTGGAATCCATTTTCGCATTGGTGAAGATGGCACTTGTGCCCCTGTAATTTTTATTTTTGTATAATGTTGTATCTGAAAAAAGTCTATGATTGTTGCTTCTGTCGTTTCATTCGTCGTATCTAGACACACATAAATATGTGCACAGCTGCATCATATATTATGTTATTGAGGAATAATACTACAGCAGCAGCAGCAGCAGCAGCAGTAGTATTATTTCAATTTAAATTATAGTACGAACTAGTGTTTTTTTTTTTTAGGAAAAAAAATAATAATAAATAATGTATATTATTATTATTATTTATTATTATAATTATTAATAAAATCTATTATTAAAAAAAATGAATAAATATAATAATGATAATCGTGGGACAACTTAATTAATTACGCTATGCACTGTTTTTATTTTAGCTAAAAATAAGTGACCCCTACCTCTTTTATTTAAGGAGGTAATTAAGGTGGCCCGTCCAACTTCGTATGTGTGTTTGCGTGTATGTACCCATGTAAAAATATTAGCATGAGCACGATTCCCATATATAGAGACCTGCAAAAAAATGAAAAATTTTTCACGTACAGAGAAAAAGGCCCCAGGAATCCTGCACATATTTTTTTTCCTTTTGTAAGAGCAGAATTGACGAGGATTCGGCTTGGCCACATACCTTCAAAAATTTTTTTTATCGAGTTTCTATGTTAACGAACGTAGGTATATGTAGGTATATTCGGTAGTAGGTATATTCTATGATCGCTGATACTTTATTTTACGTTTTTTCAACCTAGCCTTTAATCGATTTTGCAATTTTAATTTTCGTTTGCTCAGCTCCTGTATTTGTTCCTGCCGAGCCAACGTTGCACATTTGTCTACAGTATCATTAATATCTGAAGTTGACACAGAGGCTGGTTCTTTTGGTGTAATCTTTGTGCTATTGCTTTTTTTTACTAACACCAAATGTAAATGATGCAGGTCCAACTTGTTTTTAACCCTTTGAGTTTTTTTAAACACGCATTTCAAAATAGACACCATTAGTGTTGTTAATATTATGTCTGCAACAAAACTAATACTATCCACAATTGCCAAATCATTTTGATTTACTCCACATTTATCTTCAACAAGTAGTTTATCTTCGATTCTAGACAATCTCAACCTTGGAGCTACTATTACCATTGCCTCTTTTAGTTTCATGGCGGCCACCTTCCGTAGCCATGCTACCACCCTCCCTTTGATTCTCACGCAATTTTGCAGCTACAGCTTGCTCTATAAATCTGGCAACATCAGATCGAATTTTTTGACACGTTGGGACAAGTTGCTGATTATTATTTTGCAAAAAATCTAAGCCCTCAACAATTTCGGTTTGAAAATGTTCACGTTCACACACGTACAAGTCCGTTATAAAATTGTAACAGGCGACCACCAACCGATGTAGGTATTGGACTTTGTTTTCATTTTCACGGATTGTAGCACGAGAAACATTTTGTGTTTGACGCAAATTATCTAGAAAAATGCTTGCATTTTCATAAATATTGTAATAATTTGCTACCTGCTCGAAAAACGACGTCGTTTCTTCGATTTGTAGACTGAAGGGATTGTCAAATCTTCCGCGAAAAAACAAAGCCTCCCGTACTTTACTAGCCTGAATTGGGTTTGCAAGTTTTTCGTCATCTGGCATAAATAATAATTGCTTAATGATTTCCAACGAATGAATTATATCGTCATGTTGAAAAGGCAGATTCAAAATATTAAGCAATGCATTCATGACTACACATGAATTTCCTACATTATTAGCTACTTTAAAAAATAGTAGATTTAACGGCAATGCATCTCTTGGGTTGCTTTTCCATTTACCTATAAGTTTGAGGCTATCCTCAGCTAACTTTTCTAAGAATTCTGAAGACGATAAAAAATCTTCGCTAAAATAAGGTATTTGAATCGTGTCAAAACGTAACACAAAATATTGAGAAAATATTTTGCCGTCTAAACCTTTGTAATAATCTATCTTTGGTTCGTTCCAAGCGTTCATGGGATATTGTTCATCACGTACATTTTCAAACTTTACACTTCGTTTTGTTAATGATAGTAGTGAAATTAAATTAATGAGGGGAATCAAATCAGCACTTTGATTTTTATATTCCATACATGGAATATTCCTCATGCATGTGCTTAACGCCACCAACTCCTGAGGCGATTGCTCATTCAAATAAATATGTATCATTCGAGCTACAGCATATTGGCTATGCACAATATTAAAAAGTTGCTGCAGTTTATGTTGATCTATGATGCCATCATACAAGATATCGAATAGACAAGAAAAATATTGGCCAAATCTTCTCCAATGATTGATAGCCGATTCTTCCAACATACTAAACCAGATCGATATAAACCTTCCAACTACTGATTGGACCTTCTTTGGTGTATTAAGGACAGGATCATTTCCATTGTTATTGTTGCCCATGTCAATGGCATCATTAATAGCAGCGTCAGCAAATCCACGTAAATAATTGTTGGAAGCAATACTTGTTAATGTTTCAATATCTCCATCCCCTTCATCATCATCAGAAGAGGCAGAATCATTTATGTCATTATTTGTCTCGAAAGGTATTCGAGTGATATTTGGGCTCGTATCGTCATTGTCATTTGAAGCGAGATCCTCAACATCTACATCATTAACAGTAGCACCTGTCTCAGTTTCTACTTTCATAGTACGGTTTATTTCTGTGTTATTAGTCTTGCCGTCGCTGCTTCTGCTCCTGGAGCTAAAATTCATATTATTATCACTACTATCGTAATCACTCGACGCTTCGTTATCTTTATATGCATACTCTCCGTCGTCAATGTAGTCTTCATCGTTTGCTGCATCATTTAGAGGATCATCATTGTCTAACCAGTCTCCATCAGCCAGACCTAAGTCTGAATATTCACCTCCATCACATTTGATATAATCATCTTCCATAAAATGGAATGTTGAAGCATTAACAATCGACTTGACAGCTGAACTTACTAATTTTGAAACAAACGCCCTGGAGCTTGCCATCGTACACTGAAGCAAAAACAACCTTAAACGACAGTCTTTCTTGTTACCGCTTCTGCTACTATTGGAGAGAAACCATTTCAAAAACCATTCATTTATTGTGTAACTTTGCTTCATCAATTTTGTTAAAAATTGCAAAAACTTACTATCATGCTTCCGAACAACCTTTGAAAATGAATAAAGCAAGACATTGAATACATAATGCGTGCAAATTTCAAATAATTGAAATTGCCGCTTCTCTAGAGATCCATGTGGCATATCAATATCCTCCGACAAAAATGTTTGCATAGCATCGCTTAGAAATGATGCATAATAGCCATCGTACAAAGTCGACAACTTTCGAAAGTTAATTTTGTCTAACTCTATCTCTTTCTGTATTTTACTTGGAATACCAAAATTATCTTTATTATTACAAGTATCAATCGACTTATTCACTGAAACGAGAGGTTTTTGTATCGTATTTGAAGTGTCTATTCTACGTCTTTTATATTTCTCTTTTATCATAATATTATCATCTATTGAATCAGAAACAATCTCACTGGTTGCAGTTTTGTCAGTATTATTACCCATTACACCATTTACAGAAAATGCTTTAATCAACGTTTCCTCCTGCTCATAAAATAATATGAAAGCATTTTTAACTATCGGAAATCTTTGCGCGTAGCCACCATAACATTCTTGCGGAATATTCCTGCTGTCAAAAGAATTGACTTCATCGTCGTTAAATTTTAGCCAAACATCACTTAAATTTATATGATTATTACCTTCACATTTGTGTATAGAAATTTCTTCCTTCCATGTCGGATTCTGCCTATCTTTGATATAAGAGTAGTAATGCCCTGCGTTTGCACCACCAGAGTGTATAAGAATTCCACTTAACTTGTAAGCGGTGTTATGTCTCCTTACATTTTCCTTCTTGGAAATATCAGCATCAGACATAAATGGTGCCATTTCCAAAATTGTAGGAAAGACATATTTGTCATTTAATTTTTCTTTTTGAAATGTATCATAGTTCAATTGGAATCTTTTTAATTGCAAAATTAGTACCGGTGGTAAACGTTTTATACGTAATCTTTTAATAGCTCTAACTTTCTTTTCAAGTACATCATCGTAATAACTATTTTCACCTTGCAAAATTTCATCCTGAATTAATGTAGCAAGGCTGGTTTGAACGTTTGCGTTATTCTTTACTTCTAATGTGATTTGGTTAAACGGTTCTGTACGTTCTTTTAAACGGTTGTTGTCGTCCAAAATAATCATTTGGTGCGCATATTCCCCTTCGAAACACTTCTGAACTAAACCCGACGCGTTGATATTAATATTGTCATTTTTTTCATGATGAGGTGACGTTCCAGTTTTACTAAGTGGGCGTCCTTTCGATATGCCGGCATATTTTAAACTTGTTTCTAGTTTATCTAAAAATATTGACAGAAATTCACCAGCATCATTTTGATCAAATATGTCACTGCCTAACCTAAAGAAGCCATCTGGTTGATTGCGACATGCATTTACAAAGGAAATAGGATCATAAGATTTACGAGGACTTTGTTTTAGAAATGCAAACATTTTTTTCAGTTCATAAAGAAATTTAATCAATTGGGGACCATACTTTATCTCGCTTTTACCTTCTTTTTTATTACGTTCATTTTGTAAGATAATATCTTCCTTTGTCAATAAATCGCAATTTAAAATTGTTTCTCTGAATTGGGGAATCATAAAAAATTGTTGCATTAAACTATTCATGTAACATGTACTACCTTGGTTGTATAATCCAATGTAACCAATTTTTAAGTCACGCTCCTCTTTATCAATTGAAAATTGCCATTGGCACTGAGGTATATTATTACTTGCGTGTAGTTGTAAAAGCGTAGCGAAAATATCTGTGACAGAAAACTTTGTTTTTGGATTCAAATTTAACTTCCACAATAAAAGGATAACACTAAACGCATGTTGTTTTGAATCAGCTACACACATAGCATCTGTATCAAAATTGAATAGTACTGTATCAAGCATCATTGATTGTAAATGATCTAAGGCACTTTTCCAGTTACTATTTTTAAATTCCACACCACTAGCACTCATGCATTGAAGCATACTTAAATACACATGCAATATTGTTAGCATTCCAGAAATATATGGTTCCGAAAGATTTTTCCTATTACTTGCTTCACATGCCTTTGCAAATGCCGATTCAGTATCTAACAAAATTTGCAAAATTGGCTTCACCTTTGTCGAGCCCCCAGAGGATATAATGTGCTTAAAACTTTTACTAAGGTTTCTAAAAGTAGCTAAAAACTCGTATACTAATTCGCTGGAGCTATCAACTATTTTGATCAATGGGAACATTAAATTTATAAAATGGTGTACATCGTCACCACTCAAACCTATATTTATGTACTTCATCACAGCTGCATGCTTTCTGTCTTCAAATTTCAACACCAATACTTTGTGCGATAAAAATATTGCAAGTTTGGAGCGAATATCCGAATCTTCACAATCTCGTATAACGTAAATCAGTTTCATAAAATTTTTTGTGGTAAGAAAGCTGTGGATAAAATGTGGATTTAGTTGCGCTCCTTTATTCGTTACCAACTTTACCACACTTAGATCATATGTTGACGAAAGCAGACTTGTTGCACTCAAAAGCAAAGTTCTGTAGAAAGAGTTCGTTTTCAGCAACGTGATGCCATAAGTATGTAAGATATCTATTGAAATGGATGCAATTTCATATAAATTATTGATGTTGAAAAATTTATGAGTGAAGTCAACACTTTCTATATCTTCAGCCAGCGGGATTGTTTTAAGACAAGTTGGAGGTAAAGATACGTTAATAAAATACAAAAGAATTTCTATCGAAATATGCAATGATTCTATTGCATATTTAGACTCATGAACACCTTTTTGTTTCCGCAAACGCTGCAATCTTTCCTTGATAGCATTTTTGATGCAATTTACCCCCCCTCCATTCAGAAACATTTTTTTCCACTTGTTAATTTTATAAAAATCAACAGTATTTTTTTGTTTATTTATGTATACTACAGGCAATGTTGGCATGATCGATGGAGTAAATATTAATTTCCATATAATTTGCAACTTATATAATTTCATTGCATTCTGGCTATCTTCATGGTTATAACTACCTAACACATCAAGAAAATCAAAATTCCTAACCTCATTGTAATGCTGCTCCAAAAGATTACAACCTGTACATGCACGTTGCAATAAAGTCCAGACCTTGGTTACCACAACTTTGTACGGATGCATCAATAAAGCAAAAAGTTTCTCAAAGAATGGAGAAGTAGACAATATGTAACACGTTTCGCAGGATGAGGGTACAGATTTTTTAACACTTCCTTTAGATATACTATTTTTTACTGAGGATAATGTTTCTTTGAAATTATTGTTGACTTTGTTTCCATCATTCATATTGTCGTCATCATCTTGATCAATTTCAATAACTTCGTTTTGCTGATGTGGTTGAATAAACACTAAATTCAATTGATCCTTCGCAATATCTTCATTGTTGTTGAAAAAATTAAATTCCTCTGCTATATTTCCACTATTATAATTTTTATTTTTGTGCGAGCTAATATCACAAAATGATGATATCGTTTCTTTATGATATCTTAGGACAAAGTCCTTGTCATTCCAAGACGTTACTTTGATGTTGTCTTCATTTAATATACGTTTAAAACAGCGTTTAATAATCCCATTTTTATTAGCTACGTACAAAATTTTCTTTCGAATATCATGAATGTTTTCAAATGCATATATTTGAATTTCGGGTATGGTATCAACATCGAATGTAAACGAATTGTTGTATAGCTCTACCACATATCCTATCTTAACAGATGCTTTCCTTTCAATATTTCTAGCAATACAATGTGAAAACTTCTTATTTCCATTTATATACTCATGCTTTTCCATTAGTAGCATTAAAAGATCAACCAAATTTGTTATTGCTGTATACTTCGCAACGTGATCAGTGGACATATTATCTTGTGAAAGCAAATTTAAATGCATAAAAACTTCAGATATTAATTTTGTTCGTGTCTCCAATAACCCAAAACTAGCAACAGCACTTTCAGTTTCATATAAATCAATCAAGAAATTCTTTACGTCACCATTTAAATTTGGATCAGCGCTAAATTTTATCAATTCCCATGCTTTCTCCAACCCTATAAAGTCCAAATTGAAAAGTTTTGTAGGGGTAATTATAGTAGTATCAAAAGCAGTAATTACTTCTGTTAATTTTTCATCTTTTGTTGCTTGTGTAGTATTACATTCCATGGTACTACTGTTGATCAAGTAGAAGTAGCTTTTATAAGCTGCAAATGATCTTTTGCTAAACAGGCTAATATCTATGCTACATATTTCATGGAAAATCATGTTTAGCAATGTTTCTCCTTTTCCTGAAGTTTCGTTTCTGTCAAAATAGATACTTGGTGTTAAACTGTATATAAACAAGTACATTACCCACATATCAGTGTATCTTGGTAATGTGACTTTCCATAACTGTGTAATGTGGTATAGATTTATACGATAATGCGAATTTTGTAGCAAATACGTTAACATGTCACACCATGCCTGCACTTCAACTTGGTCAGTTTTGTTAATGTTACAATGATATTCGATTCCATCTAATATCATTTTAAATATGTTTTCTTTCTCATTCATTTTTGATACAACTAAATGAAATTGTTCTATTTTGTAAGTATCCGGATCGCCAGTTAAACCTTTTGCACTGTACTCAACATAGGTGTCCAACACAGCTTTAAATATTGCCAGTCCTGTACTTGGCTTCAACTTGTGTATCTTAATTGATTCAATTATTTGAGAACTTAAGTTGTCTATATAATTACGCTTAAATGTATTTTGATTTCTGATTAACTTTATTAATACATCAGTTGCATAAGTTTTTACAGAAATTGATGCCGTCGCATTCTTATTTGGAATACTTATGAGATCGTCTCGAAAGATAAAGAATAAATTCATTTTTCCATAGGCTTCAAAACATTCATCAATATCATCTACACTACAATATGGATTGCGGATTCTGCTGTTGTGCGTGCTGTCTGCATTATTTGCAGCGACAAGTTTCTTGTTTGCGTTGTTACTTTCATTTTTAGTATAATGAACATTCTCAGAGGCACCAGACAACGGGCTACTGCTACTAGCACTACTTGTGCTGTTATTAAACTCAACGTTATTTTCATCTATTGTTATCACATTTTTATTTTTTCCATAAACCTGATCGATGGATTCAATCTTTGCTTTAATTAATTTGTGTATCTTTAAAAACATATTTCTTAGAAACAACATGAAAGACTTTTCTTTGTATTCTTCTGGAGATAACGTGCAAACGAGATTCTCCATCAAAAAAATTGTATTTTTGCAATGTAAAATACTTTCAGAACTTATCAAAGCCTTAATAACAGAATCATATACTATGCGTTTCTCATTTTCATTTTTGTCTTTCAACGAATTCCATATTAATTTGATGTGTTTCTCGTTTGCAGCATTTAGTGAGGAATAAAACGCGATGACATCAACAGATTTTTTGATTACTTCTGCATGAAAAATGTTTTTATATAAAGTTTCTAAAATATTATATTTTTCAAAACAGTTCAATAAATCGCCTAAATTAAAAAAGGACCATTCAACGTTCATAACATTTGTGTCAACTATGTACGTATAATCATTTTCATTGATAATGTATTTTTCTGTTGTAACAGGGTTGTCATTACAGCAATTGTGTATATTTTTACACAGCTTTGTGCAGTAATTCAGTGCACAAAGACGCTTTTCCAGAGAAGATGAATTCAATAATGTATTTATTACGCATAGATGTTTATCAAGGAATACATCAAAGTTATTTTCGCGAAATAACCTTGTATGTATAATACCAGAAACATGCAAAATTTGTTCAATTCCATTATTATCTTCAAATTTTAATTCGTTTTCTTGCATATTAATAAAATGGTCACAGATTTTATTTGACAACGTTAACAGCAAGGGCCGAATAGTTTTAAATTGGTAAGAAGATGAACATAATCCAGGCCTATTATTATGTTTTACTTTGATTTCACTGGCTAGTAATATTATTTTACAAAATTCAACAGTTACAATTGTCCCGTAGAAACTATGACAATCTGTTACGACCCTGTATAGAGTCTGAAAACCATTTAAATTTTGCTCAGATATTTCTATATTTCCAGCAAACGAATCAATCAAATGATCATACACAGACATTGTATGACCATTTTGCAATTCAATCTCTTCATACATTTTATGCGTAGTGTCAAAAAAACATTTTGCTACTTCTATAAATCCAGCATACAGTATTTGGGCTTCGCTGCGAACTTCGTCACTTTCTTCAGATATAGACGTGTATTTTGATTCCACTTTGCATTTTTCTATCATAAATATATACATGCTCAAGAGAACTGCAATGTTTCCTAAAAATTGATTACTTAAGTTCAAAACTTTTGTATCCTGAATTTCCTGACTAAGAAGATATGTATTGATAATTGACTTACGGCGGTTTTCTCGCCTACCACTTGGATAAAGGTGATACGTTTGAAACATAAAGTTGATTGTTTTCAAAACATTTAAACGGCACTCATTACTGATAGCTGTGATGACTTCGTTTGGCACGATCACAAATTTTGCTAAATACAAAATAGCATCATTTAAATAATTCAATAAGTTACAAAGGTCCGGATTTTTCTTAAAGCTCCACGTTTCGAATAAACTAGCATACTCTGCACATTTTTGACCAACTTCTTCCTCTAGCGATAAAATCGAATTGTTGTCGTCACCACCATATTCGGTATTATTTGGTGTTACACATGATGAAGACGCCATTATGTGACAATCTAGTACTTACTGTGCTTGCAAAAATATTTGGAATAAAAGCTATTTAATAATTCAAGGGAAGAGGTGTTCAGCTTATCGTAAGTTAGAAGAAAAAATTAACAAACACAGTACTCCTAATATTAATAAACTATTATATTACTACTACATATTATAATATATAAAACAAGAATATAATA
>JACLAC010005763.1_pt1 | contig 13085 bp, 8 predicted proteins | sample 8027881 | NCBI WGS metagenome assembly JACLAC01 (sample SAMN15725517, study PRJNA655200) | protist metagenome | isolation source: fluorescence activated cell sorting (FACS) single amplified genomes of... | place: Spain: Blaines Bay Microbial Observatory, Mediterranean Sea | collected 2016-01-19 | reverse complement strand
TTGCCGCGATGTCAATGCTACAAATACGGAGAATATAGCACCGTTGCAGTTTTTACCAACCTGTATTGGTTGTAGCAAACGGTGGGCTTGTTATGAGGCTAGAGCCTCGACACCGGATGAGTAATATATTTGTAACTCTAACCTTTGATTAAGTACAATGGTTTAGGGCAGAAAACGTTTTTTATGTTCTGGTTCGGGCAGGCGGCATGTGTCGTATTTGCCAAACCAACGATATCGATTACGAGCAATCCAGTCGTAGATCGTATCGCGTACGCAATGCGGCACCAAGCGTAACCACGATACTGGTCTCCAGAAGCCACCTACTTCATCTAATAGTCGCAATACCGCATCTGTTTTCATGTAGATGGTCTCTTGTGTATTGCCTAAGTGTTGTACTAGTACAATGCTGGATAATTCTTCGGTTAAAGTGGGATGTCGTAAACGGATTGCAGCGGCACTTTCTCCTTGCAATGGGGCATAGAGTAATCTTTTGTTGCTATCTTCGGCCAGCAGGAATTGCACGGTGTGGTCGCAAAGGCCGCATATACCGTCAAATAATACCAAAGTAGAGCCTTTTTTGTGGCGGGCGGCAGCAAACCACTGCGGATCAAAGGTAAACAGGTGCAGCATTAACATACCGATCGACAGATCTGCAAATGCAACCAATAGCATGATGCCAAGATGCATGCTGACCAGACCGGACCAGGCAATTAACCGTGTTTTACTATGGATACACAGCGGCAAAAAAAGAATTTCTAATGCCAATGCTGACCAGGTTATTAGGTGTAATAGAGTGTCCGGCAGGCTAAGGATCAGAGTGCGGCAGATACCTGGTCGGGCAAGCGGTAAATTCAGCACGTGCTGGATGGCCGTACCTTCTAGCCAACTGGGGCTATTGAAGAATTTTTCTAAGCCGCTAAAAGTATAACCTGTAGCCATTAGAAACCAAGCACCCCAGAAGGTAAACGCGGGGAAAAACCAAGCTTCCGCATTATAGCGTCGTTTTGGTACAAGCGGTTCAGTTGCAGGGATGGTGGCGCTAAGAAGCAGGATTAAGCCTATATACGGCAGTGAAGGATTATTTATCAGATTGTTGCGATTGAATAAACAAGCCAATCCGTACCACAATATGATAGCGATGGGTCGTCGAGCAATACCGGCTGCAAATAGCATGGAAAGTACAGTTAAAACAAATACCATACAGGTTGCTATATTAGGCGAACCCCAGTATACAAGCGGATTTGGCAAGATACCATTAGTAAAGTTAAGTGTTGGATCTGGTAATACCCCTGCATCGCTGAATAATTCTGTGCTGTACGATATTAGTTGCCCAAAGTGGATTGCTAAGTAGATTCCTAGCACAATGCGAAATACGGCAAATTGGTACGGCGAAATAGACTTTATTCTGTACGGCCAGGAGCGAAAATCCATTGGGCCTTACTCCCTGTAGTTTTTGAACGTACACGAATACGAATATGCTCAGCGTTTTCAGGTATACCTAGTTCCGTGATAAACGGACCATCGTTTTTTAAGCCGTATCTAAAAACAGTTTTCCATATTTTTTCGGGCAATACTGGGGCGTAGGCTAGTGCTGCACCGTAGACATTGCGTCGGTTATAGGGACCACGTAATTGTTGATAAAATGCAGGGGTTATTATTTGTGCAACGGTGTTCCCTGCTAATTCATAAAAAATTGTAAATTCAGCTGCATAGGTTTCGTACTGGTTTACAGCAGAAAATACTTTTGGTAAGGGGGAAATGCTAGATGCTGCTCCTAGACCACGCAGAGTACGATTTTCTAGTAAAAAACCGACCATTTGTAAACAACCCACAATGATGATAGCCAACGCTATGCAGTTTAAGTGGAGTGCGTATTGGGGGTGTGGTGAAATTTCTTTTTGGGGATGTGCACGTTGCATGAATACGCCTTAATTGTTCATATGGCCTGGAGATTGCCGTTGTATTTGTTATGTAGCAAAAGACTTTTATCTACAGAAGATATTTGATGGTTTTGATTATTCCAAAAAGAAGAAAAGATGATGGGTTTGGGCAAGTGCTATCATATGGTACATAATATAATCTATTAGTAGTGCGAGCAAATGTAATTTAGTTTGTACTGAAATATGTATTATGCCGGTTGAGAGTTGTTGTATTAAGTATGATAAAAATTAGAATGTATTGATTTACCTTCCAATAATAATGTATAGCTATAGGGCGTTTGGAACGTCGCTTACTTATTTTTTTCTACTTGCTGCATCCAACCTACAATGCCTTGGGCCGTACCATCTTGGGGACGTGTTTGTAGTGCCAGTTCGGCTAGCGATCGAGCCTTGGAAAATTGTTGTGAAAAAAGAGCGGCGAAGGCACGGCGTATTAAAGCAGTAGTCTGGCGTTCGTTTGGCTGCACTAAATCAAATATTAAACCATTCGTCAGAGGTAATCTTTCTGCACTTAAAAACAAGGTAATATTTTTTTGTTCACTTTCTTGCATGGTCTGCCAAGAGGCCTTGAATGCTGTAAATTCCAATATTCGATAATCCCAGGTATTGAGTGGACCTTCGCCTAAAACCTGTAAGAGCTGCTCTTTATTAGTAGTCCAATGTGCGAGGAAAATAGTTAATTGGTCGATATAATATCGTTCCATTGCCTGTTGGACGGGCAATTTTTCATAGGTGGCTTGGTCCAACACAGGACGGTTGCTTAATGGTTGTAATGACCCTACTAAAACAACATCCCCACGTGGAAAGTAGAACAATGAGAGATGTGGAAAGACATGGCACAGAGTACGCAATATAATGCGCATATCTTTGTTAAGAGTGGACAGAGACACCCACTGGACGAAGAGGCCTTGTGGTTGCAAACGTGCTTTGGCTGCTTGGTAAAATGATTCGGATAGTAATGCCGCATTACCCGAAAAAAAAGGATCTTGTTTGCCATCACTGATGATAAGATCGTAATGGATTTGAGTGTGTAGTAGATAGTGAAGTCCATCGTCTATAATCAGGCGGGTGCGCGGATCTGTTAAGACAGAGGATTGGTTGAAAAAGCGAGATGCATCTACTACACCTCGATTAATTTCAATGCAATCCATCCATTTTACCCAAGGATATGTTCCTATAGCCGTCAAGGTTGTACCTGTACCTAAGCCGATATTGAGTACTGTCTTAAGCGTGCGATCTAGGCTCATGGGAAGATGTGCTAAAACTAATTGTTTACGGTACCAGGGCTCATCAATATAGCTTTCGCTCCAACCAACTTTTATTCCATCAATTGCCATAGAGCGTTTCTTTGGATCGTTAATGGCTGCCAATACCTGGACAGTAGAAATATCCGATTCCGTTTGAAATATTACCTTTTCGGGTGTCTCTGTACGTTCACCTTGAATGAGTATGAAGGCAGGAAAAAAGAAAGATAATATACTCATACAGATAGTTATAAAAATAATTTTCAGCCGGTTTTTTTTCTGGATAGTTGTCCTAGATAATACCAACCCTAGGCTAATAGCAAGACTTATAAATATCATCAATTTTATGCCGTTGACAGTTCCTAAAAGTGGCAGGAATAAGACACTAGTAATCAAGCCTCCAAAAACACTACCTGCACTAGCTAACAGATAAGCACTGCCAGTATCGTGTCCAATCTGGCCTATCTTTTTTATAAGCAGCCGAGTTGCCAAGCTAAAACTTAAGCCCATTAAACATGTGGACGGTACCAAGGTAACTAAGGCAATAGCGCTATCAAATATCAGGCGTTTCTGCCAAGGTTGGTGTCGCACCTCGATAGAATGAATATTAAATAGATTATAGAATTCTGGTTGAGTCCATAATAGCCATTGGCAAATAAGTCCTAGTAATGTTGCAGTACCAATAGCAAAATGACATAGAGCTAAATTATCTATTGGGTTGTCTCTCTTGATGACCCAGGATAAGAGGAAAGATCCACTACCTAAACCAATAAGAAAAGCACTTATTACTACGGTTAATGCATAGGTACTATTGCCGATGGAATAGCTTAATATGCGAATCCAAAGTACTTCAGAACTAAGGGATACAAAACTTGCTATAAAGATTGTAGTAGCTATGATCCAGCGGGGAATGTCTTGGTTTAGCTCAGGTAAGGTTATACGTTCATCTAGCGACCTATTAGGTTCATTTAAAGCACCGTAGAGTGCTACTAATCCAATCGAAAAATTGATGGCATTAGTAACAGTTATACAGCCTAGTAATCCAATGGATTCTACAAGTACTAAGCCGGCTAGTAAGGTACCGAACGCCGCACCTAATGTATTTAATCCGTATATCGTACCCAAGCGTAAGTCTAATGATGCAGATTTATATATCAGTGTATTACAAAGAGCGGGAAAGGTTGCTCCCATCATTGCGGTAGCAGGTAATAAAAGAAAAAAAATGATACTGAATTGTAATAAAGCTGCTACCATTCCATAGCCTTCTATATTGTTTGCTAGTAGGCCTGGGAGGTGATAGAAAGTTCGGGAGAGTAATATGGTAGAAAATGTGATACCTAATTCTAACAATGCGTAGATTAGCATTGGTCTAGGAAAATACTTATGGATCCAGCGATAAGCCCATGCTCCAGTGCCCAGACCTCCAATAAAACCAGCGATTACTATTGCCGCCGCAGTTGTGGTACTACCAAAGGTGAGGGCTAACATTTTTATCCATGCGATCTGGTAGATTAGTGCGGTCGCACCGGATAGGAAAATAATGCTATGAAATAGGTGTATGCTGTACCTAGGGAAACGGATTGGCTTTATCTTGACCATGAGATTTTTTCTGTCACTGTCTGGGCGAGGGAAGGTTTGCTGCCATAGTCAAGGAAAGGTCTAATTATATTGTTAGTAACGGTAATGTCGGTTGTATTTGCTGACTTATTTATAGTAGCAGCTAGCCAATATACAGTTGGAACGAATTAATTAATTATTGCAGAAACTAATGAGTAAGCGAAAAAGGGTATTTGCTAAAATTCACCATCGTACTCGTAGGTTGCTGCCCATGTTTCGTAGGATTCCACCCGTTGTGGATTGGCTGCGCTAAAACAATAATAACCACGTCCGCGATAGCGTTCAGCTTCTTTTGCAGAAAGTGCTTCATTCGTTGCATCAAAGTAGCGTATATCGAGGCTCCAGCGTGTATAATCCGATTGGTTTTCGAGCGCGCGATGGTAGAGCAATTCAGAAAATAAAAGGACGTCACCTGGTTGCATGATGCACGAAACAGTTTCCATACCTTTGACTTCTGTGTCGGCTAGCCCAATTAGGTTATTCCGCTCTACGCGAATTTCCGGTCTGATACCTTTTTTATGGGATTTAGGTATTAGCTGTAAACAACCCGACTGAATATCGACCGGTACGAGTGGTATCCAGACACTGATAGCATGATCACGTACTGCGTCATAATGTTGCATATATTGCGCATCTTGGTGCCAATCGACGGTCTGCACCGATTGCTGTGGCGCGCGTGGTCGAGCATTCCATATGTTAGAAGCGTAAAGTTCATTGCCAAGAAATTGGCGGATGATACCCAGTAGAGGCGTATATTGCCAGACCGAATAGATTTCACGACTGACGAGCATACGGCGCCAGCTATTGGAAAAACTAGCTGGAAACTGTTGACGCAGGGCACCATAGCGTTTCGCAAAGGATTCATTCTTACATAAATTGTGTACTAAACCCTGTTTAAACCAATCCTGTGCTTGCTGATCAACGCCTTTGGTGAGGATATGGCGAATGGGCTCTAAGTGTACATGATCGTCAAGCAATTGAGGTATGATAGTATAGCCATCACTTGCAAAACGGTCTAATTCTGATGTCGTTAATTGGGGAAATATTTCGGATGTCACGTTATGTTCTGATCCACTTTTTATGGATATACATATAGTTTATCTAATTGCTTTATTGGTCAATTATAATGTAAAAGCATATTGGCTTACTGGGTTATATGCTTGAGCTAGAGATATGATCTAAGTAAAATGGGGATCAGATGAGTCTACTGGAAAGTATAGCTATACGTTCAGATCAATGATATTATTCAGAAAAACTACGCATGTGGTTGATTATACACAATAAAACCAACTAGTGCTTCTTTAATTGGGCTAAGAAAAAAATAATTTAATCGATATTCATCTATTTGCATGCTTAGGTTAAATACCCACTTTCCCAAGAGCTGATCCAACTCTTTGTAGTTAGTTGAGCCGGTACTGTTGCAAACAGGTAATGCGTTTTGGGACCCTGAAAACCTGGCAGATAAGTCTCAACGTCTGTTTGTACGATATCATCTACGGGTTTGAAACGTTGCCACAGTAGACGTGCTTCATCTGGTGTGAAGCGTTTACCTAGGGCGAGTCCCCACTGCAATGTCATAGGATGTACCATTTCCATACATTGAAGTTCTGGTGGGCTTAAGCTTTCAAGGTCACGACATTGCTGATTATAGATGTACCGGGCTGTTTTGCTTAGACAGATAGTTGATTTTATGATGCCTTTTTCTCCTCGCCCAGGATGTAGTGTATTGAGTGCGGCGTGATATGCTGGTACATCTTTTTCTATGACGGCTCGAAGTGCTGCTACGGCATAATCTAGGTAGGTGCCAGAGCGCTTGTACCATCTAGAGTATGTATCCTGTGCCGGTTGTGATAAGTGTTGAATCCAAGAAGTAGATTCCCAATGGGTAAGTCGAGCGAAACCGCCATGGATAGTGCGCCTCATTTTTGTAGAGTAATTGCTGCCCCAATGCAGAATTGGCAGGATATAAGCGACGCCATCCCCAGCACGTAGATGGGTTTGGATTGCACCTGGAATGGGGCTATGCAGATTGTGCCGCATGGATTCGTTTTCTGCCTGTGTATTGGGGCGTATGTGGCTTCCGGGTACTACCCATAGGACATTGTCATCGTATAACGGGATGTTCCACTGTACGTAACGAGGTCCACTTTCTTTTATATCATCGGCGTAAGCCATTAGTGGGCAATTCAGAGGAGGATAGAAATCACGATGCCATGCTGCTGGGCCGCGGTCGCTGACAGGATTACACATTAACATCATTTCTGTTGGCGGTACGTCTGCTTCAGCAAGTAAGTGGCTACTAACGCCCTGTATGTTTTCACGTAACCAAAACTCAATTGTAGAAGCGGTCTGTGCGTCGTGCATTGCAGCCATTTCGTTGACTATTAGACGTGGTTGATTAGCTATCTCCCATTTGCCACCAGACGGTTCTGTTGGACTTGCAGCAGCAGTCCAAGCGAGCCGTTGTCGATCAACGAGCGTTTCATAGCTGTGTCTTAGTTCCTCCAGATCGCTAGGTGGAATTACATGGCGTAAAATCACGAAGCCTTGTTCCAGAAATTGATCTCTATTGATCTTAATCATGTGAGTATCTCCGAGTAAAAAACTACCGGGCACATATTTTTGTGTTAATCGTCATTGTTAATTATTTCTGGTAGCAGTAGTAAATATTACCTACATCAGAATCTATGTACGCCTGACGGTTGATGGAAATAGCTTGATAAGGGTGTCACGTATTCCTATTGTATCCATTAATATTTTGAATGAATATAATGCCATAATATATATCGCTGCTTAAAATTGGCTATTAACAGAGAAAGAGTAATGAACATGGCGATACCTTTGAAAAAGGTGAATCACGTTTCGTTGTTGACAGCAGGTCAGATTGCTCAGTTTAAACGAGATGGATTTTTAGTGCTCCCAGCGGTACTCGACTCTGGCTTATGTCGCCAGGTCCGAGATGCTATGTGGGATACCATTGCAGCTAACCTGCCGCGTATGAAAAGAGGTGATGCTACGACCTGGAAGCCGTTCTCGGAAGAGGAGACGGCCCGTTTAAGTGCGAATCTGCCTGCCAGTGGAGGCGAGCCGTATTTTAGTGGCCGAGGGCACCGTTTTTTTGTTCGTAATGGAGCGGAGCAAACTATGCTTGATCTGGCCCCACGTGCGTTGTGGCAAGTTGCTGAACAATTGTTGGGAAAACAGACTGTGGTTTGGCCTGCGGGGCTTGATGCGTCCGGAATTACGACGGGGCCGTGCTTTATGTGTGATGATACCGTATCAGGATTAGCTAGTCATTTGGTTGCGAAAGACACGGATGAGCCAGCAAAAGGGTCATTTATCACACAGCAGAAAATGCAGTTGCCCAAAACGGGGCCTATCTGGCTAAATGGACAAGGAACACGTGGATTATATTGCACTTTGCCGCAAAGTCCTGCTCCTAGTAGTGATTATAGTGGGGCGCACTCGGATGGCGCATGTTATGGCCGTTGGCGTTTACAGATGTCGGCATATATAGACGATATTCCGCCTCATTCTGGTGGTTTCACGGTATGGCCTGGAAGCCATACGAGGATTTGGCAAGAGCAGTGGAAGGCTTTTCAGGAAGGTGAGAAACATACCGATAAGCATTTATCGGTTCGTAAAGCGGGAGGTTATACCGATCCGGTTATTGGGCAAATCAAGAAGGACACCCAGCCAGTTGAGTGCTATGGTCCTGCCGGGACAGTAGTATTATGGCATACTAAGATTTTGCATATCGCAGGACAGAATACTTCTACTAATGTTATCAGACAAGCGACAATTTATGGGTTCCAAAAAACGCTTGAAGCACTATCTGACGCACTAGTAGTAGACAATACAAATGGTGATATTTGGCGTGATTGGTCTGATGTAATGCAGAACTAAAAGGGTATCTATGGTGTGATAATGTTATCAGTATAAACAGGTTTCTCTAGCGTCTTCACTTAAGCAAAAGTAAAAAATTGTGCTTTGGTACCCCATGTGGTCCGTAAATAGGAAAAATTAGGTATATTTGATAAAAAGACATATTTTAAATTCATTATGAAATAAAATAAAATTTTAGTAAGAGCATTTCTTGGCGGCTACAATATCTCAGTTCATGGCTATGCAGGGATAATATGGACCTGCATATGGTAAAGCAATACCATGATTTTTTTGAGGTTGTAAAAGACAACAAATTTAATAAAAAAAATGATAGGAAAGTCTAAGTTGACAAGTTCGCTGTGCTTTAATGAAATTTTAATTCGTCTTGTCTATGATGCTCGAAGATATTATTTCTGGATAAATGAGGAACATAGATTATGTTAGAGGTTTTTAGTGATTCCATTCGTTCCATTATAAGCCAACCAATCGCTAAAAAAGATGATGTCTTCGATGTAATTACAAAATCAAAAGTATACTTGAAGTTGCTTATTATACAGGCCAGTATTTTTGCAGATGAGGAGCGGCCGGACGAAGCTAATCTATGTTTTTTAGAAGCAGTAGAATACTGTTACCAGGACAGTGAACTGCTGCAATTGTGGATCTTGGCCATGGTGCAAGCGGGACATCGTACTATTGCATTGGAGGTCCTTTCTTTTCTTATAAAAAATTTCCCCGATAACTTCAAGTTGCACACCTTGCTTGGGGCATTATATCAGGCTACCAATAAGGTGAGCAAATCCAGGGACGTCATTCAAACTTTTTTTGTAATGCATCCCATCCATCAATCCTCTGCAAGCAGGCCAGGACTCTTGCGGATTTTTCATTCCATAGGAATGCAAAACACCTTATTTAAAATAAGATATAATAAACACGGTATAGCCATCAATCGCAGCGGCGGACATTTTGCTCTGAAGCGTTTGATGGATAGGGAAGATTACTCATTTACTAACTATCATATTAGTAGAGATAATATCAACTCTGCGCCGCCTGACAAGAACTTTGATCTATTATTAAACTCTATTGCTGATCCTGATTTGGAAAAGCAATCGTTGTTGTCGTTGAATACATATTTAAGTCAACGACCTGATGTACCTGTCATTAATCATCCTACTAGAGTTATGGCTATTAGCCGTGATGAAAACTACCGGCGCTTTAGTCAAATAAACGGCATTTTCTTTCCAAAGACTCACAGAATCATGGGTTTGTCAAAAGTACCTTATACTATTGCTGATGAAATAAAAGCAGAGGGGTTTGAATATCCCTTTATTATCCGTGAGGTAGGTACCCATACTGGCATCTCAACCGAATTGATTGAGGACAGAGATGCTCTTATACACTACCTAACAGATAATCCATCGCTAATTTATTATGTTATTGAATATATTGATAGTAAGAACGAAGCTGGGGAATATTCAAAATTTCGATTTTTCTGTATCGATGGCCAGTTGTATCCGGTTATTTACCATGTTGATAAGTGGTGGAATGTCCATGGAGATAATCGCAAAACATTTATGATTAATCGTGCATGGGCCCTAGATCGGGAAAAGCGTTTCTTAGCTAATCCAGCCTCTGTACTTGGGGATAACGCCTATAAGTTACTGCAATCCTTATATTCACTGGTTAAATTGGATTTTTTTGGCATTGATGGCACTCAGTTGGCTGACGGTACTATTTTACTATTTGAACTCAATCCTTCGATGCGGCATAAATTCAATCATGCCGAGGCTTTTCCTTATATGACGCCTTATTTAGACAATGTTACAGACGCGTTTACTAATATGGTTAATAATAGGGCCAAAGGATGTTGAGCATCGAAAAATATTGCTAAGAAGTGATGATTTAAACTGTCCATATTAGACAAATTTCTAAAAGGTAAATGTATAGGTACTTAAGGTATGCTAAATGAGTGAATACGATAAAATTAGTTTGTGGGCAGATAAATCGCTAGAAACTGCAAAAGAAGTAACGATTCGTCCTTTTGCTTTACGTGATGGCACAAATTTTCCGGCTATGCTGGTGCTGCCAGGTGGTGGTTATGGGGGGTGTTCCGATCAAGAAGGTGATCCAGTAGCGGCTTGGCTAAATAGTTTAGGGATTAGTGCTTTTGTGTTGGATTATTCGGTAGCACCTAGTACGCATCCTCAGCCTTATTATGATGCTAGACGAGCTATTCAACATATGCGTTTTTATGCCGCCAAGTTTAATATAGATGCGGGTCGTGTTGGTGTTATAGGTTTTTCTGCTGGTGGCCATTTGGCGGCATCTTTATCCTGTCTTTTTAAAGACCGGAATGAGATGGTTAATGATGAACTTGAGCAGGTTAATGCGCGTCCAGAGTTAGCCGTTTTATCGTATCCCGTAATTAGTTGGGGCAAGTTTCGACATCAAGGCTCTAAAGATAATTTATTAGGTACAGAGCCAAGTCCAGAGTTAGTGGAAAAGACATCTATGGAAAAATCGGTACATGCCGACACACCACCCACTTTTCTTTGGCATACAGCAGAAGATACGGCAGTCCCTGTTGAGAATACGTATTTATATGCTATGGCCCTACAAAAGTATAATATCCCTCACGAAGTTCATGTTTATCCTTATGGGGCCCACGGTATGGGCTTAGGGACTCTAGATACACGTCGCGATTCACATTATGGGCAATGGCGTCAGGCGTGTGAGAAGTGGTTATTCAAGCAAGGTTTTTAATGGTGTAATAGGTATAAAATGGTGTACTGTGCCGTAGTAGTTTGCTTATAGCCCAACTATATATGTTGTGAAATGCTTTTATTGGTGGCGGGTCATTGGGGGGTGCCAAAGACCTTTAGCGCAATAATAGAAGTTGTTGTGTGAGTTGTTGCCCTGTTGCCGTTTGTAAGCGGCATATATAAATACTTGAGGCATGCGTGTGTCCCAAAGAATTTTGCCCTTTCCACTGTACTACATGAGAGCCTGCAGAATAAATACCATCGGCTAGAGTAGCAATTTTTTGTCCAGCAAGATTGTAAATTGAAAGTATAATTGACTGTGTTTCAGGCAAAGTGTAGCGGATATATGTACTGCTGTTAAATGGATTTGGATAGTTTAAGAGATGTAAAGTGTTAGTTGTGGCCATGGATTGTTTGTGGATCGTTGTCGGTTGTATTACATCTTTAGTGATAAATTCAATATTCCGCAGATAAAATGTACCCGCAGCTCGTCCCCAAAAACGCAGACGTTCAATAGAGGTATCATCCTCCAAGGTATTTAAATCAATTTCTACATGCTGCCACAGGGGGCTATTTAAATCAATCTGGGATGCTATATCAATGGTTTTTGCATTAATGAGAAAGGCCCAGTGAGGTGCTTTTTGCGTCGTCGTAGTGCCTGGATTTAATTCAAAACGTAAGTGTGAAAAACCGCTTCGGCCGAATGGCTTGGATGGCTGAAAATCCAATGTCCAAAATGCACTCAATGAAGAGCTTGCGGGAGGATTTAGCTCTATAGTGATAAGGGCTTTGCCATTCACATCAATACTATTGCGCCACTGACTTCCTCCCTCACTGGATAATTTCCAGCCAGTAGCCAAACGATCATGCCAAATAGAATAATCGGAACTGGGTAATATCGTGATGCGATGTTTTGCTAATGCTATTGGAATGGAAGTACTGTCTGTTCGATAAAAGTAGATCTGAGTAGAGCCTAACGGTAATTCAGCCGGTAATTTAATGTCTAGTACATAAGTGTCTGCTTTTATATGCTGCAGCGGCCATTGTGTTGCGCCGCCCAGTGAACTTAGGTTAGCAAATACGGTATCTTGGTTAGCGATACCACTTGTTGTGAGCGTAGCGGTAAGACGTTGTTCATGACCGCTAAATATTGTATCGGGTAGTACGGGAGACCAACGCGTTCGATTTAAGTAGTCTAGACCTGTTTCAACCATGAGTTCGCCGGCACTAGGTTCCAAGTGTATAGTATCGCCATTATTGGCTCCATAACCACCTTCAGCATGGGCTTTGAGGGTAGGAAAGTAACCCGCATAGCCATTGGCATAGCCAAGCATATAAGTATGAGGTACGGGAGACCATTTTTTTAGATACAGTTGTAAATCAACAAAAGGCTCGCCTGGCATAGCCATAAAAGCTAGTGAATCGCCAATGCGCAAAAGGCTGAATTGTACTAGCGTTTTTTGCTGCCGGTTGTAATAACGGCGAAAGGAGGATTTCCATACTTGCCAATCAAGGGATATTGGGGATGGTAAAGACCTCATATTGGTGGTATCACGTACTACACGTACAACCTCGACTCCAAGTGTTTCACCTTGTGATTTTGCTGGTTCAAAGCTATTTTGCACATCAATATATGGATC
>JACLAC010025631.1_pt1 | contig 13087 bp, 6 predicted proteins | sample 8027881 | NCBI WGS metagenome assembly JACLAC01 (sample SAMN15725517, study PRJNA655200) | protist metagenome | isolation source: fluorescence activated cell sorting (FACS) single amplified genomes of... | place: Spain: Blaines Bay Microbial Observatory, Mediterranean Sea | collected 2016-01-19 | reverse complement strand
AATATAAATAATTATGAAAATATTATTAATCATTTAACAAATATATTAATGAGTAATAAATCACAAATATTATTAAAACAAATATACAATATACAAGCGATGGATGATTTTGATATTGAAGGCCTTGTTAAGTTAAAATTACCAACATTTGCATTAAATACGGCGAATGCTTTGAATTTTAAAGTAGACAATATAATAAATGATGTAAATAATGATGGAATCGATAAAACGTTTGGAAAAATTGGATCAATGAATATTAATTCAATTATAAATGAAAAAATTAAAGAAGACAACGATCATGATAATAATAATGTACTTAGTAATTCAGAAAAAATAAAAATTATACGTCGATTTTTATTGAGCAAAACAGCAAAAGATTTGTCATTGGTAATAACCACAATATATCCAATAGACCATGAAACTGTAAATGCAGATGAATTGGAAACATTACCATTTTCTATAAAGATTATTGATACAGATTTTAAACCTATTGATAAATTTAATGAATGGATACAAAAAGATTTGAATATCATGAATGCATATTTCGAGGAGAAACAAGGGAAATGATTCTCTTTAAAAAAGTTTATATTTTTTATATATATACGACACGTACCAAAAATATTTAAAATTTTTTATAAAAAAAAATACAGTACAATATTTTTATACGTATATATAAATATATATACAATATTTTCGTAAAGTAAATAGGTGTGTCCCTAATTTTTTAATCTCAAAAATGAATGTTCAAAAACAAGGAACAGGGCTTGAGTTTTTATATGTTCCATGTACATTCATGCAACTGTAACCGGAACTTGTACTGCCTTCTAAACGAACGTTAACCATTTGAATACCATTGCATGGTTGTGGACCCATACATTTAATATGGCCAGGATTCAATGTTACTGTCCCAGTAACATTTTCAATGAGAACTGAAGATGCAGAAGCTCCAACAATACGAGTTGGGTGATTTTCATTAATAACGTTCGTATGGATATCACCAATATTTCTTACATAATCTACATTGCCTTGTTGGAAAAAATTAATAGCAATGCCTATTCTTACATCTTTCAGGTTTAAATTCGTAAAATGTATGTTTCTTGCAGTGCCAATGAAAGGAGATAAAGATTTAATAGCAAGTCCTGAAGATGTATGTTGTAATGTGATTTCATCAAATGTAACATTGTCAATATCACCAGCAAAGAACCTTCCATGTGGTCCCCCTCCAGATGGTCCAGCATGATTTGATGCAGGCCAAATAACTGCTACAGGGGGATTGCCACACGTACATGTAATATTATGAACAAAAACATTACGCGATGGAGGAAAAATAGGTACACAATCATCGCCATTACGAACAAATGAATGTTCAACTATGATATTTTCTCCTTGTAAATTAAATCCATCAGTATTAGGTGATTCATCGTATCCACACCCAGTTGTAATAACTTTCACGTTATGAAATTTTATTTCGTTTAACCCTCGGCCTGCAATTGTCCAAAACGGCGAATCTTTGAATGTAACGCCAGAGATATCTACATTTTCAACAGCGCCATATTTTGTTATACTTTTCACTCCTAAATATAAAAGTTGTGGCCTACAATTATGCCAATAATTTCCATGACTTGTATTATTTTTCAATGGCCACCATCTCCAACCTTGCCCATCTATAATTCCATTCCCGCTTATTATTACATTCTTTAGTGGGGGGATACCATATAACAAAGCTTCTTTTTGTGGAACAAGGGTTGTTTCATTAGCTGTGTAATCTGATTCGGAACATTTTTTATTGGTTGAATTTGGCCAAGTTGCAATGTCACGCCACGCTGCAAGGTTGCCATCAATTTGAAGATGTCTATTTGATATAATTTCAACTGGACGAAGCAAAAAAGTATGGTGGGCACGAAATATTACTTTGAGACAAGTTTTCAATGCAGATTGTATTGCAATAGTATCGTCTGTTTTATTATCTCCGACAGCACCAAAATCATCAATTACATCACAAACAGGTTTTGGTATTAAAAGTGCAACTCTAGTTTCTATTTCGAAAGTTAATATAATTACTAATATTATTATTATTGTAATTATTGAATTCATTGCAATCAATAATCACATAAAAAAAACTAAATTGACACAAGATATACAATCAATATAATTAAGTGTTGGTAAAAATATATGTTAATTTTTTTATATTGAGCTACACTGTGTATTTATAAAGGATTCGATGTGGTCATTTTATACTCCATTTAGACTTTTGTGTTTTTTGTTCAAAAAAATAACACATTGGTCGTCTTACGTGCACCGAGGCAACCGGCAACCGAGTAGAAAATATATTTTTTTAGTTTTTTTTTTCCAATTTAAAATTGGCTCTGCATTTTGTTGAAAGAAGGTGGGTACACTTTCGTACTTGTTAGTATATTAAATAGATAGGCGAATTATACCAAAACACGAGATTCCACTTTTTTTTCCTCTGATGAGCTGATGAGCCTCTGCCACTGACTGCCAGTTGCCAGTCCTGGCAGTATTCGATAATGCGGATTATAAATATATATATATAGAAATTAGTATAATATATAGAAATTAGTATACTTCGGGCAGAGTCGAATTACGTTTTAAGAAATTTTATTCTTTTTGCTAGTACTATAAAAATTACATGCATTTACATATTGTCATCCACGTCATCTCCCTGTTGATACGCATTTTTATCCTTTCTACTGAAACTGCGTTGCTCCACCATCATACTTCGAACATAAGTTGCAGATGTAGTGGAACGTTGGATTGTACCGGTTGACCTATAAACATTTGCATTGCAAAAAAATAAATTGTCGGTACGTCCAGTAAATGTTCGAATTGCAGCAGATACTAACAATGAAAGTATGCTCTGGTAAATTAACCGCCTAATGGTGCAATGGCTTATCTTCTTGCCAAAAATTCCCCAATGCAGTTTCTTTTCTTCGCAATCCTTTTCTAAAAATGTGTAATTAAATATATTCCAGAGGAGTGTGGCTACAATGATACTCATCATGATTATTGACAATTTACGTGGAAAATAACCACCAATAAAATCAAAAGATATAAAACAAACAATCACTATTGGAAACACTGTTCCATTAGCAGTAAAAACATCCCATAAATTGTCTATGTAAAATAATACCCCCAGCAATATCAAAATGAAAATGACTTTCCGTTCCTGTAACAGGCTACGAATAATCTTACTAGACTTGTTGCTAGAATGGTATAATATCACAGCATAAAACAAAGTAAAAAATAAACATATACTTCCCAACAACATCTTGTACAACAACGGCGAAATTTGGGAAATTAATTTAGAACTAGATTCCAGTATAAAAACTATGAAACCAGTAAAACAAGAGCATGCAAAGCCTTTCCACAATATATTTAACTTTTCTATTCTTTCTAAGGATATGGCCAATATATCACGCTTTTGCTTTTTCACTACCATTATATATTTGGATCGTTTCGAGTCGTAGATAGCAACAAGTAAAGCATCAAAAAATATTACAAATAAATTAAATTGGCTTGACCTTGATAAACTATTTGCAGTTGTTTTTATATTCATAAACATCCATGAAGGTTCGTTTGGTCCAAAAGGTGATATGGAAATAAAAAATTCATATGTGATAATTGACAAAAGCAACAGTAGGTTGAAAATCAAAGTTTTTCGATTGCTTAAATACCACATATCTGTCGAATATATCAAAACACTATGAAATACATGGACAAAACTGTAAACGATTTGTCCTTTTAATAGTTCAATTATAAATGAACGTAAGATCCAAAACCCATAGATATATGTCCTTACTTTACCAGCTATCAGTTTTGCAGCTGTCCGACTTCCGTTAACATAACACATTTTTATTAAACATACAATTGCAACTATTAAACAGAAACTTTCAAGTAGATTGATAATTATAATGGCTGTTTGATTGTTAATAAATTTAATAAATGGACTTGAGATGACATGACATATATACATGAGAACAAGTAATAAAATAATCACAATATGCAACTGGTTTAATTTTTTTTCATCCCATTCTTCTGTTTTCTGATTGGAAACAAACCAACGCGACAACGATCGTTCTTTCGTTGTGAGTCTTTTTTGCTTCTTCTTCGTATTATCGTTTGTATCCATTGGGTTCTCAACCCACATAACATCTGCCGGTTTATCCAACATATTGTTCTCTACGTTTTTTTTACCCAGCCGAAGTTAATATACACAACTATATCTTCCTGCTTGAACTCTGTTTATAAATAAATATCCCGAGCAAAAAAACAAACACTTCAACTGCGCGCACGAATCGATAACACGTTACTAATTATTATTAGCTATTTCGACGAACGTTTTACTACTCCGGGTGATTGTTGTTTAGAAAAATCGTTGGGTATAATAGTATTTTTGTACTACTACTACCACCAGGAAAAAAAGGTAACTTACTATTATTACTGTAATAGACTACGCGTATTATACTGTATATTAATATATTAATACACTATTACCTTTTTTATAAGTACCAGGTACAACATACATATATTACAGGTAATTACATAGGCAAAAAAAAAATGGAGAGTTCAAACGTTCAAACTCTCCATCTCTCCATTTTCTCTTGATAGGAAAATGGAGAATTGTTAGAATATAAACTGTAGCTGGAGAGAATGGAGAGGTTTTATAATATAATTTTAGTTCCCGTGGTAAATACTACGCACTACGCTCAATACTCAATCTCAGGAATAACATATTGTTAATTCCTCGCAATCTAAGAACAGGATTTATGATACTCCTACTATCATATTAAAAACTGTGCGAGTTGGGGTATATATATCATAGTAGTATGATAATATTTATATGCATATCATACGAAAGTACTTCGTACGGCGTACATACAAAATTGTGTTTTTTAATGACTACACGAAGCTTCATATATCCTTTTTGCATCTTAGCATTTCATAATTGTCCTGTTTCTTCCTCATTAACTACGGTGTTCTTCTTCTTCTGTTGCTATTTTTTGTTGTATAGTTTCATCATCATCTTTTATATTATTCATCTTTGTATTATTATTGTCATCATTGTTATTATTTTGCATTTTCAATGCTTTTCCTTGTTGTAGTTGTAGTTCTTGTTTCTTTTCTTTATTTTCATCACTTAAATATTCTAATTCTAATTGATCAATTTCAAAATGATTTAATAATTCATCTAAATTACCTATTAAATGTATTTTTTCTTTCGTCCGTTTTGTTAAAAATACTTTAACAATATTGAAAATCATCCAATAAAACCAACCAGCACCTATGACATATAAAGCACCTAATCTCTCTGCATAATTATCTTGAAGCATCGTTACTAAACTTTTGCTTGTTGTAAATAATTGATAATCAAAATTTTTATAATTAAAACCACTTCGATCATATAATATACATACTTGATCACTTTGACCAAGTTTTTCACTTCTATTAATACCATCTTCTAATAAATAAACAGCATATTGCATACATTCTTTTATATCTCTAACACTAGGGTCATGTAACCGAGGACGTACTGCACAGCATGCTCTGCCATGTTTGTCATAAAAGCCATTAAAATAAGCCTTACCACTCTCAATTTCATTTTTTACTGTTTCTGCATTTATATTATCTACACCAAATTCAACTCGCCATGTTTGCCATTTAATAACCATTTCCACTGTTTCTGGAATATTCAACTCCCTTGCAATTAAATATCTAGTAATTGCTTCCTCGTTACATTTTTTATCTTCTTTATTAAAATGTTCATGATTGTTTAATGCTATTTTTGTTTCATTTATTAATTCTGCCGTCACTTTTGATTTCAATACATCTTGTTCATTATCCATTTTATTTTACAATTTCGTGTTACATATTTTACCACAGGTGCATTATAGACGACAACTACCAATCAATGAAAATATATATGATATATATGTTGCATATCACAAAACAATATTATATACATTAGTGTTACTACCACCAGTGGTATTGGTACAATCACATAGTATAATACTCTAACTCTCATATGTCCACATATATTAATACAATTAATTTTTGAGGAGATCTACACGAGTTTTGATGTTTTGATAGTAAAATATGTGTAATTTATACTTATTAGTATACTAAAATTTTATTTGACAACTGGAGCTCTCTCTCAGATAGACCGGGTCATATATTATGTTATCATAAAATATATATATAACTTAGATTTTAACCATCAAATAATAATCATATAAAGGATAAATACACCCCACACAAAATACGTATTTTTTTCAATTTTTTTAATTCATTCTTTCTCTGTGTCACACCCTTCAACGACCACAGTTTTATTATTATTTTTTTTTAAGAATGCTTTACCAAATGGCAAAAATTATTAAACTCTGTACGCTCGCATTTCAAACTTGCTTCAATTTGTGCTTGGAAATCTTTCGCTGCTTCATCATCAGAATATAATTCACCTTTAGATGCATCTTTAATCAACATTAAATGACCTTCCAGCCATTCAATATCTTTAGATTTTTGTAACTCTGGAATGCCGCAACTTATCATTAAACTCATCAAAGCAATTAAATGATTTCCATTTTTACGAGCAATGTTATATGCCGTTGCACTATATGATTTAAATTTAATAAAACCTGCCGGGTCTTTATTTTTCCCACCAAAAACAGCACGCATTTGCTTTGTAAATACAAAAGGTGCCGTCTCACGTTTGAAACCTAACTTGGTTTTGAAATTTCCTAAGAAATGGCCAAAATCAATATGTAAAAATTTACCAGAAGTAGTTACCATCAAATTCGATGGGTGCCTATCACCAATACCTAATATATATGTTCCCACGCAATAGCCAGCACATGATCGTATGAAATTATCAATAGCTTTCTCTAAAGCATTTTTCATATTCCATTCACCACTTTCTCCTTTTTGTTTCAAAACTTCTGCCTTTAATTCTTCACTTTTCATGCAATTTTGCTCCAGCCATTCTAATATTGCATTTTCATGATGAAAAGATGCGGAATATGCTTTTCCAAAAGTTGTTGTCATCGATGACACACTGTCAGCTATGATATTTGCAACTGTATTTGCATTTTGTACAATTTCAATCATTCCTAATTTTCTTCCTGTAGGTATTACGTTATATGCAGACATACATAAGTCTAATTTTGAATGAGGGTCATTTTTCCAGAAATGATCTAATATTCTAAATAATTGCAATGTCAACTGATCCTGCCTTAAATCATCACCGGCTTTAAATAATACGACATGTGGAATTTGATCCCCAATAGGATTTTTAAAATTAAGCCACAATGGGACCATCTTCGAAGACATTGGGCGGCATTTTTCCACATTTAAACCACTAGCTCGCATAGATGCATCTAATGGCAATTGGAAACGATCTGGAAGATGCAATTGTTTCAATTTATTTTTAATCGCCTGTAGACGCATTTGTTTATTTTTAGCTTTAAATCCCGCTTCTTGCACTGCTTTTAAGCATTGCATCATGTACATTTCATGACCAAGCTTTACTCGATGAGCTCCACACGTACGCAAAAACAATGTAAGCGCAACGCCAAATTTATAAATCGTGCTCCATAGACGTTGATTCTCTCTCTTTTCTTTTGAAGCCCGCGCTTCGCCTAGCTCAGCCTCTAAAGCCCAAAATAGGGCATGGCCAACGGTTTCTGGTACACGCAAACCTCTTCTAACAATGAAACGTACTAATGATGAATCGCAAAATGGCTCGTGTTTAATTGCTTGAACCAGCTGCAGCATATACATCTCCAACTCTTTATTTGAACACGTTTCTAGACATTGAACAGCAAATGAGCGAATCTTTGCATCTGCAACGCTTGGACTTAGTAATTGCAATGCATCCGTTACTGATGGTGGTGCCCATGTATTCAACAGCTGTTGTGCTTCAGTGACATCCACCCCTTCGTTCCAATTGATAGAGCGAACGAACACAGGCAATGCTTCAGGATGCCGCATTAACTCATATCTATACTTCCAAACTTTCTTTCTCAACAGGGTATCCATTGGCGCTATGATTGAACAACACTTCAAAATTTGTTTAATTTCACTTTCCGTTGTGATTGCCTTCGTATTTGTCCTCATTAAACCTTGTTTTTGTTTTTCCATAAATGCTTTACTAAACGCTAAAATATCAAAGCTAGCTTCTGAAAATTTAATAACGTCCCTGGAATCTTCCAAGTTATTATTTGTTATCGTCATTTTGGGGCAATCTCTTGCGGCTTTTCCATACGTACCAGCGAATGTTTCTGCATCTGGGGCACCTAGAGATAGATCAAGTACAACCCCAGATCCAAACATTGCTTTATTGAAATCAAATACAGGAAAATCTACATTTGCAATGACTTGATCATCTTTTTTCTTCTTCTTTTTGATGACTTGTAAACGTATATATGCATTCCGTGGAACATCAGATACCAGGACTGGGAAATCAAATTTAATTGCATTTTGATTTAAATTGTCAAATTCAAAACCCATGTATTCCTCAGCTGATCTGACTGTAACAGATATTGGTTGGCATTTTAACGGCCCTTCCTTCTTATGCAAACAGGTATTGGCGAAACGCAACTCTGCCTGAATGAAAAATTTTTGCGGTTTGGTAATCCCAACCTTATTTCGCTTACGCTTCAATGGTAAATCAATTAAATCTAATATTTGAAAGCTCAATTTATCATCTACGTCATTTGCTTCTTTATATCGAGTAAAACTTTGTTCCCAAGTTAATGATATGCTATTGTCAAACGTGCCAGTACTTTTCGTCGTACCATTTCCGCGCTTGATGACTTCCGTCAACAATGGTGACATCAATTTTGCATAGGTTTGCAACATTATTTCATCTTGGGCACGGAATGGCGTGTCGTTGGTATTATTTGTCAATTGAATTACCGCAAATACGCGGTTCTTCTCCCCATTTACAGCTTCCCCGTTTTCTCCTGTCTTGCCATCAGGATCTTCCATAACCGTGGCAAAAGACTCTACTTGACTTTGTTTCGTAGTTGTAAAGATTGGTACGCAAAGCATTTGTTTCGTCCGTTGTCCAACTTTTTTATCCCAATCTTTACCACCAAAACGATCATCTTCGTAAACATCTGCTAAATTTACCGTCTCCCCTTCCGTTGCGACGTAGCCGGATATCCCAGCTTTAATTGGAATACACAAGCCACGATCTTTTGGATACTTTGCAGCGATTAAAATATTTTGTTCGTTTTCCCAGTCACAATAAAAAATCGAAGTTTTCTCAGCTGGAATGGATTGATAAATAGCTTTGACAAGGCGTTCAAAGATATCAGACAGAGATACCAAATCAGATGGCGCAAAGGCTGCCATAGCATCAAGAATAGCAGTTTTTGCAGCAAATATCACGGGAGAATTTTTTGCCTCTTTATCACTTTCAATCATTTCCAAGGCACCACTAGATCTTAAAATAGACATTTCCAATGTCCCCATCAACCCAGTCGAGCATGATTCACGGCGAATACCAGATTTACGCCTTTTTTTGCTCATACTACGTCGCCGAGGAGTGCCTGAACGATGTACTTCATGCGATGTATCCGCATCAGGATGTAAAATGAGTCGTAAACAATGTGTATAACCTTCAAGACTCCTTCCAGCTTTATCCTCAATTTTCACAGATTGCTCGACATCAATAGTGCCAACTGCTGATTCAAATGTATGTTTATTACATGCAAGTAAAAAGATATCGCCAACGGCATAATATGTACTATTAACAACCCGATCAATGGCAGTTTCTCCCATCAACTCGTGGGTTAAAAAGATATCCCCAGGCGACAAATGTCCAGTATGGTCTAAATCAGAGTAGGATTCTACATGCCCACTAACAATTACGTAACAATATTTTGTATAATCACCTTTTTTCACGATAACCTCATCGTCAACACAATGCCTTTCTGTCAACGAGCCTTTCAATGCATTCAATTTATCTGCTGGTAAGCTGTGAAACAGTGGTATGCCACGTAACAAATGCGTAATTCCTTTTTTTTGCATTTCCGCTTCAGTCTCAGGATCTAAATCACCATCCATACTCAATTCTACACCTAATGCTGAAAGATATTCAGTAGAAAATTTATTAGAATTTTGACGTGATAACGATCGACTAGTTGTATGGTGTTTTTCTTCTTGTTCGTGCAATTCAGCTTCATGTTCTTTCTTCAAACGCTCTTTTTGAGATTTTAATTGAAATTCATGTCGCTTTTTTTTCGTTTGAGATTTCCATAATGCCATTGTCCTAATTAAAGCTGCCGAGCGCCAGCGAAGAATCGTGGATCTCCACCTTTCTAACAAATGTTTCGTTGCCTTTTTTTTCGCAGAGAGTAAATTATCTTGAAATTGCCTTGTTACCTTCTTATTGGTTTCTCTTAGTTCCAAGTTCTCATGTCGCAACGCATCAATTTCTGCATGCAACGATTGCAGTTCCTCTATATGTTTCGTAAGCTCCGCGGCTGTTGCTGGGGATGCTTCCGGTTGATGTTTAAATTTCTTTTTTATGGATGATGGTGTTTTCTTCGAAGCTGGCGTTTTCTCTATGTCTATTGACGTAGTTGCATTTTCCGCTTCTTTTTCTTTAGCTTCCATTTTTTCCCTTGCTTCTACTTTTGCTTTCAACAATGCATCCCTACCTTTACTTTCAGCTAATAATTTCTTCATCGTTTCTTTTAAATATTGTATCTCCTCCCTATCTTCTTTGAGTTCAATAGCAATCTCATGGTTTGTTGCACGCAATTCTTGTAACTTTTTCGTAGTTTCGTGGTGCAAATGCCTTTCCTCTCTTAACGCCTCACGAAATTGTTCTAGTTGTTCTTGATGCTCATGATTTATACCTGAACTGTCTTCCAACTCATCATCTTCTGAATCGTCGGTATCATAATCATCATCAGTACCATAATCATCATCATCATCATGAACACCATTCGTATTCCCAAAACTATCACTACTTTTAATATTAAGCTCACTTATAGACCTAATACTTTTGACACTTTCTATATGGACTTCATTGTCATTACTATCGTTGTTTGTATCTGTATTATCACTAGTTTCCATATTTATTTATATATATTAGATTAGATTTTCCTCTTTACGGTCTCTCTCTCTATCTCTCTATCTATCTATCAAATACATACACATGTACGGCACACAGATACAAATGCATTCACTTTACTCTTCTAACCTCATGTTTCTATTCATCGGATTATTGTTATAATCAATCGTTATTATTATTAGTTGCATTACGTACATCTCATCACCACCAATCTTAACTACTTATTCGATCTTTTCTGATATGTGTGACGCAGTAGTATACATTTTAAGTATACTTTATGATATTTTGATAGCTATTTTAGTGATTTCCATTTTCACATTTTTCACACAGTTCTTCCTGAAAATTGATAAATATTTCCGCAAAAATGATTGAGTTTTAACCTCATTTCATACTTTCCTATCAAAAGTCATAGTCTATAAAGTATAGTATTTTAAAATAACATTGAATAGCATTGTTTTTACATATTAAACGTCTTTTGACATAAAACGACCGGCACTGCTTGCGGGGCACACCAAAAATAGTGGGAAAGTTCTATTCCGAATTTGCATATATCCGTCATTTGTGTAAGTGGCGGCAGTATAGACACAGCAGGTCTTACTTCAGAACAAATTTCCGCTTTTGTCATTTCGATAGTTTAAAATTTTACACTATATTTGATTATTCACATCAGGTAATTTCACTTAAATATTAGCTATACTTTTGCATTCCTAACCAGAAATTGCTATCGGTGAATAGCACGGGATTACAATGCCCCTAAAAACAAAAAAATCATTTGATGAGGTTGAAAAAATGACAGAAAAAATGAAAAAAAGAAGGGGAAAATTGCATTTCTTAAACAAATAAATATAAAATAGAAAGATCAAAGTAACAAAAGGTCATAGTAACAAAGAGAGGATCATATATCGAGATATATATATAAAGATAGATATAGATATATTTTTTTGAGAAAAGATTGATTGATTGGTAGATATACATATAATATATATATATATACATATAATGAAATTGTTCAACATCATCGTATTGATAGTATTATTAATACATGTATTTAGCAACCATCATGTTGCATGTACAAGTATTAAATCAAAATATATAGCATATAAAGATGGGGAGCCAATACATATACAAGATCCACAAGATGTTCCACCTGCTACGTGTAATAAAATATGTTTACACTTTGCACATTTAACAAAAGATTGCGATTGTGAATGTGAAGGATTATGGACAGGAAAAGTATGTGAAAAGTGCTCTTTAAGAGCATCGGATTGTCGCCATGGATCGTGTTATGGTATTTGCAGTTGGCAAAGAACAATTTGTAAATGGCGTTATATTAGCAAAACGAAGTAAAAAACCTCTTGAAAAAGGAATTGAAGGGGCATGTGCAGCTAGTAAGACGAGTGCAACGAATTTGAAAGCCTATGGTTTGACAAATGGTAAATTTTCCTTATTCTCATGCCCAAGTATTACCAATGAAAATAGACAGCAACGCCAACCCCGTTTTAGAGCGTTGGTTGCGCAAACAACTAAAGTTAACATTGATAAAAGCACATCTGGAATTATGTTTGATGAGGTGATTGATGAGAATAAAGCCAAAGCTTTAGTAAACGGTCTTGGAAGGTTTGCCGTCATGTCGACTCCTAAAGTTTGTCACCGACCAGAAAACAAAGTGCGAGAATGTTGTTCAAGAGTAGCCGATGGACAAGAGTGGAAAAGCAAAACGTCTAAACCAAGCAATTTAGAGAAAGAAGCCTTTGTTGCATGTGCGCGTTCATTTTGTCGTAAAACGACATGTACCATGGCGATAACTATGGGTCGTATTCCTGTAAGCCTTAAAGCAGAAGCACAAGATGAATTAATAGATGAAAAGAAAGAAATGTTGAGCGAAATTAAGCGATTCTCTCGTGAAACTGTAACTAAAAAAATATTAGAGCAAAGAGAGAAAGAAAACCCAAGTGGTTGTTAATAAAATTATATATATTTTTATGA
>JACLAC010026173.1_pt1 | contig 13089 bp, 5 predicted proteins | sample 8027881 | NCBI WGS metagenome assembly JACLAC01 (sample SAMN15725517, study PRJNA655200) | protist metagenome | isolation source: fluorescence activated cell sorting (FACS) single amplified genomes of... | place: Spain: Blaines Bay Microbial Observatory, Mediterranean Sea | collected 2016-01-19 | reverse complement strand
AAGGGCGCCGCCTCCCACACTGCAGCCGCTTCGGACGTGTAAACGGCTGACGTGTACGACGGATTCGCCGACGAGTAGCACGCACCCGCAGCGGCGCCGGTGCCGAACGCGACGAGGGTTGGATTTGATCCTGCCCCGAAGGCCACCCGCTTCTCCGCCGCAGCCACACACTCCTTGACGCTCGCGTACTCGCCGTGGTGATCGGTACCGGTGATCGGTACCTCCGGTGAGATCACGTCCAGAGAGTCGAGCGGCGGGCGCGCGCCGCGCCGCGCCAGCATGCGGCTGGGTTGCAGCTCGTAAAAGTCGGCTTCGGTCTCGATCCACCCTTCAGGGCACGACGCGTCCGAGGTCATTACTTCGGCGGCACACGCGCCACGGTAGCCGCCCGTTCCAAAGGTGAAGAACCGGCAGTCGTCTTCCACGGAGCCTTCGGAGATGTGGTTGGCACATGCCGCGGCGCACGCAGCGACGGTGTCGCGCACGCCGAGGCTCACATCCATTGGGCCGCAGCGTGCGCCCCGACGCACGAGCGTGGCCTGCGGCAGCGCCGCCTCGCCAGCGACAAACGTGTAGAACTGCCAGTGATCCGCGATCGCCGACGCCACCGAGTGTGGCATGCCGAGCGAGAGCGGCGTCTTGCCGCACGTCCCTTCGGTCTTGCAGGCGGGCGCCTCCGACGACACCGCGAGCGTGAGCGGGTGCTCGCCGGAGCCGCTCACTGAGATTGCAATGACGAGGTAGCACGGAAAGTACGGGCAGAACTCGATCTGGGATGTTCGGTCCCGACGCGGCCACGACGCCTGATCCGACGAGGCCACCACCCGCAGTTCCGCGTCCGCCGTCGAGTGGTCGCCCCACCCCGCAAGCTGCGTGCGTTCCGAGTGCTCGCTGGGAAAGGGCTCCACAAACGACGCGGCGAGCCGAGGGTGGCCGCACGCCTGCCCCGCAGCCTCGCAGTCGTGGCCGGGCAGCGTCGACGCCCCCGGCGGATTCGACGCGCGGATTACCACATCCTCGTTCAGGTCGCCCACCTTGTACCGAAAGTAGTAGACCCGCCCCGCGGTGGCGTCGAACCGGAACGGCGCGCCAGAGGTGACGATGTGATAGCAAGGCTCGTCGGACGTGAAGGAGCACGACGCACCCGTCGATAAGTCAGAGACGGCGGGGGCGGCGCCCGCAACGTCGATCGTGAAGGTGGCGTCGCCGTACGCCCCATACACGCCGATCGTGTAGACACTCCCGCCAATGTACCCGCGGCCGTCTTTTGCGGCCACCGCCGCCGACACGCCGACGCCGTCTGAGCCGTCCGACGCCCCACGCCACCCATATTCGGTGAGCGTCGGAGGCGCGTTCCCACGCGTCACATAGACGTCAGCATCGCCGCGTTCGGCGTGCAGATTCACCGCGAAGCCGTCAGAGGTCCCACTACTTTGGAAGGCGAAGTACCGCCAGCCGTGGTGCGCCACGGTGCCGCGCTGAGGTATGCCGTTGACCAGCGTCGTAAACTGCGCCGTCGGCTGCGACGCGACGACCGTATACGTCGCATTCGAGAAGGCTCGCACCGCAATCTGCAGCGTGCAGACCGCCTCCGCCTCCGGCCGCGCCGCGCCCTCGTCGCCTCCGCCCGCACAGAATCGCGCGTCATTCGGAGAGACGAGAAGCTCGTCGGCGCCGTCGCCCGCCGCCGAGAAGTCGTACCGAGCGAGCACCTCGGTGCGCACCGCCGCGGCGTCGGCGTCGTGCGGCGGCGCGCCGAAGGTGGCAAACAGATCGACGTCTCCTCCACGCAGCGGCGTGACGCCGACCGAGACCGCGGCGGTGCGATCGGCGATCTGAAATCGATAGAGACGGACGCCGCCCGCCGGCGCGCTGTCACGCAGAGGCACGCCGCCCTGCAGGGTCGTCGTGCCGCCCGGCCGCCGTGCGCGCGCGACCAGGGTATAGCGCGCCTGCGGCGGCGCGCCTCCTAGCGGGTCGTCGTCGCCGCCGCCGACCGCCGCGCGCACCGCGTCCCAACCCTGCGGCGCCGCGCCACGCACCACGACGTTGTAGCTGCACGCGCGCGCGGCGGCGCCAAACCCGCAGCGGTGGGGATCGTCGGCGGCCACCGTCAGCTCATCCGACGACGACCCCGCGGCCCACCAGCAGAAGAAGCCGACGGCGGCGCTCGGGCTGCACCCGTCACAGACGCAGCTGCCATCGTCGGCGACCGAAGGCCAGCCGTTCACCGCCACGTACAAATCGGCGTTGGCAGCGTTGAGCAGCGTCAGAGTGAACGTGACGTCGGCACCCCGCACCGCCTCCCCCGGAGCGTACGAGTACAGATCTGACCCATCCGCGTCGACGAGTCCCAGCTGCGGCGTTCCGTCACGCAGCCGCGCCGCCGCGCCGTACGAGGCGAGCAGCGTGTACTCACTCCGCCCTTCTGCGCCGTACACGCCGACTTCGATCGTCGCGGGCGCCTCGGTGGGGAAGTGTGGGTCGCCCGGGCGGATCTGCAGAACATCAGAGCTTCCGTCAGCATCACGAATCATGTCGCGTAGAGCGTCTTTGCCGAGGTCTCCTAAAGCGTCGATGTCGCCGCCGGCGAGGTCGAGCATGTGAAAGATCGGCGAGTCCTCCGGCGCGTGGTCCGATCCCCACTGCCAGTTCGAACGGGTAGGGCGATGGCCGACGGCGGCGTACAGGTCGGCGTCGCCGGAGAGGGAGGTGAGCGTGATCGTGAGCGGGCGGTGCAGCGACGGCATCTCGATTTGGAAATACTCCCAGCGAGCCTCGTCGACGGCGCCGCTCACCGCGACGCCCTCTTGCAGCACCGCCGCCTCCGCCGCGCCGCGCACGCTCGCACGGAGGGTGAACGCCGTGTCTCCGTCGCTCCAGCTCACCACGGTCAGCCGCAACTCGCACGGAATGTATTCGAAATGCTCGTCCTCCTGTTGTCGCTCCGCCTCCTTCTTCTCAGCTTTGCTCCGCGCGGAACACCCCCTCGGATCGTCGCCGCCGATAACCAAACGATCGTCCCCAGGGTCTTCGGAGAACCAGACGGGTGCGATCCCTCCGTGGTCGCCCGACGCGTCCCAACGCGGAAAGGAGGCGGCGACGGCGGCGGGGTTCGCAGGCGTATGCGCGCCGGCGGGAGCGAGCGACGCATATAGGTCGGGGTCGGCGCCGTCAATGTCGGGCGTTAGTTCGATGACCACGTCGTGCGAGCCGTCGGTGCCCGCCGGTGGGACCACCAGAGTGAAGAAGGCGGGCACCCCTTTCGGGATCGTCGCGTGCTGAGGCACGCCCGGCAAGAGCTGCAGCACTGACGACCCACCTTCTTCGCGCTGGTCGAGCGGCAGCGGCGCGGTCGCGACGATGGTGAACGAGCTGTTGCCGGTGGCGCTGACGCCAATGTACAGCGGTTCTCCCGCTCTGACCTCGCGAGAGGAGATGTGGAGCGGGCGGGGGTCGTCGGGCATTTTCACGAATTCGGCGCGATTGTCCCGGCAGTTGTGTTGCACACAGTCCGTGTTGATAATGGCGTCTTCGTCGGCAGAGGCGAAGAGAAAGGGCGGCGCGCCGGCGAGCAGAGTCAATGTCAACACGACGTCCCGGGCGACGAGCGGCAAGAAGCGGTAGCGGCGGACGGCGCCCGCGCTCAGCGTGTCGCGGCGCGGCGTCCCCTCGAGAAGTGAGACGGAATTGTCGCCTCCGAGGCTGGCGGTGATGGTAAAGGCGCACGATCGCCACGCGTACACTCCGAGCAGTAGCTCGCATTGGGTGCAGGCTCCGTCGTCGTGGGGTCGCAGCCGCGCGCGCTGGTGCAGCGCGTTATGGTAGCGAGCGGCGAGGTGGTGGGTGGCGGTGGGCGGCTGGCCGTCGCTCGAGAGGAACAGCTCGCAGTCGCCATACTGCACCGCTACCACCGCGTGCACCTCGGCGGCATACGGGACGTAGAAGGAGAATTGACGCATTTCATTCGTGCGAGCGAAGCCGACGTGGGGACTGCCGTCGCCGAGCTGCACCGGTGCTGAGTACGGCGGCGAGAGCGCGACGGTCACGTGATCGCCCTTCTTGTCGGCTGCCTTCCAGGCGGCGGCGGTGGCGCGAGAGATGAGGAGGAGCGGCGCGGCGAGCGGCGTCGGCGAGTACCCCGCGGCGATTCGATAGAAATCGTAGCTGTCGTCTTCGAAGCCTTCGGAGCAGTCGGCGGAGTCGGTCAGCTCTCGGTAGCACCGCCCGAATTTGTTGTCGCGGCCGAAGATGAAGAACTGACAGCCAGGAAGCGCCGCGCACGCCGCCGCGCATGCCGCCGCCGACGGCTGCGAGCCGAGATCGTGGTCCTTCGAGTTGCATTCACCACCAGCGTGGACAAAGTGGAAGGCCGGCGTCGTCGTTGTGTTGAAGTTCTCGTCGAGGTCCTCTCGATTCGCGAGGCCAAACGTCGACGGCAGCTCGGTATCGATGCGCCCACCTTCGTGAACGAAGAGCACCGCCACCGCGCCCGCGCGCGACGCCGCCGCCGCCTGCGCCGCACGGCTGCACGCCTCCTCGTCGTCGTCGTCGTCGCTCTTCCGTCCTTTTTTCCCCATCAGCAGCGCCACCTTCCCGCGAAGATACTGATCCCACAAATAGGCGTCGACGCCAGCACCGTCGCCGTCGTTGGGGTCTTTGCACGGTGCGTCCACGATGGCCACCTCGGCGGAGGGCACGCCGACGATGGGCGCACCGAAGGTGGCGGGCACCGCCGGCACGTCCCCGGCGAGGCTGTCCGGCGAAGTGACGCGGAGAGCGCGCGCGCTCGGCCGGAGGCTCGCGGCGACGGAGAACTCCGTGCCACCCGCCGCGAAGACGCGCACGTAGATAATGCAGAACGTCCGCCCCGCCTTCACCGCCGCGGCGAAGCACGAGCGCATCGGAAGAGCATCGGCGGCGATGACAGAGACGTCTCGTTGTAATCCCGGGCGCGCCGACCCCGTCGCCCCGATGGCGGAGGGGTCATCTCTCGTAGACTCGTCTTGCCGAGGGTCAGCGAGCAGGAGGAAGAGGTCGGGATCTCCCGAGTACGGCGTGACAGCCACCACTAGCTCGGCATCTGCGCGCAGGGACCCGTCGGGCTGATGCGTGCCAGGCACCACAGCCTTGTAGTACTGAGCGATTCCGGGTGGCGCGGTCGCGCGCACGGGGACGCCGTCGCGTAGCAGCAGGAGGGAGGTGCCGCCGGTCCCACTCCACGCCACTGAGAGCGCGCACGGCGAGGCCACAGAGAGCTCGAGGGTCCACTCACATATGGAGCCGGAAGCACCGCAGCCGGCGGCGCCGAAGTTTGCATCGTCGGGAAGCGTCAGCGACAGCTCGGAAGAAGTCGTCACATCACCGTCCGCCTGTCTCGCTACGATGCCGTGGACATCTCGCAGAGCGACGCTGGTGAGCCCGCACGTGCCACCGCCGCCCACCGCGCCCATCGGCTCAACGCCGCCGGTTGGCCCCACCGCAGCCCTCGCCGACAGCTCACCCCGGACGGTCGCGTGCAGCCCGGCGGGCGGAGCGAGCAGCCGGAACCGCTTTTGCACGCTGCCACCGCCACCAATCTCCGCTCTGCTGATGATCGCACCCTGCGGCGTGCCGTCGATGAGGAGGGGGGAGACATCCACAGGGGACGGTGCCGTCACCGTCAGCGCGAGCGAGGCCGCAGCGTCGGCGAACAGAGCGAGTATGGGCGTGCACGCAGTACCGCCACACGACGGCAGCTCGCTGCGCGCGGCGACGACGGCGACGACGGCGCCGGCGGCACCGCCGAAGTGGGAATGCGCCACGCACTCAGACGGCGTGGCTTCGAGCGCCTCGCCCTCCGCCAGTCCGTGGGAGTACGCGGGCATCGCCGATGGTACATCGCAGACGTGGAGAGCGCCGGCGCCCGAGTAGCTCGTGACCATCACGCGTAGCGCGGCGGCGGCGGCGGGCGTGCCGGCGGGCGGCGGCGGCACTTCGACCGAAAAGAATCGCCATCGACGCGGCGGCACCGCGACCACGAACGGCTCGCCCGGCAGGAGGCGGACCACCTCGTGGGCCTGGGGCGCGGGGATGGGTGCAGCGAAGCCGGCGAGCGGCGGCGGCGGCGGCGGCGGCGGGTACGCGACCCGGAGCGTCCCGTTGGCGGCGGCGGCGCGCGCCGAGGCGGCGGACGACCGCGCGGCGGCGGCGGCGGCGGCGGCGCAGGCGCGGCAGTGGCAGGAGGAAGCGACGAAGGCCGCGCTTCAGGCCGAAGCGGAGGGTACCCGCCACGCCGAGGAGGTTCGATTGTCGGCGACGGAGCAGGAGCTGCGGCAGTCCCTCGTCGCTGCGGAGATGAGAGAAGCGGAAGGGGAGCGGCGCGCGTCGGTCGAGGAGGCAGCCGCGTCGAAAGAGGAAGCTGCGGAGCTACGGCGTCACTCCACTGCGCTGGCGAGTGAGCTCGAAACTGCGCGCGCCGAGCTGGCGAGTGCGGTTGCCGACGGCTCCACTCTGACCGACGCTTTGGCTGTGGCTCGCGGCGACGGGCGGCGGGCGTCGCTGAAGGCGGAGGCGATGGAGGTGGCGGCGACGGCGCAGGGCGCGCATGCTGCGCACTGGGAGGCGCGCGGCGTGGCGGCGGAGGCGGCGCTGGTGGCGGAAGCGGCTGCAAGGAAGGCGGAGCGTCGGATTCTCTACAACGAATTGCGGCGCGTGGAGGGCGAGGCGGTGGAGGCGGCGGCGGCGGCGGCGGCGCTGCGGGAGCGGGATGAGGCGGCGGCGGCCGAGTGGCGCGAAATGCACTCGGTGAGGACGGACGCGACCCAGACGGCGCTTCAGCTCGAGTTGGCTGCTTTGCACATGCAGCTGCTCGGGGAGAGCGGCGCGGCGGCGCCGGGCGCCGCGGCGCCCGCCGCCGCCGCTGAGGCAGCGGCGGCGAACGCCTTTGGCGGCGCAGACGCGGCCGCGATCGACGGCATCGGCAGCGCACCACTTCGGTTCTCGATGCCGCCGCCGCCGCCGCGGCTGTCGGCGGCGGCGGCGGCGCTCCTCCTGCCTGCGGAGGCGATGTGGGCGGGCGCGACGCCGCCGGTGACGCCGGTGACGACGTCGCGGCCGAGGTGAGTACAGTCACAGACTACACGCATTATTTGGTCCTAACTAAGAAGGCCTCGAAGTGTGCAAACATCGCCGGTCTGCTCACACTCGGAGCGGCTCGCCGCGCTGCGCCCCGGCGCTGAGCGTCAGCCCGCCGTAGCGGTCGGGCTGCACCGCGAGGTGGCACGCCCAAAAGAAGATGAGCAGCCCGGCCAGCAGCATGAACGAGAGCACGCCGCCGCCGCCGATGCCCGAGCCCGCCTCCGAGGGCACGACGAGCCCGTACCCGCCGACGCAGAGCAGTGCGAGCCCGATGGTCGTCACGAGCCACCCGAGGACGCGCCACGCGAGCCGGCGGGCGCGCTCGCCGCGCGACAGCTGCGGCGCCTTCGGCTCGTCCTCGGCCTCCAGCGGCGCGTCGTGCAGCACGAATTTGGTGCGGCAGACGCCGCAGGTCGCGTCGGGCTTCGTGCGGATGAGCTCGTCGAGGCAGCGGCGGTGGGCGCGCGACGTGCGGCACGCGCAGACGTTGACGAGCATCGGCCCGTCGCTCGAGAGGCAGATGTAGCACGCGTCGGCCTCGTCGTCGTCGTCGTCGGCTGCGGCGGCGGGCGCGGCGTCGGCCGAGAGCAGCGTCTCGATCTTGGTGCCGCGCAGCTGCCCGGGCGATGGCAGGCCGGAGTCGCGCGTCGTCGAGAGGACCACGTCCGAGAGGATGTCGCGGCCAAGCGCGGCGGCGAGATGCGGCGAGGCGGGATAGGCGGCGGCGAGGAGGCCGCTCTCCTCGTCCTCCGACCTCGACGATGGCGCAATGTGGCCGCTGCCGCTCGTCTGCAGCCAGCGCAGGAGCGGCGGGTGGAGCAGCGCCTGCGACGACGTCGGCGGCGCGCCGTCCGGATAGAACTCGGGTGGGAGTGGCGAGGATCGGTCGTGGTGAAGCATAATTCAGACGGTGGCTTTGCTCGTCCGACTTGCTCCCCTGAATTGAGACAAGCGAGTCACATGACGCCGGCTTCGCCGCCGTGAACGACGCTGTAGCCTCGCTGTGAAGTAGAAGCTACATTCTCGTGAATTCCGTCGAGTTCGCCGATGACCCCCGTCGCGATGGCGTTCCTGCCGGCCGTCGTCGCCTTCTCGCCGCAGCAGAACACCATACCAGCAGAGCGCCTCACGACGCCTTCCGGCGGTAAGAAGCCACATGTCTTGATGGTCCTCTTCGACGACTTCGGCTGGGCCGACGCCGGCTGGCACCGCAACGCCACCGCGCCGGGCGGCGAGTTCGTGCCGTACACCGCCGAGGTGCAGACGCCGCACATGAACGCGCTCGTCGCCGAGGGGATCGAGCTCGATCGCGCCTACGTGTACAAGTACTGCTCGCCGTCGCGCTCGGCGCTGCAGAGCGGGCGCAACCCGTACCACGTCAACCCGCTCAACGCGGCGCCCGACATCTCCAACGCCGCCGACCCGGTCTCCGGCTTCGCGGCGATCCCGCGGAACATGACCGGCGTCGCAACGAAGATGAAGGCGGCGGGCTACTCGACGTCGATGTTCGGTAAGTGGGACGCCGGGATGGCGACGCCCGACCACACGCCGCGCGGCCGCGGCTATGACGTCGCGCTCAACTACTTCCACCACGCCAACGACTACTGGTCGATGCAGACGGGCAACTGCCCGGTGGCGGCGCCGCCGTCGCCGCCCGCCAAGTGCGGCACCGGCTTCAGCGGCGGCTTCTGCCTGGGCGACTCTCCGAACCTCGCGTCGTCGTATACGCACGACGCGGCGCAGTGCTGCGAGGCGTGCGCCGAGCATCCCGGCTGCGCCGGCTGGGCGTGGGGCAAGACGTTCGACGGCGTGCGGTGGTCGTGCCACCTCAAGTCGTCGCTCTACGAGAAGCAACAGGGCAACTGCACCTCGGCGTGCGTCGGCGCCGGTCCCCACGCCGCGTGGTGCATTGACAACAAGCTGCCGGTGATCGACCTGTGGCGGACGACGCCGGCGGGCGACGCGCCGGCGCACGGCTACAACAATTCGTGCACCGGCGGCGAGCCGCAGGGGCCGCACCCCGCCGAGTGCGTGCCCGGGCCGCACGGCGACCACTGGAATGGCGGCTACGAAGACTCGCTGTTCGAGCGCGAGGTGCTGAAGACGATCGCGGACCACGACCCGGACACGCCGCTCTTTCTGTTCTGGGCGCCGCACATCGTCCACTCGCCGCTCCAGGTGCCTGAGGAGTACATCGAAAAGTTCGGCATGGTCCACGCCACCGACAAGCGGTGCGAGATGGCGGCGTGCCAGCGCCAGCTGTACCACGCGATGGTGAACTTCGCCGACGCGATGGTGGGGAACGGTGACGGGCCGCCACTGCCACCGCCACCACTGCCTCTCCTCCACCTCCATCACCTCCTCCACCATCCCCGCTGCAGTCACCGCCGCGCTGAAGGCGAAGGGCATGTACGACGACCTGCTGATCGTCTTCTCCACCGACAACGGCGGGCCGATCTACAACAACGGCTCGGCGGGCGCGAACAACTACCCGCTCAAGGGCGGGAAGATGAACAACTGGGAGGGCGGCATCCGCGGCAATTCGTTCGTCTCCGGCGGCTTCCTCCCGCCGTCGGTGCGCGGCTCCAAGTTCGACGGCATGGTCGCGTTATGGGACTGGTACGCCACCTTCGCCTCGCTCGCGGGGGTCGACCCCACCGACGCGCGCGCCGCCGCCGCCGGCCTGCCGCCGATCGACTCGCACGACCTCTCTCCGGTGATCCTCGGCCAGACGACGACGTCTCCGCGCACCTCGCTCGTGATCGGCACCGAGCCTCGGGCTTCGAACATCTCCACTGCTCCCCTCTGCGACTCGTACAATCGGAACACCCCGTACTACGACGACCCTCGCGTCGACGGCGACGAGCCGCCGAGGGTGCCGGAGGGCAACGGGCGGTGCACAACCGCGGCGGGCCTGATCGTCGATGAGGGTACGGATGGGCTGTGGAAGCTGCTGACGGGCGACATCGAGCAGGCGGTGTATACGGGGCCGCACTATCCGAACGCGTCGACGAACGAGGTGAGCGCCGACTTCGTCGGCCACTGCGCCAACGGCTGCCTGTACGAGCTGCGCTCCGACCCGCTGGAATTGCACGACGTCGCGTCGCTGCACCCCGACCGCCTGAGGGCGATGTACGCTCGGCTCGAGCAGGAGGAGACGACGGCGTTCAACCCGGACCGCGGCCAGAGCGACCCGAAGGCGTGCGGGAAGGTGCTCGGCGAGTACGGCGGGTTCTGGGGGCCCTTCCTCGAGTGAGCATGCATGCAGCTGCCGGTCAGCGAGCGTAGCGTAAAAATTGATCTCGTTTGGTAAGACGGCTATCCTTTCCGGTGCCGCACGCTCACCTCGCCCCGCACCCTCTGCGCGAGCAGCCGCGACATTTCGAAGCTGCCGGCGCGCCGGTGGATCTCCACATACTGCGCGCGCAGGAACTGCGGCGTCACCACGCTCCAATCGGCGGCGAAGACGGCGGGCAGCTTGTCGAGCAGCCGGCGGTGGAGGTAGGTGTCGTCGACGACGGGGATGCAGCCGGCCGAGAGGGCCTCCCAAACCCGGAAGGAGTCGACGCCGATCCCGCGCGGCGCGAGCACAAACTTCGACTGGAGGAGCCCCGCGGTGTAGTTGTGGTACATGCCGTCCCACTGGCACGCCGACTGCGCGGTGTAGCAGCGGCCGATGTTCTGCCTCCCCTCCAGCCCGCTCCCCGCCATGTACGAGTTGAACAGCAGCCGCCCCTTGCTCCCGTTCCTCGAGCGGCCGTGCCGCGCGAAATTCGCCCGAATCTGGTCGAAGGCGGCGCTCCGCCCGAAGCTCGGCCCGTGCCACATCCCAAAGTTGACGTAGAGCAGCCGCGGCCGCTGCTGCGCCTTCGGCTCCTCCAAAGTCGTCTTCACGAGCGCCGAGAAGGCGGTGTGGCGGTTCCAGTACTCGACGTCGACGCCGAGCGGCAGGTACTGCAGCTTCGGGTGCGCCTCCGCCACCCAGCTGGTCGTGTGGCCCTTGCCATCCCGATAGAGAAGCCGGCCCGAGCGAGGGTCGAAGGGCTCGGCGTTGCGGTCGGCCGGCGGCGGCCCGGGCGGCTCGAGCGGGAAGTCCTGGGTCACGTACCACGCGCGCAGCTTCGGGTCGTCCAACACGTTGAGCAGCTTCGCCGTCGAGCCGGCGCCGCAGCGCTCCTCGATGAGCCGGAGGGTGACCCAGTAGAAGGGTGAGCCCTCGCCCGCCATCCCGATAGAGAAGAGCGTGTACTCGGTGAGCTGGGGCGCCCGGCGCAGCGCGTCCGCGGTGTGGCCGAGGAAGTCGCACGTGGCCGACACGTCGTAGCAGTTCCAAATCTCTCCGCGTCGGCACTTCGTTTGGTCCTTCACCGATGCGATCAGTCGGAGCGACGCGGACGCCGGCAGCCGCAGCACCTCCGCCGCCGTGAGGCCCTTCCCGGGCGTCAGCTCCGCGTCGAAGCTGGGCAGAATCTTCGACGCCATGCGCACGGTCCAGAGCGGCGACCGCGGCTCGCCCGCCTTGGTGTAGCCCGCCGGCCCCACGCGCGCGGTGGCTCGCCGCCAAATATCCTTGAGAAAGACGTGCGGGTTGCACGACGGGCAGAAGTTGCGGCCGTGGCCGTTTGGGTGCGCCACAAAGTTTGGACGAGGGTTCGAATGGACATGTCCAACCGCGCCCAGCCGTCGGCCGCCAGGGTAGCAGTGGCGCGCCCACGACGGCGGGTCCGCGCTGACGGCGGCGCACGGCCCGGGCGCTCCCGTCTCAAAGGTGGCGAGCACGTTGGGCGTGCACGTGATCTGGTTCTCCCAGCGGTCCATCGTAGGGTTGAGGTCGAGCTGGTTGCAGTCGCCATTCGAACGGATGCGCACCACACAGACGGGGTGGGGCAGCAGCTGGATGCCATTGCCGCGGAGCATCGCGCAGAGCTGGCCTTCGGTGTTCGCGTCGCGCTTCCCATTGCGCTGAGAGCCCTTCTGGGCCTTGCCCACTCCGGCGCTGAGCATCGTCTGGGCCCACTGCATGTAGACGTCGAGCATCGCGTGGCGGGTGCCCACCGCGAACCGGTCGTTCACGCCGCCCCAGTGGTGGCAGTTGGGCACCAGGAGCGTGTCATTCGTGCGGAGCAGCAAGTCGGGCAGCACCACCGGCGTGAAGACCGCCGTGTCCGGCCGCACGGCGGCGACGAAGCGGTAGCGGAAGCGGCCCTGCGCCTCGTGGGCGCGCACCATGTCCGCCGTCTTCTGCAGCGAGTACTTGGCGCGCAGGGCGTTCCGCGTCGACGCGAGGTCGAAGCCGCGCTCCGACGCCGACAGCTTGGCGCCGCTGAAGGCGGGCTTGTGCTTGCCCGTCTTCGTGCGCCGCGTGGCCAGGCGGTGGTCGACCTCGTCCTGGTCCTCGGCAGCGTAGCGGCAGGCCGGCGCGAGGCCGAAGAAGAGCTGCGGGTCGAGCGTAGCGTCCTCGCCGCTCCGCGCGTTGACGAGCCTCGAGACGAGCAGCGCGTGCACGAAGACGTCGACGCCGCCGACCTGCCGCTCGAGGGCGGCGTGCACGTTGGCGCGGAGGCTCGGCAGCGTGTGCGTCAGGTCGCGGAAGAGGCCGAAGTGGCAGACCGCGATCTGGGGCGACGGGCTGCACTTCCAGCGGGAGGTGGACGCGGAGGTCATGGCGGCGGGCGCCGCCATGGTACAGGGACCCGTACACGCGGCGGTCGAGCTCGCACGCGTGTCGCGATTCAGCGAAGCCGCAGAAGGCAACTCGGGCTTCGTCTTGTCCGCGACCAGTAGTTTGTGTTTGGTGGCGAGCCGCGGCTGCTCACCCAGAGGTCCCGCCGATGACCGACTCGATCCAGTGGTACTACTACGCCGACGCGGCGCCGCCCGCGCCGCCGCGCGCGCCGTGCAACGACCGCACGCACGCGGGCGCCGTCTTCGAGGGCACGCCGTTCTCGTACCACCTCAAGGGCGACTTCT
>JACLAC010000814.1_pt1 | contig 13090 bp, 14 predicted proteins | sample 8027881 | NCBI WGS metagenome assembly JACLAC01 (sample SAMN15725517, study PRJNA655200) | protist metagenome | isolation source: fluorescence activated cell sorting (FACS) single amplified genomes of... | place: Spain: Blaines Bay Microbial Observatory, Mediterranean Sea | collected 2016-01-19 | reverse complement strand
AGAAATAAATAATGAGGCATAGGTATATTCAACTCACCAATTGGCCAAACTGAACCCGTTCCCATTATCAATGTAAAACACAAAGCACCTAGCCACTTTTTCCGTTCTTTCCCCCAGAGAATCACCATCAAAATAAGGGGTGCCCATAACCAAGAGTGCAGCATTGGATGACCAAACGGTTCATTAATATGATATCCCCTCAACCATGAATCAACATTATTGTCAATTGACGGAAGTTGAAACCAATTTGAACTTTCTAAACCCAACCCAGGAACCAATCCTTGATTGATCTTAGTACTCATACCAACTATCGCAGGCAGTATTAATACAAAACAAAAAAGAACACTGAGTATATACATTGTCAAAATTCGTTTTTTATTTGAGTTTAAACAACCTTCTTTGAAATAGAAAAAACTTAGCCATAACAAGACAAACGATAAAAAATAGCCTGAGTACCAATAAACCCATCCCTGAAGAGCTGTCCATAACCCAAGAAATAATGCATTTTTAAAATTGGGTTTCCGATGCAATAAAATGAAAGAACGAAGGGATAAAAAGGCAAATGGGAATATACACTGAGTTGGTCTACCCATGGTCAACTCCCCAAGAACGAAGGGATTAACAATCCACAAAACTGTAGCTGTCCATACGCCAATCTTTTTTTTAATCACGACATCAGCCAAACACCGAAACGATATGCAGTTAACAATCAAAATTGCAAAGATAAATAGATTGTAGTACTTCGGGAAACCGAAAAGAACCTGAAACGGTATTGATGCATATGCATCTATTAAATTGTTACCGGTGTGGGCAAATATATCTTTGCCGAAGGGGTGAAAAAATATATCAGTGTAAGAAGGATCAATCCCATTAATGGTTGTATACTTCGCCCACCAATAAAACCAAATGGTACCAAATAGATCGACTCCATCACCAATCAATCTGTCATTTGAGACCAAAGAAGGTCCCAATATTATACCGATAAGAATAAGATATGAAGCCCATTCCAATACAAATTTGAATCTAACATTCTGTTCAAAATTCATGGATATTGAATAACCTAGATTCTATTATTTTGAATTGCTTATATAAAATAATATGTCAACGCGTTACTGATTTAAATACTGAGGTAATAATGCTAAAAATGATAATCCCACTCTTACTTTGCTTCTCCTGTTTATCTGACAAAGACAACTGTTATCCATCAGATGGTATTGATTCTGGGACTGCTCAAATTGACTACAATGGCGAGATGGTAAATTATAATGGTACCTGGTTAATGACTGGTTCATCATTACAAATTTCGCTGGACAGCGTTGATGACGATACACTCGTAACAATACGATTAATGGCCTCCAATGATGGTGTAGCGATTGAAGACATGGCACCGGACACAGAATATTCGCTTAGCATTGGAAATACGGATAGTGCAACAGCAACCTTTTACCCACCAGGTACTTCCGGAATCTCTTCAACCGTAGAAGAAGCTAACCAAGGTTCATTCGTCATAAATTCTATTGATGATCAAATCATTACTGGGTGTTTTTCTTTCACATCAGTTGACCAAGATGGAAACAACTACACTGTAAGTAATGGGCTTCTTCACGCCACAAAAAATGACTTAAATCAATGAAATAGCTAGATAGCTATTGAAATTACTGTTGTAAACAGATACTATGTGAATGTTTTAACCTGCATTACGGAGGAACAATGCAAAAATTAAATACACTTACTATACTTACACTGGTATCAGCAATCGCTTGTATACCAGTAGAAAAAGAAACTGGCGAAACAGATACTGGCACAGATGAGCCTACCCCTGATGAAGACTGTACCAATGGAACAGACGATGATGGTGATGGCGATGCTGATTGTGATGACAGTGATTGTGCTGATGCGACAGAATGCGCTGTGGAAACATCTGTTGCTTGGACCAGCACAGATATCGCTCTAACGATAACCAATGGAGATGCTGCTGCGACTTACAATTGGGGTATTGCAGAAAATGCTGGTGATTGTGTTGACAACGGATGGTGCTGGACTGGAGAAGACTGTCACCTTGGTTACACAGTAGGTACTACCGGGCAAACACACACTGCTGGAGATGTACTTCAATATTGTCACCCAGCATCAGTCACAGGTGTGACTATTGCCTATGGCGCACAAAACCAAATCGCTGAAGAAGGACAAACAACTGTTTTCAGTAATGACAGTTTTAGCCCAAATGTAACCTATATTTTGGACAACGCAGCCTCTACTGAAGCTGAAACTTGTTGGGTATGGGGTATCGATCCAACTTACTATTCTGGCTATACAAAGACCTGTACAGAAATGTAATCTTTATAGATTTAAAGCTCTAAAACCCCCCATTGGGCATTGCCTCTTGGGGGTTTTTATTTACCTAAACAATTATAATCCATATCAGATTCATGACGATACTCCTCTACTTTTATACATTCATGTCACTTCTTGCTGCTGAAAATGATTTCCTCTTAACTTCATCCAATTTTTCAGAGGGGCAACCGATTCCAGTCGAACACACCTGTCAGGGCTCTGATCAATCACCACAATTGCAGTGGACCAATCCACCTGTCGGAACCAAAAGTTTTGTTATAATCGTCGATGACCCAGATGCTCCTGACCCAAAAGCGCCTAAAGTTACCTGGGTCCATTGGGTGCTCTTCAACATTCCGTCTGATGTAAGTTCAATTCATCAAAAAACGACATCATTACCAAAGGGTGGTTTATCAGGATACAATGATTGGAATAAAATTGGTTATAAAGGACCTTGTCCACCAATAGGCAAACATCGTTATTTCCATAAAATATACGCAATAGACACTGTAATAACATTTGATAAAACCCCAACAAAGAAAGAACTACTCATTTCAATAGATGGTCATATACTTGGACAAGCACAGTTAATCGGAACATATCAAAAATCAAAACCACAATGAACTCAATAGATCCTTTAAAACCTTACTCAGCTTTAAGCTGCCTTAAATCTTATCACCATTGTTACTGTTCTTTGAAGAGAATGCAGGTAGGTACCCTTTGACTGTAATGATGATATTTATTGGTTGTGCAGCTGTGGTCGCACTGTTTATTGCCTTATTCCTTATTAAAAAGATAATTAAAACACTATTCTACTTCGCATTCTTCATAATTGTTATGCTGACAGTCGCTTATGGTTTGATGTATATCGATAATGACTTTGTTGATAAATTTATTGAACTTGGTTCAGAATTCAATCCAACGACAACCGATTAAAAATAAGCCTTCATCTGAAGAAAATAAGAACTCGGTGTAATCCCAAATTCACTCGGCAATTCTATTTCATCACCAGATAATATATCAATGAGATTCATATCTTCCGGTTCTTCACCAGCGCCAATGTAGCTACCGCAAACAAGTTGAACCTCATCGGAAACAGAGACCTGAATTGATGGGGTAATCATAAAACTTGAATCGACCAGATTGACAATCGTACCAACATTACCTGTAACCAATGAGGTAACTTCTTGAGACATAGCAAAAGAGGCATAATATCTTCCCATCAACCATAATTCTCCTCTAGAATATCGATCACTAGAAACGAATTCAACATAGCCTTCGGGACTTTCGGCTCCGACAGTTTGAAGATACAATTCCCCATTAAAGGTACTATATTCCAAAGGTTTCCACATAAATCCTGCAACAGCTCTGACAAAAGAATCTTCTTCTTCAGGAATTGTTACAGTCACATCAGCATGAACCCCAACGGGTCCAATGCTACTTGCCGTACCTGTTCCAAATACATTATCACCTTTTACCAAACCGTAGAACAAGCTTACATCTGTCCAACCAAGGGTCGTATTACCATTTATGATTGCAATCATTCCTTCTTTATCCCATTCACCTGCATACGCTACCAAACCAGTTATCTGTGAGGACATTCCAATATACCCATCGATACGGAACGAATCTATTCCTGGTTTGTATTCACTGTCTATTGTTGCAAATGAAAATGGCTGAACCAAGTCCATCGGATTAAACATCAGGCCATGTCCAAATGATATTGGTTGCCGTCCCAAACGAATATCAACTGACCCGAGTGATGCTTGTACAAATAGACGATCAGTTCTGCCCTGCAGAAACAAATCCCCATCCTCGCCTTTCCAAGAAAGTTCTACAACCTCTGGTGCTTGAAGACCTACGCCAGTCATCATGACTGTTGCGTTTTCATCTGTTTCAATTCCCAAAGAGAGTAATTCTTCTTCCAGAGAAGTCATTGGTGGAGCCGTACCATAGGTAATTGCATGATGGGCTTCAACATAAACCTCATTCATTAATTGCCATCTTAATTTCAGCCGACCATCGACAAAAGCTTGACCATAATTAGAGGAGGGTTGTAATAAATGTTTATCTGGAAAACCGGCCACAAAAAAAGACTTCACGTCACCATTTATCATGAGTTCTGATCCTTCATAGGCTTCTGAATTAGCCAGCAAGATCAAAAACAGTATACTCATTTAACTTCATCCTTGACGATTAGGCCATCTTCTAATGAAACAACCCTCTTTGCAGCGGCCATAACCTTTGGATCATGAGTCGCAAAGACAAATGTTACTCCTTTCTCTTCATTCAAACTCTTCATCAAATCGATCAAAGCATTCCCCGTTTTAGAATCAAGATTTGCTGTCGGTTCATCAGCCAAAACGAGTACAGGGTTTCCAGCTATTGCCCTTGCAACAGCGACTCTTTGTTGTTGACCGCCACTTAATTCAGAGGGAAGACGACTCTCCATCCCTTCAAGCCCAACAGCTTTTAACATCTCCATGCAACGTTCTTTTCTTTCAGTTGGACCAACACCTTGCATTAATGGGACAAATTCAGTGTTTTCATACGCTGTCAGCACAGGGATTAAATTATAAGCTTGAAAAACGAAACCAAGTTTATTTAGCCGTAGATCAGATAACTCTCCAGAACTCAAAGAACTCAATGTACTGCCATCGATGACCACAGTCCCATCAGTTGGGGTATCTAATCCGCCAATAATATTCAGCAATGTTGTTTTACCAGATCCAGACGACCCCATCAATACAGTAAATTCGCCTTTTGAAATTTCCAAGTCAACACCTTGCAATGCATTAACGGTGTGCTCACCTTGTTTATATTGTCTGTGAATATTTGTTACTGTAACAATTGACATGGATCCCTCTAGATTCAATTAGTGATGACGCATCGCTTCGACAGGTTTAAAAGTCGTTAATTTCCAAGCAGGGTAAGCTGCTGATAGCATTGAGAAGACAACAGCCATTAGCATATATATCCCAATAAAAGCCCAGTTATAAATACCATATATTGTTGTTGAGGCTACTGCGTCTCCAACCATCATTCCCTCACCCATCTGTGCAGACAGATCAAGCCCATTGACAACCAAGGGATAGCTGAAGACAACGCCAATCACAAAACCAAGGATCGAACCAATTACCCCCAAGAGAAAACCTTCTGCAAGAACCATTTTGGCTAACTTTTCAGGACGCATACCAATTGCAAGAATTACACCAAATTCACGTGTCCTTTCCATTACAGACATCAGCATTGTATTCAAGATTCCCATAGCCACAATAATGAAAATAATCACATTGATTGATTCATTACTTATTTCATCAATTTTGATCATATTCACTATATCCGGTAACGCCTCATCCCATGACATAATCTCAAGTTCTGGATCCGTAATAATACCTTTAACCTTCACCAAAGTTGAATCAGTATCCGATACACTCGGTAAATGAATAGCCAATTGATGAGCTATATTATCCGTTAACATTAGTTTTTCAACAGCACGATAGTTTACAAAGGAAACAAATCCATCTAATTCGGCCGCACCTGTTTTAAATATCCCTTTGACTCTAAACAACTGAGAATTCATCTCACCTTTAAAGGAACCGGTAAAAACCAATTTATCACCAATCTCAACACTTAATGTCTCAGCCATATTAACGCCGATTAGAATATCCTTAATATTATCAGAAATCCATTCCCCTTCTACAAGCTTATCTTTGAAGTCAGATATTTCCTTTTCGGGTAAAGGATCAACAGCATTCAGTGCAGCCACACTTGGACCACTCGTCGATGTTAGCAAACCACCCACAAAGCTTCGTGTAGTAATTGTTGCTTCAGGAAATTCGGTAACAAGCTTTTCATGTAGCTCATTTCGACTGTTCAGAAAATTATCAACGTCCCTTTCCTCTTGATATCCCTTCTGTTGTATAATCACGTGCCCAGCAAGTTGAGATACCCCGGATTTAATCATGTCCTCATAAGAGCCTGTCCGGAGAGTAGAACTTAATATTAATACCGCAAGCCCCATGGCTATTGCTAGGATGGTCAACAATGACCGGCGGAAATTTTTACGTATGTTACGAAATGCCAATGTCAATATCATTATTCACTCCGAATCGCTTCAACAGGGTTTAATCTTGCTGCACGAATAGCTGGCCACAGAGATGCACACACTGATATAAGGAATAAAAACACAACTGGTAGCATCAGAAAATCTAATTTGATAACCCCTTTCATACGGGGATCCAGACTGGCACCAAGCATCTTGAGGGGTTCACCAGTACCACCGCTCATGTCAATTCCATTTGTGACCAAAAGATACGCAAAAAATGAACCCAATAATAAACCCATAGAAGCTGCTATACCTGAAAGAAAAATACTTTCAACAACAATCAAATAAACCATATTAAGCGGACGTAACCCCAGCGCTTTTATCACGCCAAGTTCTCTTGTACGCTCAAATACTGACATCAACATTGTATTTAAAATACCAAAACCAGCAATAAAGAATACAATACCAAGAAAGATGAATGAGCCAACATCTCGAAAGGCCATCATCTCTTTTGTTTGAGGCGAAGTTTCCCACCACGTCTTAACACCAATATTGGATTCTGCGGAGAGCTTTTCTTTCAAAGATGTACTTAGTGAAGGAATAGCCTCTTCTGCTGAAGTGAGAACAACAATTTCATGTAACTTGTCTTCCATCAGCATTAAATTCTGCAAGTCACTGACATGCATTTGAATACCCTTATCCTTGATGACAGACCCAGATTTATACATACCGACAACTGTATACAAATCATACGCAGGTGAGCCATCGACACCTTGACTCATAAGAAACAATTCACCATCAATTTCTAATTTCAAGTCGTCAAACAAGTCAATACCAACGATTACTTCCTTGTTGGCTTTATCTGAAAGATAAGCTCCCTTCTCAATCTGCTTGTATAATGTTGTTACTTCTCTTTCATCGGCCGGCTTTATTCCAGTAATTTGGGCACCACTTGAATTATCACCTGAACTAACAAGTCCACTACTGTATAAGCGACCTGTTAGAGATGTTGTCTCTTTTACCGATTTAATGTCTTTCAGGACGGAATCACTATTGTCAATGGTTTCATAAATAGATTTTGTTTTTGCATATTCAGTATTTTGCACCTGAACATGCCCGAGTTGCTCACTAACCATAACTTCAAAAAACACAGAATAGAAACCATCATTTATGACAATTAAGGCCATGCACAAAGAAACAGATACCGCCATCGCAAATGCTGTAATCAAAGAACGTCTTGCATTTCGCCATATGTTTCGCCAAGCTACTGTGACATAAAATTTCATAAGTGATTACTTCCGTAAGGCTTGGAGTGAAAACATTTTCGGCGACACCTCAGTCTTAAAATCAACAGAAGTATAAGTGATAACTGTCATTTCATTCGGTTTATCTTGTGGAAGAATGCTCATTTTTGTTGCCATGGTGAACCCATCAATCACCTTGATATCTTCAAATTTATCAATCCGCATTAATGTTCCATCTTCATCAAAATAATTAATTTCCAATGGTACCAAGTCAGCGGTACTTTTAGATACAATCTTACCCCAGACAATCGCAGTATCTTCATTCGGAATCAATTCAATTACATAATGGTTTTCAGTGTTATTTTCATCTCCAGGCAAGGCAAGAAACTTAGAATCAAAATCCTCAGAGAATCGATTCTCCCGAACCAAATCATCATTTGAAAAATGAGACCCCATCCAGCTTCCCCCCATCATCCCGGAAGGAATCTTCATTGTTCGATCAACTTTTGGAAGGTAGTTCCATATGTTCTTATCGACCTTCAACGTGCACATTCCAGCATCTTTTGCAGGTTCAAGGATTCTAATTAAGGATTTTTCAGTCCCCAACGAAGTCGCTTCCATTTTCATTCGCCTTTCGTATCGATCAGTCTTTATGTACATTTCCATTTCCATAATACTGTGGTCCTGACGATACATGTCATCCGCTTTTTTAAGAACCTCTTGAACAGTGGGATGAGTTGCATCTGCAAAAACGGGTAAAGTAACAAAATATGCTAAACTTATTAAAAGGATTCTAATCATTTTATCCTCGGTATAAAGATATAATTATTGGTTTACAGTACGACTAAATATTACCTGCTATACGTGATATACTAACAATAATCCCTACAAACGGTAGCCACAATAATACAAAAAATTGAAATAGTTGATAACCAGTATTCAAGCAAAAGGTTTAGGTGAAATACACCATCTAATCTTGGTCATGTTTAAATATAATTTAAATCAAACAAAAAACGAATGAAAAATAAATTTCCGGGTCGCAAATCAATATACAAAGGACGAATAGTTGATCTTGGAATGGAGACTGCTACCCTGCCAAATGGTCAAACATTAGACCTTGAGATCGTTAGACATCAAGGTGGTTCCGCTACAATTGCCGTAAACGCTAAGAATGAGATTGTGTTAATTCGACAATACCGACACTGCGCAGATTCAGAGATTTATGAAATACCAGCTGGTGTTATAGAGATCGGTGAAGAACCAATAGCTTGTGCAAAACGTGAGCTACTTGAAGAAGCTCAATACACATCTGTAAATTTTATTAAATTGGGAGAAGTTCTTTCCACTCCGGGGTTTTGTGATGAACGTCTCCATTTATATGCAGCGCTCGATATACAAGCCGGAGAAGGCTTACCTGACAATGATGAATTCATTAGTGAAGTTGTACTTCTACCTATCACCGAAGCTCTACAATGGATAGCATCCGGTAAAATCATTGACGCAAAGACAATATGTGCGATTTCTATGTACAATTTGTGGAAGGAAAACAATCCAGCAATAAATATCAAATCAACCTATTGATACGTTGACCATTGTAACAAGTCACGAAAAGGTTGAGTAAACCCCAGATCGTTATAGAAATTGATATCATCTTCATTTGGACCATGGTATTCAAGCTCTTCTTTAAGATTTTCAATGTTTAAATCCATATCCAACTTCAATGTAATCATTGTTTTTGCTTTGTAAACATCGGCCTTTCCTGCAATCATTTTTTTCTGTAAACTCTTGGCTCCTCTAATTTTCAAATTTGGGATATCGTCAATACTTCTATATATTCCATCGATAGTTTCATACGCCTGTAATAACCCTTGAGCACTTTTGGGACCTACACCAACAACGCCCTTGATGTTGTCGACTGAATCTCCGATCATTGATAGATAATCGATGACCTGATCGGGTCTAACACCAAATTTATCTACAACTTGCTGAACCCCCCAGACTTCTTTTTTAAAGTAAAGGACTTGTTTAATTGATGCTTGGCCATCCTGTATTACCTGAGCAACATCTTTATCATTGGTAACCATCTGACATGGTACACCCTGTTTTGATGACATCGTTGCTAAAGTTGCCATAATATCATCCGCTTCAAATCCTTTCTCCATAAAGCACCTAATACCCAGCGCCTTTACAGCATTGTATAAAATATCAAACTGAGGCTTTAGATCTTCTGGTGGTGCACCACGGTTTGCTTTGTATTCTTGATCTATTTCATGACGAAATGTTTGTTGGCCTGCATCAAAAACAACAGCAATATACCTTGGATTAATTGTTTTAATCATCTTCTTGATAGTCTGGGTAGATCCCAGAACAGCGCCTACCTCAACACCCACAGTTGAGGTAAACTCAATACCTGCAAAGTACATCCTAAACAATAAAGCAGTCCCATCAATAACCAAAAGCATCTCTTTCATATTATCTCCCTAGAAGGAAGTATAGAGGTAAGAAACACCATGCAATTAATATTGAAGAATATCCCCCCAATACATGAACTTTTTCTTCTCGACGTTTAAATCTTTGGGCGCCCTTCTACTTCTAAAGTTTTCTATATTAGCCATCTGCTTTGATACCATAACAATAGCCTCATACATCTCTTCAAAACCTTTATCGTTAACATTTTCCCGGGAATCGCAATCAAGATGATAACACTTGTCATACTCTATTCCAGACTCACCTTCAAATATTAGTTTTTCATCATTGGTTTTAACGCCTTCGGCCCCTGAGAATAAGCCCCCAGCAGGAATACCAACTGCAATGAAGGGTCCATAATCTGAGCGACCATCAAAACTTGTAGAGGCGAAAGGCAATTCATTGGCTCTAAAGTGATCTTCAAACATCTCTTCAATTACATCGGATCCAGCAGGGCCTGCTTGAGGACCATCTGACCCATCACCATCATAAATAAAGCGCACATAATTAGGAGAACCAAGCATATCGAAATTCAAATTAGCAAGGATTTTATTTAATTCACTTTGCGAAGCATTTTCAACATAATGAGTTGAACCAATCAACCCAAGTTCTTCTGCTCCCCAGAATGCAAACCGAACTCGGTTAACGCTTTGAAAATCTTCAGTAGCAAATTTCTTTGCCAGTGACAATAAAGCTGAAGTTCCAGTACCATTGTCATTAATTCCGGGGCCGGCGTAAACTGAATCCAAATGCCCTCCGATTAACACAATATTGTTCTCATCTCCGACTTCTCGCTCTGCGAATACGTTTTTAGTCATCAATTCAACGATTTCCGCATCAACACTCATCGTTATAGATTGCCCATCCTTCTCTGAAAGGTCAACACCCCAATCATATGACGTTCCCAATACAGGTATCGTTAAACCAGCATCGTCTAAAGTGCCAAAAACAACGTCCTTTCTGCCGTTTTGACCCTCGTTAAATATGATCACGCCAGCAGCCCCTGCATCTTGTGCATTTCTAGCCTTCTCAGTAAATTGACAAGTTCCCCGTTGTATCAAGGCAATATTTCCAGATGTGAAACTGTCAAAATCAGACACATCACAACCGGAATCAGAAGAGTTCGCCTGACTACCAGGTGGTATCATCAAATCCACAGCCTGAATCACTGCTGTAACTTCACCTTTCGGAGAATAATAAAATCCTGAGGCTTCAAACTCCTGATTTCCATCAACCGTGAAATATGGATCTGAATTTTCTTGATAATATTCAAGCTCAACATCTTGCATCCACACTGTATACCCATTTGAGGTTAAGGCGTCTTCAACATATTCAATTGAAGCATCTGATCCTGGGGTTGCCACAGCTCTATTGTTCGAATTTTCATCCGCAATCTGTTGCAAAGCATCTAAATGGGTGTGTAAATCCTCAACATTAATCACCTCCTCAACAACTTGTTCTGATGGGACTTCAGTGACATCGAAGCCACGGCATGAAATTAGTATCCAAATCATATTTCAACTCTTTTTAGATCCACCTTTGCATTTTGGTGGGGGTTCAATATTGGCGTTTTGCAACTCTTGAGCGGTGTACGCGTGAACTTGAAGTGCATGCAGTCCTGAATCAAGCTCCGTTTGTAAACAAGAATAAACAAGGCGGTGTCTTTTAACCCGATTAAGCCCATCAAAATCCTGAGAAGCGATCACAACTTTGACATGTGATTCTGATCCAGTAGGCACTGAATGTTCATGACTGAAATCAGATACCAATAGGTGACTGGGTGTAAAACTATCAATTAATAATCTTTCGATGTTGGATAAACGTGACAAGACATACCTCTTGTAATTAGGTTAGTTGATTCATATGGCTATTCCAAACACAATGAATTTCTTTCACAGATTATTGACGATAATGTTTTTTTGTAGCTGTAAAGGTAACCCAATGGAACTGGGGCTAACCAATGAGTCTGGTGCAATGAATGTGATGCACTACTTTACTTCACCCGACTTCAAAACATGGACTCATGAGGGGCCTGTCTCATGGGGTATTACCAGTCTTGGCTTACATCAGAACACAGATGGAACGCTTGGTATCACCTGTATACAAGAGGTTCGGCCCCCTACTTGGTTTGAGCAACTCGATCCGGTTGTTTACGGATACATATTTGATGGCAACTCTTTTACACCAACCTATTGGAATGTTCAAGATTCTCAAAGCAGTATATACATTGACCCTCAATTGTTTGAAAATGACATGTGGTATATTTCACCGACTGGTTATACAGGAGATCCCGCAAAGGCCCCAGCCACCCCCATCCGCGTTTCAAACCCTGGAGAAACTGTTTATAGTGCACCCAAAATTGCCGACCCCTCACCTGTACGATTCAATAATGGGATCCACCTATTTGCAACTCAAAATGGTTCTATAATTCATTTATTTGATCAACCGCTTAGAACAGTTCCATTATCACCAGAAACAAACAGTCATTTCAATGGCACTACTGTACCGTATGCAACAATTTTTAATGAGGAAATATTACTAGTTGCTCAGAAACATATCAATGGAAGAAGGGTTCCAACTTATTCTCTATCAAAAGATGCAAGAAACTGGACAAAATGGCAAATATTAGCAGTTATCCCTAAGCATATCCAGGCTTGCTCTAGCCCTGTTGTGGGGCCAAACCCAAAAGGAGGATGGGTAATGATGTGCATTGAGGAACGTCGTCGGTGAGCATTAAAAAAAGGATTTATTGGTGGTTCCGTGAAGCTTGTGTAATTGGAATCCTTTACTATTGGTTAATTAACATTGCTTCTACCAATCGATACCCTGGAGGAGATGGACCACATATTCTAGGAACAGCTGGTCGTTTAGCACAACAGATTCAAGATCTGGAATTTTACTGGTTTACCCTTTGTTTCTCGAGTTTACTTGGGCCACACCCTCCATTTGCTTATTTACCATTTACAATTTCAGAATTTCTATTTCAAGGAGAGCAGTG
>JACLAC010018361.1_pt1 | contig 13091 bp, 9 predicted proteins | sample 8027881 | NCBI WGS metagenome assembly JACLAC01 (sample SAMN15725517, study PRJNA655200) | protist metagenome | isolation source: fluorescence activated cell sorting (FACS) single amplified genomes of... | place: Spain: Blaines Bay Microbial Observatory, Mediterranean Sea | collected 2016-01-19 | reverse complement strand
CCATAATTAAGGCGACCATCGGTATGCGGGTTGATGAAGAGGAAGAAAGAGAAGGACTAGATCTTACCGAACACGGTGTAAGTGGCTACGTTGGAGTATCGGTCTTCGAATAATAAACCACAACCTGCTGGTTTGACAGAAAAAACAACTATGTCCAGTACCACAAGAGTTTTCTAAAGATGTTTCCCCTAGTATGTGTCTTGATGTTGAAACCTAAAAAGCAATGCTACGTTCTTTCATTGTTGGGTTAGTCAAGCACAGGCTAGGGGAAATGTCTTTCCTGTCAAAAAATGTATTATAGGGACCCTAAAAACCCATTTAATATTTTTAGCTATACAAAGCTTGAGCTTGGCTTTTATGTTAAAATATGAATCGACACAGTTTACTTAAGATTTGTGTCAACCAATATATAGCCAAAGCAGCCATACCTGGCGACATTATGTCGCAACCGGCCGTGATGGATACTAATCCAGCTAAGGCTCCATTCAATCCAAGAGAAGGATCTGGTTTCCCAAAGAATATCCAAGTAGCAATCACTGCACCAATAGCTCCAGCTGCGGCAGATAAGTTGGTAGTCACAGCTATGTAGGCCATGTCCCGTCCAACGCTAGTAGTACTACCTGGATTGAATCCGAACCATCCCAACCACAGAATAAACACACCCAACGCCCCCATCGGTATATTATGACCGGGTATCGGATTAACGGTACCATCTTGATTATATTTTCCTTTTCTAGCACCAACAACTATAGCACCTGCTAGAGCGGCCCAACCACCAACCGAGTGAACTACTGTTGAACCAGCATAATCTAGAAACCCCATACCTTCTAACCAACCGCCACCTGCATATAAACCACCCCAGCACCAGGAACCAAAAATGGGGTAGATGAACGCACAAATAATGATAGAATAGACGAAATATGCAGAAAATTTGGTACGCTCAGCCACCGAACCACTGACTATGGTCGCAGCCGTAGCACAAAAAACAGTCTGGAATATCAGAAACGCCCAGTTAAAACCCTCAGAGTTTCCGGTTGCTTTAGCAGCCTCAGATGAACCATCAAAGAACATCATACCTCCACCGATCCATCCACCGGAAACACCAAACATCAAACTAAAACCTATCGCCCAAAAAATAATGGACCCCAACGAAATATCCATCAGGTTTTTCATTATAATGTTGCATACATTCTTAGCACGGGTAAATCCAGATTCGACTAGTGCAAATCCAGCTTGCATAAAAAAGACTATAAATGCGGCCAAACAGGTCCAGAGAATATTAGCGTCATCGCGAAGCGTAGCTAGCGTATCGGTTTCCTCTTCAGCGATGCCAATGCTTGGAATTATGCTAAATGCAAGGAATAAAGTTAATAAGGCCAGCGAAAATACAAGACCTTTAGAATCGTGTTTTCTCCGTTTCATGACTTAAATAGTATCCTCCAAAAGTGATAAAAAAACTAACAAAGGAGCAAAAACCTGATTTACGTAACAACATTAGAAATTGATTTTTCGTCAATTTACCTAATGTGATTTGCGTCGATCAATACAGAGCTTGATGTTTGAACCTTCAATTGCTAGAATAAATCGTACGAAGGGCCCCTAGCGCAACAAGTGTGCCATCGGCTAAAACCCTTTGTTCAAAAGGGTTTATTTAGCTCGATATTCAAGTTGCCTTTTTTTTTGTCAGCTCTATGCTTAAAGTCTGTGCTTAATATTATGGCCTCTATTTTGTTATGAATTCGAAATTTACCACTCGTTCCTATCACTACCAATTATTGATAGTAGTCAGTCTTATTGGTGCAGGCCTACGCCTATGGCAAATAGATCGCTGGAGTTTGTGGCAAGACGAAGTCCTTACTGTATTATCTTCTCAACTTTTGGCTTTCGATTACTTGCCCATCAACCCAATCCCCTACTTAGCAGTCAAGTCGTCTATAGCTATTTCTGGGCTTGGTGCTTTTGGTGCTCGATTTATCCCTAGTTTGGTGGGAATCTTAAGTATCCCACTGATATATCAATTTGCAAAGATGCTCTATAATAGGAAGGTGGGTTTATGGAGTGCCTTATTCCTATCCATTAATCACTGGCATTTATTCTGGTCTCAGAATTCCAGGTCTTACATCTTTACCTGTTTTTTTGCTATCCTCGTAGCCATTTGTTTTTATCGTGCTATCGAATCCAACAAACTGTATTGGTCACTCGTTTCGCTCATTTCATTGGGTTTACTAGTGATGTCACATTTGCTAGCTGGTGTCATGCTTGGCGCTTTTTTTATTTATGTAATCGGTTTAGTTTGGTTAGAAGGGAAGAAGTTTGTGTGGCGAAGAAAATTGACAATACTTACTTTTTTTTCTCCTTTTCTCCTTTTATCTGTTTTGTTTGTACTGCCTTCATTTCGACAATACCTATTTTCTGGTTGGGGCCACAATGAATGGAATCGTTCGGGTCTATATATTATAATGACGTTGGTTCATGGAGTTAGCCTACCAATTGCCACTATTGCTCTTTTATCTGCGACTACCATACCAATCAACCGCCCCCAATTTTTCCTAGCTTGTTATAGCGGCATTCCATTGGTATTTTTTCTACTTTGTTCTTTCATATTGAATGTTGCTGGTTATTATTTGTTTTTTACTTTACCAGCCTATATCATTTTGGCTGCTCGGCTATGCGAACAACTTCCTACTCTACTTCCCAAAAATGGTCGATTAGTAATACCATTAATTGTTATTTCATCTTCAATTTTATCCCTCTACATGTATTTTCAAGTTGAATACGGTGGTCGACCTCGATGGAAAGAAGCTTTTGAAATTATCCAAACTGAAAGGCAGGTCGGTGATCAAGTGGTGACTTCGCTTAAGCAAATGACTGACTTCTATCTGCCCCAACTTCCAACCGAGCAATCACTGAAAATTGACCTTGTCAATATGCCAGAGTCCCAATTTAATACTCGAACGTGGTTTATAGTCGATAATGACCGTTTCAATATTTTCGACCCGCAACATAATTTTCGGAAACGTTTACAAAAAAACGCCAAATTGATGGCAGTATTACCAGCTATCATTCGATTTAAAGATCGAACGATTTCGGTTTATCTGCTAGAATAGGTATACGGAAGCCTCAAGCAAGTCGAAATTTCAGGTAGGTCTAATATGAATAAAAATGACGATCAAGAAACTTCTCGACGTGGCTTTTTTCGTCAAGCTCTACGACAGGTTCTAGAACCCGTTGTTGATTATGTCGACGAGCGGCAAATCCAAATCAAAAGTCAGCTAGCAGTCAATTCAAATCTAGTTGATGAATTGCCCGTTTCCTCTTTGTCCTACTATTTACGCCCACCCGGTGCTTTGCCTGAATCAGACTTTATACATACTTGTCAGCAGAGTGGTAGTTGTATTTCAGCCTGTCCAGCTGAAGCGATTTTTATCAACGAATCCGACCAACTTCCGTATCTCGACCCTGACCGGCAACCGTGCGTAGTCTGTGACTCCTTGGCCTGTATGACAGTCTGCCCCAGTGGGGCTTTACAATTAACACCGGTAGAAGAAATTTCTGTGGGTCTAGCAGTGGTCAACTATGGCTTATGTCTCAATACAGAGGGTATTGAATGTCAATCGTGTATTGAGCTCTGTCCATTAGGCGAGTCAGCCATTCGGTTCGATACCGAAAACCAAGAAGTTGAGGTCATAGAGTCAGGTTGTATTGGATGTGGCGTATGTCAATACCAATGTCCCACCTATCCCAAATCTATTTTTGTTCGAAAAAATTTAGAATTTTAAATAAAGAGAATTGTCCATGAATCTAGAAGAACGATATCTTTTTGATCTTAATGGCTATTTGGTAATCGAAAACGTATTGACGGAAAACGAGGTATTAGTTGCTAATCAGGCTATTGACAAAAACCAAAACCAAATTCAGATTAGAACTTCTGATAACACACTCGATGGAGGATCTCAAAACCTGTCAGGCCAGCATGGACGCGGTGAGCTACATGGGTTACTAAATTTAGAAACTCCCTGGTCCAATCCGTTTCGTGAGATGATAGCACACTCAAAAATTATCCCTTATCTCAATCAGATTCTGGGACGTGGCTTTCGTATGGACCATCAAACCTTTCTATTGTCGATGGAGAAAGGTACAGAGGGATTTATTTTCCATGGTTCTTCCGGGCCGGATTTCGACCCGAATCAGTATTACATTTTTCAGAATGGTCGTATGTATAATGGGTTAACTGTGGTTATTTTCCAACTAACCGACGTAAACGTAGGAGATGGAGGATTAATTGTTATACCAGGTAGCCATAAAAGTAATATTGCTTGTCCAGATTCAATTCGTCACTACGAAAATCATACTGAAAATGTGAGACAAATTACTTCCAAAGCCGGCAGTGTCGTAATCTTCACCGAAGCGGTAATTCATGGCACACTACCTTGGACAGCTGACCACCCACGCCGATCGGTGATGACCCGCTACACAGCTGGAAATATGGCATATGTTCCAGCCTCCCCCGTTCCAGACTGGGCTGATGAACGCCAACGACGTGTAATGGAACCTCCGTACAATTCAATACTCAATCGTCCTTTTTTAGAAGATGATTAATACTCAAAAATTTCGTCTTAGTTTCTGAGCAATCAATTTGATTGATCTAGATTTTCATTCTTTTCGCCTGACAGATACCGCCAATATAATAAGAGAAGGGAGTCTATTGCGTCCTATCGATATTTTAGGTTTCACGATGCAGTTCTCTGTATGGAAGGAACAGTTATAAAAAATAAGAGAAACAAATAGATAAATAATATTCAGCTTATATGGCTTCAAAACCCCACCATTCTCAAAAAATCTCCTTGCACTAACATAGAGTACATTGAGCAAGAGAACGGGAAATTTTGTCAGATTTACGTCTCTTGTATCTTCAAGGGCTATAATGACCTGACTTCTTGAAAATTAGACTAATATGCTATTTTGATTCAGCTCAAACCGAGTAAACTCCGCCGCTTTCACTGATTTCCTCAAAAATCTTTTATGCACATAGGCTTTGACGAATTCTAGAAGACCGAAGAAATAGTTTGAACTGAATTAAAGGTTGAAGGTTCATTTATTTTTAATTTTGGTTGAGGTACTATTTTTCTATTGACAGACTGAAGACGACGCTATTTACAAATTTCGCCGATTAAAATATTTCATTTCAGTTTGTCATATACTAATTTTTGCGATCTTCCGCAATTCCAATGCTACACCCGAGACTACTTTCGACCATTCTCCCAATTTACTTTGTCGAAACAATCTCATAGTCGGGTACCAGGGTGAATCATTTCGGCCAAGCAACCAACGAAAGTCAGGGTTAGCAGGTAGTAGAGTCCAGACTTTTTTCCCATTGCTCCAGCTAAGTGGGCTACTGAAGTATCCACACTAATTACAAGATCAAGTTGACTAATAGCTGACGTTGTATCTCGAAAGTCTCGTAAATTACTACCTAGGTCAGTAATTTCTTTTCGATAAGGTTGTGGAATACCATTCTCTGTCTTATTACCAACCTACAAGCTGTAAAATTCCACTGTTTTTATAGAAAGTAACGGGGCTAGCTGTTCGAAGGCTAAGGGTCGGTACTGATTGTTTTCATGCCTTGGATTACCAGCCCAGACTAAACCAACTTTGTATAAATTAGAGTCAAGAATTATCTTAGTCGATAATTGAGTTGGAAAAATATAAGGGGCCTTGCTTGGAATAAGATCTAAATTATAGACTCCCATATAATATGGCAAACTCATCAGTGGAATACAAAGATCAAACTCAGGAATTGGTCCTCCTCGTTGTATAATATGCAGAAGCTTGAGCTCTCTACATAAGGGTTCGAGTAAAGAAAAAAGTTGACGTTGGCATTCAAAAATTAATCGAAAACCTTTTTTCAATAATATAGTAATGAAGCGAAAAAAGTGAATTTTATCGCTAAGTCCTTGTTCAAAATAGACCAAAAGTCTCTTGTCGCCGATATTCTCACCTTTCCATAATGGATGGCAAAATCCTCAATGGTGATTTCGCCATCCATGCCCGATCCACCCTTGACGTAAGTCACCTAGAAGTAAGTGAATAATACCCAATCTATAGTGGCAATCAGCATAATCTGGCTGAATATTAATTGCTTTCTGGTAAAGATCAATATCCATAGCAAAATCGCCCAATACACGCATTAAATTACCAAAGTTATTGTAGGTGAAAGCATAATCAGGCGCAACCTTCGTAGCTTGACGATACATTTCAACCGTTTCTTTGAATTCTCCTTGTTGGTAACCGAGGTTGTTACATGCTTGTACCAACTTTGGATTCAGTTTCAAAGCTGTGAGGTAAGACAAAATCGCGATTGTACTTGATCAGTGGATTCAAGGGCAACTGCCAAATTGAAAAGAGCCTCACTATAATTCGGAGCAATAGTTATTGCTTTTTCAATGTGATGAATGGCTAACTCATTCTGTCCTGATTGAAAGAGTGCGCCCCCAAAATGGTTTTGTATACTTGCGTTTTTGGGATATTCATTTATTAAAGATTGATAGATTTTTACTGCCGCCCCAACTTGGCCGGAATGCTGATAATCTAATGCCTATTGTAATTGTTGCTCTGGTCTATTCTGCATTAACCTTCACATTTTATTTTATTCAGATAATGTTAAATAAAGAGATTTGGAAAGGAAAGTTCTAGTGTATGTTAATTACTTTTGCAATGCCAGCCATCGTTGGCCGACAGAAGTCTGGTTGTTTCAGTGATTGACAAGTAATTTCAGGTTTGTTACCATAACCCGGTCCCACTGGTATACAAATATGAATATGAGATGTAAGACTCATGCTCTTCAACCAAACAACAGATTTTTTACCCCGTAGTTGGAAAGTAGTAATCGTTCGGTTTATCGCGTTTTTTGCTTTGATGACTATTTCTCTTAATCTGGCTTGGGGGCTAACAGCCGAGCTCGCTGAGGCTGTAAGAGTTGGCCGAAAGCTTCTAGATACAACAACCGACTTCGCTCCCTACCAAATTGAAAAGTGCTTTACGCCCGCTATAGTCACTCTAGCACGTGATTGGAATCAACTACCACCAACTTTACAAAAAGAGCTCCAACCAGTCTTTCTGCGCCCTAACGAATTGGAACGTAATGCAAATCATTCTGTTGGTTTCGGGAAAATAGAACTGCCTTATCGTTTCGAAACCCCTCACTTTCGTTTACATTATGCTATGACAGGAAAACATGCACCTCTACCGATTGATGATTTTCACCCTCGTAATGGTGTACCAGACTACGTGGATTTGATGGCTGACGCCGCCGAAAAGTCGTATAGAATCCAGATTTGGGAAATGGGTTTTAAGCCCATTATCGACGATTTTTGGGAATATCAAAATGGTGGCGATAAGAAACAAGACATCTACCTAATAAAGTTTGGCTCTCTTGGTTTGACCGTTGGTGAATGGTATACCTCAGGTCGAATTACACCGAAAACTTCGCATCGTCCACCCTACTACGTGATGAATTCTCAAATTGTTGCAACTTCGATGACAGGAGGCAGCAAATCAGAAACTAATGTCTATATAGAGACAACCATGGCACACGAGTTATTCCACGGTGTGCAGATGACTTATAATGCTGATACAAGTACTGGTGCCGTGCTGATGATGTTAGAGTCTTCAGCCACCTGGATGGAGCAAATCGTTTATGATGCAGGCCGTCGTGTTTTTCCAATCGGTTTCAACACAAATGGTTTGTCTGAACAGCGCCTGAAGAGACAGTATGTTCGTGACTTGAACGGTAACAATCTATCTTGGTCTTTTGATAGCTGGTTTGCTAATAATCCAGTACAAGTACAACTCGATAATCGAAGAGTACCACCGATTGTTATTTCAGCTTTTGCCGAGAGAGATATAGTTCTATCAGCCGACTTATCAGTCGGAAAAGACGAAATTCAGTTCATAAAATATAATGGTGAAGAGGCAAAACCAAAACAGGAAAAACGTTGGATACTTGAAGATAGCGCCAATCAGCAAAAATACTACTTGTTGCCTAACGGGGGAAACAAAATTCGAATTTGGTCAGAATTAGCAGAGGAATTACGCCGAAACAAAGTCATTTTGTCTGAAGACACGTGGGTGGAACATGAGAACACTGCAGAAGCTAATACGTTTTGGAAAATCCGAGATCAAGTTCGAAAGCGTAATTATTGGATTAAAGAAAACCCAGAAGATGAACAGTTATACTTTTATGAAGATTTGGACGGTGTGCCAGATATTGACCCGTTGGGGGAAGCTGACGGGTGGAACTATTTTTCCCGGCAACTTTACGAATGGTTCTCTGTACCTGATGTTCAGATCGACTCTAAATCCGGTATTCATACTTATGGTAATATGATCTGGATTTTTTTCATGACCCAATACTTCGAAACTGATATTATGAGAAAGTACTTAGAAACTTTCTCTTCAGGAACTCAGGGAGACTATGGTGAGTTTACCCAATTATTTAATCAGTACGGTACCAACCTAGCAGATACATTTAAAACTTTCACCGTCTGGAATTACTTTACTGGCGATCGAGATGATGGTCGGCACTATTTTAACGGTCATCGAATTCCAACGGTTTTCATTGAACCAACCGATATTCACCAAACCTATCCAACTAACGTTTTTATTGATCGTTATACCATTCCCAAACACTTCTCTTCTCGCTACATCCAGTTCAATCCACCTGTGGGTGAGGTAATTGACCAATTTGCTATCAAAGTTGATGCTTTGGACTTAGGACCAGCGGACTTAAGCGTTATGACAGAGTCAACTTATAAAGAAGTATCTAGAGATTTGGGTCGCCACAGTAAAACAGGGCTGCGAGGTTGGGCTGCTAAAATCATTATTGAGAAAAGTGATGGATCGTATGATGTGGATGAAATTTTTCTATACCAAAAATCACAAGCTGGACAGCTAGTAGTTGATGGATTTGGTAGTGATATCCGTAAACTCACGCTAGTAGTGATTAATATGCGACCTCAAACAGAACGGGTAATTCTTCCTTACTATAACACCGAGACGAAAAAAGGTATTCATCCGGGTGAATTTCGTTATGTAGCGGGCAAACCACCAAGGGGTCGTCTATCCAAACCCACAGCTCGAAATATTATTCTTAAACGGTCGCCAACTACCGTCGGGCAACTTAAATCTAAGTCTGATAATGAAAAGACTACTACTCAAAAAACACTTGACCGAGAAGGTGTCTTGATTGAGTGGGAGCTAGAGGATTTGACTGACGTTCATCAAATCGCTATTATTCGCAAGCGCTACGACCATCAACTTCGCCAATCAGACACTCTCAATTTCAAAGATGATGCCGCTGTTTTGCGGGCTAGCGACAAAAATGGCGACGGCTTAGCTGATGATGATGTCAACATGATAGGTATTGTTCGAGCCACCGATAATCGATTCATTGACGTTACAGCTTTCCAAGACGTCAATGTAAAAAGCACCAAGTTCAACCCAAATAAGGTCTTTTATGTTTATGCTGTTGTACCAATGGACTCAAACGGTATTATGGGCCAGCCGAGTATTCAGGTTGATAAAGTTTTTCCTAAATACCAACCCATGAAACATGCCGAAATATATTTGGCCGGCACCCGTGTGTTACAAAGCTACCCGAATCCTTTCAATCCTGAAGTATGGATTCCATTTGAATTAGCAGATCCGGCGGAAGTATTTATTGATATTTTTGATGCTAGTGGTCAATTGATAACGACTGTCACACTCGGTTACAAAGAACGTGGACGTTATCACCAACCTCAAAAAGCTGCTTACTGGAATGGTCAAACCCGAGAAGGTGAACCAGCAGCTAGCGGTGTTTACTTTTATGTTTTACGAGCTAGTAATAGCGAAAAAGAAGTAATTGATACTGGCAAGATGGTTATTCTAAAGTAGTCATTATTTTATTACCAATATACAACGAAAGCCTACCCATGATAAAGTTTGGTTAGGGGCTAAGGCCAGACGAAAAGGTTTCAGGCTTTCTAATTGGCGACTTCTCCAAGACCCACCTTTAATGATTTGTTTGCCTGCTTGCTCAGATAGAGTCCACTCTGCCACATTAGAAGCCAAGTCGAAGACTGAAGATGGTGTAACATCTGAACCTTGAGTACCAACCTCAATTGGCCCAGTCATTTCCCAGTCTGCATTTGTTAGTGGCCCTTCACTCCAAGGAAACAATTGTCGCTGAGCGGCTATCTCCCATTGTTCCGCGGTAGGTAGGATTTTGTTTTTCCATTTAGCAAAAGCACATGCCCCAACCCAGCTGACACCAACCACGGGCAAGTTCTCTGCTCGTGGTTCCTCTTTCACTCGAAATCTATCATCCACTTTTTCGATTTTTACGTAAGTTGCCGCAAGATTAATCAAGTCAGAAACTAACAAGTCAGTCTGATTGAGGAACTCAACAAAATCCAAATTGGTAACTTCGTACTGGTCAATGAAAAAATCTCTTTGATGACCAGAAACAATTTTCACCATTCCGGGTGGTACTGTCATTAGTGGTGTTTCGGTGTTTTGCTTCTCTCCAATCGTTTGTTTAATACTACTATCAGGAATATCTTTTGTTGTCGGTGGAATTAGATTGATTACATTTGTCTCGCTAAATGAACGTTTTACTTGAATCTCAATCGGCAAAAGAACTACTGAAAGTCCATCGGTCAATTTTAGATCAAATTTTTGTGGTTGAGTAGAATTGGAATTGAAGATCAATTTCCAACTCCAGTTATCTTCCTGTAGTTGGAAATCAATCGGTGATCCAGTTTGTTCGATTGTTACTCCAACTACAGGTGGTAGAACTGATAAGGATAAGGAGTCCAACTCCGGATCTTCAGCAATGATAATTAGTGTTAAATTTTTACCTACTTCAGTTTCAAAAACCAAAGGAATTGTATCAACTGATCGCTCGTCAATATAAAGGAAACGGGGAGGAGAGTTAGCATCAACCTTAACGACAAAGTTGATTGATTTTGATTGGTTGTCATTCGTGATAGCGTAAAACTGAAAATCAAACCTGCCTACCTGGTTTAGTGTAGGTTTCCAACTGAGCCAACGCTCATTAGAAAAAATAGCATTCTCTGGGATTTTTCTGGCCAATATAACTGCTTCTCGGGAGGTGCTAAATTCAACTCGCAAAGACTCACCAACAGTAATTTTATCTGGAGGCGCAGGAGATAACTCAACTACTAGTTGAGAAGTTTTCGCCGGTTTAAGTGTATCTTTTCCTGTTGTTTTTTTGGATACTTTTGGTGGCTTCAATTGTAGTTTTGTTATTCTTTTTTCTACTGGATTTGGCGGTTTCTCTTCTATGTTTTTTGATGACCTAGAATTGAGTGAATGACTGACGATCTCTCCTTGATTGGTTGATACCCAATATTTTTCTAAATTGGTCGAAAAACATGTAATTGCAGTATAAGTTCGTGGTTCTAATCGTTGGATATTTCTATGGGTTTGTTTCAAAATGTCCCATTGCTTAACTTGACCACTCTTTTCTATTGTTAGTAGAGTATTAGCAGGACCGAAGCAGAAAGCTAAAAAAGAATCATTACTAGCCTCACATGTGTAAATTGGCTGTTGAGATGCTACACTGTTTGTCGAAGCTTGAGTATTATAAATCAGGATTTTATTGTTTGACTGTACTACTGCCAATCGACCTTCTTGATCAAATTGAACCGACTGAACCGATTGCAAAGGTAGATCAGCGTACCAGAGTTGTTTCCGTTCAACAAAATTCCATAGTGATAGTTCTCCGCTACGGTAGATCAAATATTTCTGACTTAAGAGGTGAAAACAAATTTGGTCGACATGACTGTTGTTAGATCCAATAGTATAAATTGGCTTATGTTGTTTTGAATCATAAATTAGAACTGTTCCATCTACCAGGCCAACATTAAGATGATTTCCACTGAAATATAAATCAGCAACTTCACGTTTGGGTCGAGCTAAATTTTGACTTGGAAATTGAGGATTAAGGTCTAAATCAAAAATGTAAATTTTATCTTCTTTACTGCTATAAGCAAGCTTAGAACCAGATATGGTTACATGTTGGGGACCAGCAACTGGGATTTTCTTTATAATCTGAGGTTTACCAAATTGATCAACTCTTAATAAAATAATCTGGTTAGAAGTTACAGCATAAGCCTCCAAATTTTCATTATCAGAAACAGCTTCAACATCAAAAATTAGCTCAGATACAATCTGGCGACTTGAGCTATCAGAAGTGCAAAACGAAAGAAGAATTACAAGTAACAATTGCCTTATATTAAATAAAGAAATCATTGATTACAATGCGACTAGTAAGTACGCTGGTACGGGAAACTATTTCTGACCGAATCATCATCTAAATGCCAACAACACATAAAGGAAAGTTTCAATTCGACAAATTAGTAAATTGTTCCTGTCATTAGCTATGGAGTTATCTTGACCTAGAATAGGGACTATGTTAACCTATCTCCAGGAGCGTAACAAGAGGGACTTTTGTAATGAGATCTATTGCTCGTTCTGGTAGGGGTTTACTGAGCCGTTCGCAAATAATGAGAGGCAGAAACTTCCGTTCAAGAGCCCTCCCACGTAGACAACGAAACTCCCCATTTGTCAGCAACATCCGGCGTCGGCGAGCACGGATTCGAGCGTCTAGCATTTCTCGGAGGCTTTCCCGCTTTAACCGACTAGCCTAGTTATCGCCTAGGCTGAAAATCAGCGCAACTTTCTCGCCCGAAACCCCTAGTTTCTGCGCGATTTCTGCTTCACCTAATCCCTCTTCCTGTCGTAGCCTTTGGGCTTTCTCTCTCAGCTTCTCGATTTCTAGATCGCTAATTTCTTCAATTTGTGTGCTGTCGATTTCTTCCACTGGTATTTCTGGATCATTTTGTTCTGATGATGAGTTACTAGTTTTAGTTTCCAGATTAACCAAATCAGAGTTAGCAGTTTCGAGGTTTGCCTGCAAAAGGTTCTCAAAGTTCTTATCGTTACCCTCAAGAACCTTTTGCTTAGTTGAAGTGTTTGCGGACTCACTTGGTATTTCTCTTAAGATAACCTGTCTTATGATTTGGTGG
>JACLAC010021447.1_pt1 | contig 13093 bp, 11 predicted proteins | sample 8027881 | NCBI WGS metagenome assembly JACLAC01 (sample SAMN15725517, study PRJNA655200) | protist metagenome | isolation source: fluorescence activated cell sorting (FACS) single amplified genomes of... | place: Spain: Blaines Bay Microbial Observatory, Mediterranean Sea | collected 2016-01-19 | reverse complement strand
TTCGTTTATCCACATACCATTGAGCAAGCTCTTTTTCTGAGGGATATGTCTCATTCAATGGAAAATTCTCCAAAAACACTCTCTATCCCACTGCCCATCGGTCACATGATACTAATCAACAATCACTTCTGGGCACACGGCAGGGAACCCTTCGAAAAACATCCCCAGTTGTATCGGGAATTGTTACGACAGCGCGGAGCATTTAACGAGCAGGTGTGAAAAATTTCAATAAGAAACTGATTTAGAAAATTCTCATCTTTAAAACAAAGTTTTCTGAATCTCTTCCAAACTTTCCTAAATCTTATACCGCCCTACTCACACCACACATACCTTTACTTGGCAAATCTTTGGGTAAAAGAAGCTCGAAAGGTTAAAATTCAAAAACTAATTTTATTCTAGAATTTCTTTGTTTTGCCAAAATTCCATAGAGTTAATTGACTATCTTCAATGTAGTAGGTAGTAAGTGTTTCTTCTATCAGAGAATTAATTAAATCCGATACCTAACACCTGCACCGTAGCCACAATTTGAAATCGAGGAGAATCGATGAAGCAACAATCCCAGAAATCAGGAAAATTGATTTTGTTGGTTAATATGCTGATAGCCTCATTAGCTTATGGTGGCGACACTCCATCAGTAGAGGGGACAAAGATTTATTTTGTCAATATTCAAGATGGTGATGTCCTTAAAAGCCCCTTCCTAGTAAGGTTTGGCCTTAGTTCTCAAATGGGAATAGCCCCAGCTCTGGTAGATTGGCCCGATACCGGACATCATCATCTAATAATAAATTCCCCAATTCCCGATCCAAACAAGGCCATTCCAAGTAAAAGTGAAAACCACATCCACTTTAGCGCTGGTCAAACTGAATCGGAGCTCAATCTACCATCTGGGCAACATACGCTACAATTGATCTTGGGAGATTATTCACATATCCCCCACGACCCGCCTATACAATCTGAAATTATAACAATCACTGTGGAGTAGATAGATGAGGCTCTCTGTTGGCAGCAAACTACTTTTGTTGATTACGATTGGAGGAGGACTGGCTCTTACGTTGATGGCCGTTGTTCTAATCGGGATGGAAATAAACAGAGCTGACGAACGCTTTGTTGAGCGATATAAGGGTCTTTCTGATTTGATATCCACTGAACTCGCTCCTGCTCTTCATCTCTCAGATGAAAGAATTATTGGGAAACGTATCAAAGCCTTTTTGAGTGTTGCCAAAGATGACCTGGTCTTAATGCGTTCATATGACCTCGATGGTTCTCAGATATACGAGTATGGGAAAGCAGACTTTGAAACACAACTCAACCAGCTCATTTTGAATAAGTTGCCAACTCTTGAGACTGGGCAAATTATAATTGAACAGACTGAGGCGAACCTGGTTCTTCTTCAACCAGCTAGACTAGCTAGTGATGAGATTGCCGGCTATGTGGGATTGATCTGGAGCCGCCTTGAACTCCAAAATCAGCGTGAAGAATTAATAATTACATCAGCATGGTTGATCTTAGCAATGCTCCTAGGCACAAGTTTAGGCTTACTAGGAGCTGTTTATCTTTTTATAACCAGACCAGTTGGACAAATGGTTCTTTCGCTTGATGCAAGCTCGCGGGAAATTGCCGATTCAAACATAGAGCTTTCAGAACGGACTCTGAGGCAGAGCTCTTCGCTCGAAGAAACCGCAGCTTCGATGGAGCAGATGTCGAGCATTATGGAAAATAATGCTGAAGAATCGAAGAAAGCTGCGCAGTTGATGCGCGGAACACGTCAAACTGCGGATCAAGTTCGGGATAACCTCTTGGCTGCTGTGACCCAAGCAATTTCTTCAAATGAAAGAACCCTAACACAGTTGCAAGAAACCAATGAACGTGTGGTAGGAGCAATGTCAGCAATATCCAGTAATTCTCAAAAAATTGAAGGGATTATCAACTTGATCAACGAGATCGCTTTTCAAACTAATTTACTAGCCTTAAATGCCTCCGTAGAAGCTGCTCGAGCTGGAGAGCATGGAAAAGGATTTGCGGTGGTTGCCACAGAGGTACGCAAGCTAGCGCATCGCTCTGCAAGGGCTGCTGCTGAAATTGGGAATTTGATAGAGACCAGCAAACAAAGTATTCAGCAAGGTCGAGAATACGTCAAAGACAGTGATGAATCACTCGGTGAAATGCGAACAGAATCCCAAGAGACTCTGGAAGGTCTCCATCAACAAAGTAGTGAGAATCTAGAAGCAATTCTTCGAGCAGTGATTGAATTCTCGGAAGTTATGGAGAGTATCGAAGTCGCCTCTGCAGAACACGCTAATGGGATCAATCAGGTCAACAAAGCTATCATGGACATGGACCAACTGACTCAAGAGAATGCAACCATGGTCGAACAGAGTGCATCAGCTAGCGGCCAAATGGCTTCACAGGCAGAACGCTTGCGCCAACTCTTTGTCCCAGGACAACGCCGAAACTATCAGAAAAACTCTACCTTAAAAAAGACAATTGAAGGAGATCACAACCTAAAAGGTTCCAAATCACTCCCAGAACCCAATTACAAGAAATCACGCTTTACAAATCAATTGAACACTACAGAGGATTTTTTTGAGTAGTCCCATACCCCTTTGAGGGTTCAATTTGGATCCGATCAAGGAAAAATTTCAAAGGAAGAAAATGATCGAATTAAATGTGAATGGTGAAACCTATCAATTGGATGTAGATCCAAAAACTCCGCTTCTTTGGGTCCTCAGAGAGCATCTCAAGCTCACTGGTACCAAATATGGCTGCGGAATCCAAAACTGTGGCTCCTGTACGGTCCATATAAGCGGGAAAGCTGTCCGCTCCTGTGGCAAAACCCTGATGGAAGTGGCGGGAAAAAACATCACTACTATCGAGGGTCTCTCTGCAGATAGTCAACATCCAGTTCAACGAGCATGGGCTGAAATTGATGTGCCTCAATGTGGTTATTGTCAACCAGGGTTCATCATGGCAGCTGCAGCTTTCCTGAAGATGATGCCAGAGCCTGAAGACCAGATGATTGACAGACTCCTGACAAACATATGCCGTTGTGGGACTTACAACCAAGTGCGGGCGGCCGTGCACCGGGCTGCGGAAATTCAAAAGGAGAAAGTATGAAAATTGTAAAACTCAACCGTCGCAATTTTCTGAAAAGTACAGCTCTCGTCACAGGTGGTCTTCTGTTGGGCTTCGAACTTCCAATTCAAGCTAAAACCCAACACAATGTAGCCCAGCTGGGTCCATTTCTTCAGATGACCATTGAAGGAAAGATTCGCTTGGGGTTGCCTGTCGTGGAGATGGGTCAAGGCGTGTATACATCATTGGCAATGTGCGTTTTGGAAGAGCTTGAACTAGGAATGAATTCAGTAGAGAACATTCAAACGATTCATCATCCAAGCTTCAAAAATCCAGTCTTCTCAAACATGACTAGAGGTGTTTTCTCGGTGCAAGTTACCGGAGGGAGTGTTTCAATGAAAGGATGGACAAATGAGTTCCAAAGAATAGGAGCAGTAGCCAGAGAAATACTGCTATTAACAGCTTCTAATTATTGGGATTTATCTTCACCAAAATTGAGTATATTTGATGGCTTCGTGCATCATCCAGTAAATGGTAATCGTATTGGCTTTGGAGAGTTGGCATCAATGGCATCAAACATAACAATCTCTCAGAATCCAATAACTAAATCACCTAATAACTACAGGATTATAGGCAAACCGATCAAGCGCTGGGATACTGTTGAAAAAATCAATGGTGCAGCTGTTTATGGAGGTGATGTTGAATTTCCAGATCTGTTATATGGAACTGTCGTTCATTCCCCCGTCATCGGTAGTACAATCAAAGAAGTAGATGAATCTAGGGCTAAAAATATTTCTGGATATATGGCATCGATTCCGATTGGCGATAAGGTCATTGTTGTTGCCAATTCTACTTGGACCGCATTTGAAAGTTCAGAACTGTTGACAATCAAGACAGAAGGGGGATACCCATTACTTAATGATGAAATCATCTCAAAACAATTACATAGTGATGCTGATAAGGAAGGAGTTGAAGCAGGAAGTGTTTTGGGAAATGTGGAGGAAGCCTTCAGCGAAGCAACGCAAACGATCGATTATGAATACACAGTACCGATGCAAGCTCATGCCTGCATGGAACCCCTGACAGCCACAGCCAGCGTTATTGGCGATAGCTGTGAATTTTGGGGACCTATTCAGAGCCAGGACGCCCCAGTTTTAGTAGCAATGCAGGCAGCAGGATGCAAACCGGAAAAAGTGAAAGTGCATTCCACCTACCTGGGTGGCGGATTTGGGCGTAAAATTGAAGCTGATTTTGTGGTACCACCAATAATTGCTTCTAAAGTAATGAATCGGCCTGTCAAAATTACTTGGACTCGTAAAGCTGACATGCAGGGAGGATTTTACAGGCCTCCAACCTTGGTGAAATTCAAAGTGGGCCTGAATGAAGAAAATTTACCTATTGGAATAAAAGCAAAGGTTGTCGCGCCATCTGCAACTCTAAAATTGACCGAGATCTTTGGATTCTTTCCTCCATGGATTCAGGATGATGGATATGATTTGGCGATGATGGAAGGTATGCTACAGCAACCAAGTATCAACCCGGATGGGTCATCTGCCAATCAATATCGTATTCCTAACATCCATGTAAGCTATGTTCCTTCTAAAATACCATTAAAATGGGCTTATTGGAGAGCAATCGGTGCCGGGCCAAATGTTTTTGCATTAGAGAGTATGATTGATGAAATTTCGATTCAGGGCCAAAAAGATACACTAGAATTTAGAAAAATTTTAATGAGTCATAATCCTAGGGCATTAAATGTACTTGAGTCTGCCAAAACTCACTCCAAATGGAATAAACCTGATAAAGGCAATTTTCAGGGTATTTCCTACAGTGATTATTGTAATTCAATACAAGCACAAGTGGCTGAACTCTCTGTCAGTTCAAAGGGGAGAATCAAGATCCACAAAATTACCTGTGTGATCGACTGCGGACAGATTGTGAATCCTCATATCGTGCATCAACAAATTGAGGGGGCTATCATATTTGGTCTGACAGCAACACTGATGGGAGAGATCAATGTAAGGGAAGGAAAGGTTATTCAAAGTAATTTTGATGACTACCCAATGATACGTCTCAAAGACACTCCTGAAATTAATATCCATCTAATTGAAAGCCAAGAAAAATCCGGGGGTGTTGGAGAGCCTGGAACACCCCTCATTGGACCCGCCGTTGCCAACGCTGTTTTCGCTGCAACAGGCATACGGGTAAGGAGACTCCCAATCCGAAAGGGAGATCTCGCTTAGTTATCTTACCAAAGCTGATTCAGGTCATTACTGAAATGACTTCAACGATTGTCATTGTTGATGATTCCAGGAGTATTCGTGGGCATGTTCGGCGTGTCCTCGAATCTGCTCCAGAAACTTTTAGGGTGGTCGAGCATGAAGATGGACTGCAGGCTCTCCACTGGCTCAGTAAACTGTCCCCCAAAGAACTTCCTGACTTAATCCTCCTCGACAGAAATATGCCTCATGTCACCGGAGATGAGTGCATAAGGATCCTCAAGGCTGATTCCCAATGGAAAAACATCCCTGTTCTTTTCCTCACTGCCCAGATCTCAACAGATAATCTCGTCCAAGGTCTCATTCAACTTTCTGCGGATGACTACTTACCCAAACCATTCGCTGCAGATGAGCTGATAGCAAGGGTTAAGGTTTTACTTCGCATGAAAAGAGCCGAGGATCAATCCAGAGATTTAAATAGACAACTGCAGAGTGCTTTTGATCAACAGGTCTTGGCATATCAAGAGTTGAAAACCACAAAGCTTAAGCTGGCGGAAACAGAGGCAGCTAATCGTTTGACAAGGCTGTTCGAAAAGTTTGTTCCCAAAGGCTTTTTAGAGCGAATCGCTCCAGAAGGGCTGGAGTCTTTGCGTTTTGGAACAGCAGAAAGTGATGAAGCGACTATATTATTCAGTGACATTCGATCGTTTACAGATTTATCCGAGCCACTTTCTCCACAAGAATTGATGGATTTTCTAAACGATTATCTAAAAATGATGAATATGTCGATTATGGTAAATCATGGTTTCGTCGATAAGTTCATTGGGGATGCCGTCATGGCTATTTTTGACAAGACGGAGCAGTCAACAAACGATGCGAGGAATGCTCTGAATGCCGGTATGGGAATGCTACAAGTGCTTGGAAACATGAACCAAAAACGTCAGCGGCAAGGACAAGTCCCAATCTCAATTGGAATCGGAGTACATACTGGTCCTGTTGTTTTTGGAACACTTGGATTTGAAGAAAGGATGGATTCCACTGTATTGGGAGATGCAGTTAATTTAGCCTCAAGGCTAGAAGGCCTTACCAAATATTATGGAGCTTCACTGCTCTTTTCTGATCAGACACTGGCAACTCTCGGGGGTGAACACGATGGTCTTTTGTTTCGAGAAATTGACCGTGTAGTAGTGAAAGGTAGAAAGCAAGCGGTTACTATATTTGAATTGTTCAACAGTGATAGATCTGATGTGCAATCAGCAAAGAGGGTTGTGATGGAAAATCTTCAAGAACCACTGAATTTGTATAGAGCTCAGAAATGGAATGAGGCTGAGAAGATTTTTTGCGAGCTTGCTAAAGATCATCCTTTAGACTCGCTTCCCGCTATTTATGCTGAAAGGTGTCAGGAGATGAAAAAGACCCCCCCACCAGCCAACTGGGATGGTGTTCAGATATTCAGTAAAAAATGAATTTTGAAGTCCTACCGGCAAATGAATTTTTGGATGAAGCTCAAGAGCTCCTGCAGGAGATTGAGGAGGCCCTTCTACTGTTGGAAGATGAACCAAGCAATTATGAAGTAATTCAACGGTTATTTCGTTCTGCCCACACCCTCAAAGGTGGGGCAGCAATGGTTGGACTTACTGATTTGGCTAATGGAGCGCACGATTTTGAGGCAATTCTATCCAAGCTTAGATCAGGTAATCTGAGCAGTTCACCTCAAGTTATCTCTACTCTTTTGAAAGGTAGAGATAATTTGCTTTTGTTGCTGCAACCCCTGTTAAGTGGATCACCAAGTAGTCCTTCAAGCGAAATCCAAGAAAATTCCAAGGATCCTCAATCACCTGAAAAAAGCACCAAGGAACAAACGACAAATGAGGAGCTGATAACTTTGAATAGCTCCTCGGTGCCACAAAGCTTCACTTATCTCCTTCATCTTAAATTTGATCCACTTTGCTTGCAGGTTGGACAAGAGCCAATGATGTTGTTCAGGCAACTTGAACAATTTGGTAAAATGACAGTGATTGCTCACGCAACTGATTTTCCAAGTTGGCCCGATTTTGACCCCGCAAGATTGTACCTTTGGTGGAGTATTAAATTAGTCAGCGAAAAGCAATTTGACGAGGTTGATCAACTATTGGAATTTTATCGTGGAGAACAATCGGAATTGCTCATTGAAGACATAGAAACACCGGCTGAGGATGATCAGGAAGTTCAACAAGCTCACCAAAATATGCTCGAGCAAATATCCGCCCAAGAAGGGCAATTCGAGCAATCTGAACCAATTCAAAATACTGAATTAATGGAGGCTGATGTTGTAGAACTCCCAAAAACCAGCCAGACAATCAGAGTACCAGTTTCCAGATTAGATCGGTTACAAAATCTGGTCAGTGAGACAGTAATCCGCCAAGCAAGACTTCTACGCCTCAATGATGCAATCCAGGCTACGGACGATCAATTGGGTGAGCAGTTTCTTCAATTTGTTGAAGATAGTGAGCAAGCAGTTAGAGAGTTACAGGATCAGATCCAGCAAGTTCGCATGATTCCAGTTGGAACAATCTTCTCCCCAATGAAGAGGGTAGTCCGTGATTTTGCCAACCGCCATCAAAAGCAGATAAAATTAGATATACATGGAGCTGAAACGGAACTGGATAAAACAATCACTGAGCAGATCCAAGGGCCGCTGATGCACTTGTTAAGAAATGCAATGGATCATGGGTTGGAAACTCCATCAGATCGAATCGAAGCTGGTAAGAGCCCTACTGGCACAATCACTTTGAGGGCTTCTCAGCAACAGGGATTTGTAGTTGTAGAAATCTCTGATGATGGGCGGGGGCTAGACCCCCGTAAGATTTTAGCAGCAAGCCAGAGGCTTGGGATGGTTGCCGCTGATCACCAACCCAACGAACATGAAGTACTACAATTGATCTTCCAACCAGGTTTCACAACCGCTACAGAAGTCACTGAGATTTCTGGCCGTGGAGTGGGCATGGATGCTGTAAAGAGGGATGTTGAGGCGTTGCTGGGGAACATTGAAGTCAGCAGCCAACTTGGAGGAGGAACTGTTCTTAAACTGAAGCTACCTCTTTCTCTGGCAATCATTGAAGGAATGTTGGTTCGTATTGGAAATGAAATGTTTGTGTTGCCATTATTGTTAGTCACCGAGACTCTTAGACCACTTCCCTACCAACAGAAACGATTTAAAAATCGAGGTGAATTGATTGATATTCGCGGACAATACCTTCCACTGGTAAGGCTTCATCAGCGCCTAAAAATTGAGGAGGCTGTTGAAAAACCTGAGGAAGGTTTGTTGATTGTGGTTCAACAGGGGACACAAAAATACTGTCTGTTGGTCGACAACATTGAAGATCAGTTACCCGTTGTGATCAAGAGTCTGGAAGAGCACTTTATCCATATACCAGGAATTGCGGGTGCAACGATTCTAGGGGATGGTTCAGTGTGCTTTATACTAGATGTGGCGGCTATTTTAAACTGAAAGAGACCAGATGGATTTCCAACCGCATCATGTGCTGGGGAATTTCAATCTTCTGGATGAAGAAGATGAAAACTATGATTATCAACTACTACACCATAACGGAGAGCAGTGGTTAACTTTCCGGTTGGGAAAGGAGACCTACGGACTCGAAATTTTGCAGGTGCGCGAACTTATCAGTTATCCAGAAAACATTACTAGGGTACCCAGATTGCCATTGTTTCTTTTGGGGATGATTAACTTGCGTGGGATGGTACTGCCGATCATGGATCTACGAAAGCGCTTTGAAATAGCTGAATATGAGACCGGTCCTTTCACCGTCATCATCATTGTTCAAATCAAAAGCAAGGTGATTGGCGTGGTAGTAGATTCTGTTGTGGATGTTGTGAATTTACAGCAAGACAATCTTTTAGAAGCCCCAGAAGAATCGACTGAATTGGACTCCAAGTTCGTTAAGGGGCTTGCCAATCTTCAGGGAGAAATGGTCATCCTCCTTGATTTGGAACAATTACTAGCACCTGATGAATTAGAGCAAATCAGTATGCTCCGTTGAAATCCAGGTTAAAGCATTGTTACCTTCCAAAATTCGCGTTCTGATTATAGATGACTCAGCTATCGCACGAAGTACACTCAGCAGGATCTTGGAATCTGACCTGGAAATTCAAGTTGTTGGTACTGCTCCAGACGCCTTAATTGGATTAAGAAAAATTAATGAGTGTTTGCCTGATGTTCTGACATTGGACGTTGAGATGCCCAAAATGGACGGACTTACCTTCTTGGATCGTCTGATGTCTTCTAAACCAATGCCTGTTGTGATGGTAAGTGCATATACAACAGAGGGTTCCGAGACAGCCATGAAAGCCCTGGAATTGGGGGCACTAGAAATCATCGAAAAGCCACGCATTGATGTCAGCAACGGCCTTCAAGACCTTGCTTTGCAAATTACTGACAAGGTCAAAGCTGCCGCTCAAGCAAAAATCAAAACTCCTCAACAACGCTTTCATCAGCAAGTCAGCCCAGGCGCACGAATTTGTTCACCTGCTGCAAACCTACCCCAAATTACCAATAAACCCAAGGTCGTTGCTTTTGGAGCTTCTACGGGAGGAACTGATAGTCTCCGGAAAATTCTTGCTGAATTGTCTCTTGAAACACCTGGGATCTTGATTGTCCAGCATATGCCCAAGGCGTTTACCACCTCCTTTGCAAAAAATCTGGATCGAGTATCTAAGATCAGAGTTAAGGAAGCAGTCTCGGGAGATCGATTAGAACCTGGGTTGGCCCTTCTCTCCCCAGGTGATCAACACTTGGAACTGAGAAGTGAGGCATATGGTTATTTCGTTGAATTAAATTCTGGCTCACTCGTCAATCGGCATAGACCATCAGTCGATGTGCTGTTTGATTCAGTTGCACAGTATGCAGGTATAGATTCTATGGGAATCTTGCTTACGGGTATGGGAAGTGATGGAGCAAGAGGGTTACTCCGGATGAGACAAAAAGGCGCCTGGACGATTGCCCAAGAAGAAAGCAGTTGTGTTGTTTACGGTATGCCTAGAGTTGCTGTAGAATTAAGTGCAACTCGTGAGATACTGACGCCTGAGCAGATTATCACTAGATTACAACTACTTTCTCACAAAAATTTATGAAGAATCATCACGAGAAGGAACTTGGCTTCAAAGAATCTAAAAAAGCATTAAGACAAAATAAGTATTTTAAAGATTTCTCTCCAGACATACTCTCTCAGAGAATTCTGAAATGACTGAAATTACTTTATCTCCCTCGATCCTTTCTGCTGATTTTGCCCGGCTTGGTGCAGAAATTCAGGCTGTCTCAGATGCTGGCGCCGATTGGATCCATGTGGATGTGATGGATGGGCACTACGTCCCAAATCTGACCATTGGTCCGGATGTTGTCAAAGCAATTCGCCCCTACACCGATAAGCCATTTGATATACATCTTATGATTGAGCCATACGAGCCTTACTTAGAAGCCTTTGCCGCCGCGGGAGCAGACATCATTACTGTTCATGCTGAGGCTGGAAATCATATAGATCGTGCTCTTCAACAGATCCGGTCCATGGGTAAGAAAGCTGGAGTCTCTCTCAATCCATCCACTCCTGAAAGTTCATTGGAATATCTAATAGAAAAGCTTGATCTAATTCTGGTAATGAGTGTCAATCCAGGATTTGGAGGACAAACTTTTCTGGAATCCCAATTGAGGAAAATTCGAAGAATTCGAGAGATGATTGGTGATCACTCTGTTGCTCTTGAGGTAGATGGTGGGATCAAGCCAGAAAATATAGGGAAAGTTGTTGAGGCAGGTGCCAATGTAGTTGTGGCAGGTTCGGCCATCTTTAAGGGTGGAACTCCCGCTAATTATAAAAAGAATCTGGCTTTACTGCGCAAAGCAGCTACCGCTCACTAAACTCCCAAATAACGGTAGATTAATTCAGGTTTCTGCCGAAGTTCATTGCTTGTTCCCTTCCAAACAATCCGACCACGCTCCATCAGAAAATGTTGATCCACCAATCTCATCAACTGTTCCAGATTTTTATCGATTAAGAAAATTGACTGACCACTCTTCTTCAAAGCTTCAAGCACTCGCCATATTTCTTCTCGAATAAGCGGCGCCAGTCCTTCAGTGGCTTCGTCCAAGATCAATAACTTAGGATTTGTCATCAAGGCTCGACCAATCGCCAGCATCTGCTGTTCTCCCCCAGAGAGAGACAAGCCTAATTGATTTTTCCTCTCCTCAAGAATTGGAAATAATTCATAAACTTTTTCAAGATCCCATGCCCCGCTTAAGTTGTGCCGATTAGCCGCAGTTGCGAATAAATTTTCTCGGACAGTGAGCAATGGAAAAATCTGACGTCCCTCCGGGACCAGTCCTATCCCTAGCCGGCTGATTCGATAAGCTGGCCATTGCTGAACCTCCTGACCAGAGAATCGGACTTTACCTGAACTTGCTGGTGTCATTCCTAGAATGGAGCGAATTGTAGTAGTTTTGCCCATCCCGTTGCGACCAAGGAGGGATACTACCGTCCCAGACTGGACTTCCAGATTTACTCCAAAGAGAACCTGGGATCTTCCATAGGCTGCTTGCAGATCTTCAATTTGCAACAGAGATTTCATGCTCACCCAAATAAGCCTGACGGACTTCAGCATTTTCACGAATTTCACTCGGCGTATCAGTAGCAATGATGCGCCCATAGACCAGAACGGAAACACGATCTGCAACCGCAAATACTGCATCCATATCATGTTCAATCAAAAGCATGGTAATTTTGCCCTTCAATTGCTGAAGCAACTTCACCACTTGCAAACTTTCCTCAGCTCCCATCCCTGCCATTGGTTCGTCCAGTAGCAATAATTTCGGTTCCAACGCCAGAGCCATTGCTAGTTCCAGTTGACGTTGTTGTCCATAAGCCAAAGCATAAGCCGGAATCGCCATTTCTCGATCAAGGCCGGCCCACTTCAAATATTCTTCAGCTCTTGATCTTAATTCAAAATCATCACGAACTGCTTTCCAAAATCGAAAGCTGTGTCCTTGTTGGCTTTGTAAAACCAAAGCAACATTTTCTAAAGCACTGAACTCTGGAAAAATCGATGTGATTTGGAATGACCGAACCAGACCCAAGCTCGGACGAGTTGCCTCTGGAACCTGCAATAGATTTCTTCCATCAAACTGAATTTGACCTGAATCTGGTCGTAAGGATCCGCTTAACTGCGAAATCAAAGTTGTCTTGCCAGCTCCGTTTGGTCCAATCAAAGCGTGGAGTTCACCATGATTGACTTCCAGACTCAGGTTATCCGTGGCAGCAAGTGCTCCAAATTGCTTGTGAAGGTGTTCAATTCGCAAAAGTGTCATCAACACCCTTCATCTTCTGAAAAAGCAAAGCATGCAGGCCACCTTTGGCAAACAGCACAATGCAGATGAGTGCAGGACCGAAAACCACCCTCCAGTGTTCACTTAGCAGATAGAGACCCATTCCATGAAACAGTTGAGGCAGAAATTCCTCGAGCAGTAGGAAAACAATGGCTCCCAGAATTGGCCCAGTCCATGTTCCAATTCCTCCGAGGATCACCATGATCAGCAGGTCACCTGAGCGAGTCCAATGCAGAAAATCAGGACTCACAAACTCCATGTGATTTGTCAACAGAGCCCCTGAAAGACCTGCCAAAGCACCAGAAACTACAAAGGCCACTAGCATGTAGGGGTAAGGTGGAACCCCGATGGCTGTAAGGCGAGTTTCATTCTGCCGCAGTGCCTGCAAAACCATTCCAAATCGAGACAAGGCAAGTCTTCGCAGCAACCAAGT
>JACLAC010015304.1_pt1 | contig 13094 bp, 17 predicted proteins | sample 8027881 | NCBI WGS metagenome assembly JACLAC01 (sample SAMN15725517, study PRJNA655200) | protist metagenome | isolation source: fluorescence activated cell sorting (FACS) single amplified genomes of... | place: Spain: Blaines Bay Microbial Observatory, Mediterranean Sea | collected 2016-01-19 | reverse complement strand
TTCTTGTTTTTGCTTTGTTTTGCCTTCTCGTTCGCACGGTAGGCCGGTTCGGCCAACGGGCGAAGACGAAAAAGTGACTTGAAAACGTCCTACACAGCCCTGCCAACAGTTCCCGCACACAGGGCGAGACGAATCACGCACAGCCCCGGCAGCGTGGAGGCGATTGTCATGCACTCGAGCACGGTGTACTGCGAGAGCGCGACGCGGCGAGAAGGTCCGTGCACACTGTGTACACGAAAGCTGGGCATCGGGCTCGGCGTGGGCAGGGACGCACCTATACACGTACTGCCTCACAAGCGTGCTCCACAACGTGGGGAAACTTCGCCACAACGATAGCCAAGGAACGATCTCCCCGCCAGGATCAGGCAACGATGAAACTTTCCCAAATGAAAAGTTCGAAAAGGCCCTAAAAGCATTGACGACCGTACGAACCCAACATAAAGGTTGACCATCAGAAGTATGAAGAAGGGGCTTGAGTAAGAGCGGCATGCCACGAGCCAGCTGAGCAACATGCCTGAGCCTTTTGTTGGCGAAGAATGCCAAGCACGGAGTTGAAAGAGCAAGCTTCAAGAACCTGAACATCCGTCAGGCTTTGGGAGTCAGGACCCCGCCTGGCACGGGCAATGGTGCGAACGAGATACATGTAGGTAGCATGAAGGCGCTGCAACAACGACGCGGGTACCGGGCTCCAAGCGCCAGCACAAACGAGGAGCCGAGACAAGCAGGGGGAGGCAAGAAGATGAGACTTCGCCTGGAAGCCAATGTGATGCGAGCAAAAGGCTCGGCGGCACAGCGGGGCGAGGGCGCCCTTGGCGGATTTGATGCGAGCAGCGACCTCTGAAGCTAAACTTCCAGACTGAGTGGTGGCCGCGCCTGTGTGACGATACTGACGCACCACCCTGAGTTGACGGCCGCACGGGAAGGCCGCGTACCCAGCATTGTCGATGTTGAGCACCCCCCTGGCCTCGGTGGAGCCGCGACCTCGGAAATGGGCAATCGCCTCGGACTTCCCGGGAAGAATGCTGATGCGAAGATGCATGGAGGTAAAATCTGAAAGCACGGCATCGAGCGTAACAGGCATTGATGCAAGCAACTGTGCGGGCGAGGAAGCGAACTTAATTGCAGCATGGTCATCAACATGCGAGATGTCTGGCAACGAAGCGCTCGACACTCCAAAGGAAGCATGGGAACCAACAATCGGCGACGAGGTATCGAATAAATCCATGGGCTGAATGGCGCCAGCGGAATTCAACAAGCATGTGACGCGATCAACGCAGCACGACATCATTAAGCCATAAAGCAGGTCAGCTGGAGAGGTTCCCGTGAGGGTGCCGTCGAGCGTTTTGACCGCATGATCAGCCCCCAAGCCATCAGTGGCAAGCCACGAACAATGCATGGCGTCACCAAGCAAGGCGGTTAACGAGGGATCCAATCCAGCACACCCAGCGATGGAGCAACCTGTGGCAATCAACTCAACCAAAAAGCAAGCAAAACACAATCGGGCAAGTTCAAACAGCTGAACATGTGACATTGATCACCATCGGCACACGAAGGACCACAACTCATATCGTTTATCACAGAATCAACGTCGGAAACGGTGTCGAAAAGCATGCTGCCAAGCGATAGGTTACGACGCCGTGCACGTTCAGCAGCAAGGCGAGTACAGTGACCAACCATGGCGGCCGACCTGCCCGACATACCACCGCATTGACCGTGATGAGCGTAGGCGCCATACTTGGACAGAGCCAATCGCCTCACGAACCGATTGAAACGCTTGCCAAGGGTGTTGGCGCAAAGAACGCCACGGGAGTTGGTGCGTATCGCAGGATCGCCACGCTTCAGCATGTCGCGGAGGATGTCGGCCTTCCATGCGATAGGCCACTGGACCTGAGAGAACATCTTCTCGCTGCGTGGGAGCAAAAGCCTGGCAATAGGCGCAGCACCAATGCGAAGAAGCTCATCAGGAAGAGAGTCAGGACCGGTCGCGCGCCCGGCTTTGCCTTCAAGGAGAAGGTCAGTTATGTTGATTCCGTAAACGAGGAAACGGGGCCAGGGCTAGTTATAAGCTGTTTTAAACCATGTTTGCTACACAAACGAGCCACTATTATGTTTTCGCGCGCACGCCAGCAGCGTTGAGTGAGACCAGTCCAGAAGCGGCCACAAAACAACAACACGGCGCGCTATTAAACAACGCACAACTAGCCCCGTGTTGCAACAGCCCCGCTCCCCTGCTTATGTATTGATGTCGTGGATGGATGGAGCCAGGTGGGCAGCGGGCAAGGCAGCACTGGGAAGATGCGAGCGCAACGCGCCGAGGGAGACCGCTGCGCAAGACATCACTGACATGAAATGCTCCCTCCACCTAACTTTGGGCATCCTTGGGAGAACACGCAAGGGCCCCTTGACGGCAACTTCACACAACGTGCTTGCTGCTTACTGAGCGGGCCCGCGTTTGCGAGCACGTTGGAAACACAAAAGGCCGACGGCTATCGCCGGCACCCTTGGCGCCATTGCCGTCGGTGGCTGTGTTCTCGATCAGCGCAGCCTTGTCGCACCAACAAGCGAGCTTAACTGAGCGGAGCGGGCCCGCGTTTGCGAGCAAGTTGGCAAAAGAAAGCCGACGGCAATCGCCGGCACCCTTGGCGCCATTGCCGTCGATGGCGGTGCTCTCGATCAGCGCAGCCTTGCCGCACCACCAAGCGAACCTAACGAGCTTGGACTGGAGACGAATCCGTTGATGAAGCCAGGCTAACGAGCAAGCTGGAAAAGGCCGACGCCTATCGCCGGCACCCTTGGCGCCATTGCAGTTGATGGCGGTATTCTCGATCAGCGCAGCCTTGCCGCACCAACAAGCGAACCTAACGAGCTTGGACTGGAGACGAATCCGTTGATGAAGCCAGGCTAACGGAAGGAAGGACAACGGTGACCAATCACGAGCCCGACGGGGTTTGCCAGCAGTAATGCGACATTCATTCAGCCAAGCGAAAAGGCATCGCCAACAGCACCCCAACGAAGTTGATGACAATACCAACGAGCTTGTTGGAGGTACCGATTCTTGGAACGAAGGTAGCCCCAGGTGAGGGAGGAAATCCAACTTTTTTTGCGAACACCACGACCAACCGCGAGCCATTCCTGAGCAGCGGTTTGCAACTGTGCCGTAATGAGGTCAGCATGGTCATCCGCATGGGTGCCAACATCAGGAACTGCAATGCAGTCAAGGTCGCGACAGAAACCATCGATGCGAGCATGGCCCTTCATCAAATACATGCCGTAACGAAAAGCCCGAATGGGTTGCCAGCAATCCGGACTGTCATGACCCTATGGAACAGCAACATTGACAAGCACGGGGCGGTGGCCCTCGGAGCCAGTGTGAGGCAAGTAGACCGAATGAACACCATTGGCGTTGTAAAAGTGCTGCCAAGCCACTGGCACGATGACGTAGTCGTAGCGACGAGGAACATCAATATGAAAGCCCCAGGTGCAATCGGAACCATTGGGCCCACGCCTAGAAGGAACGGAAAAAAGGGGGAATGCTTCAATGCCAAGCCCCTGATAAGCCCGCCGTTCAGAAAGTAAGTTTCGGCTGCGTGTGTGCCAATGCCTTCTGACATAACGTTGTCAAGCTGACTGTTGACATCCGTCAGAACTACGAGATGCACCTAACAATAATCACGCAGGTCCAAATACATCATTGAGCTACATCCACCATGCTGCGAAATCATCACGAGTGCGTGCGTTGTGCAGCGCATGACATACACACATGCCACAACGAGCCTGGCATGAACGAATGACAGCCAAGAGGATGCGCGGGGCAGCATGAACGAGAGCACTGTCACGCTGAAGAATGCGAAGATCACGACACATCCAAAGTTCGCAGCCCAAAAGCACGCTTGCCACAACAGCCAGAAGAGAACAGCCATACTTGGGCCGCGGTCCGGACCAACGGTCCGTCCGTGCTTGCCTCCTGCATGCCAAACGATGCTCGCGCCCACGGCGAGGAAGGAACGCGCAAGCGAACGAAGGTGATATTGAATGCCGCGCCCACTTTTGACATACTAATCGTTCACCGTAGCAACGTTGGCGGACACGGTGTTGAGCTCAGCCGTAGCGTCGGGAGAGGAACGAGCACCGGCCCTGGAAATCAGAGCATCCAACGAAAGTTGAGCGTTGGAACAGCAACGAGGACGGCGAGCGATGACGATATAATCGCAAGCGCCCAACACACGTACGAGAGCGCTGGGGACGCCCAGCCAAAGGTCGCATGCATTGGAAGCCAGCGCAATTGCAGCCAAGAGTGGCAATCTTATCCAGCCTAGAAATGATGATTATGATGACGGTGGTGGTTATGATGACGATTGTTATGCTTATGATGGATATTATGGTGAGTACGTGTGTGGCTGTGCGGCGGGTGCGGGTTGTGATCGAGATGACGATGGTGATGGCTGTGGTGATGACGATGGTGATGGTGAGGGAGGATGATGAGGAGGATGATGCTGATGGTGAGGATGGTGATGCTGATGATGATGCGGATGCGGATGATGGCGAGTATGCTAATGCTGGTGAGGCGGGTGATGATTGTGATGCTGACGGCGAGTATGGTGCGGCTTATTATGTCGATTATGATGAGGGTGACGATGATTCTGCGGCGGCTGACGACGATGGTGATGATGATGCTGATGGTGATTATGTTGCTGATGCTGAGCGAGATATATAGAGATAGCGTTGTCTGCATAAAGGCAGTGCCGAGTCGGAAGGTCGATGCTGCCACGCAACGGTGAAGCGGACCTCGCCCAGGAGAAGACCTTGGGTGTCTGGACGTCTCCAGCTTCTTGTCTTGCCGCCTTTTCGGCTCGAAGGGCAGTGGCAGCTGCCTGGATCTCCTCCGCACTAGCTCGAGGGCCATCCCACTAAGAAGGGCCGCGTTGCATGAGAGGGATCTAACAAAAGGCATGGTCGAGCGCTCGACCGATGCTGCCAAAGGAGACTTGGCAAGCTGGGCACATACTCGAAGTCTGGTGGTGATTGTGCTCTCTACGGCGATGAGGTCCAATCGCGCAGGCACAAGTGAAACACCGGCCACAATCTGGACAGAGATGGCCATCTGCATCCTCGTCCTTGTCCGTTTCCATCGCGATACAGGCAACATCGCTTTCAACGGGCACGCTGCATTTGACAAGAAGTTGTCATTTGGTGGGGAAGGGCCGCACAACATCCGCCCAGGCAAGAAGGTGTTCCTGTGGATCTGGCATATCGCTCAGCTTATTGCCAGAAGCACGCAGCAGGACCCCAGGATCAATTCGCAGTTGGCGGCTCCAGCCGCGTGGTATGCTTTGGCGCAGCGCAATCAACGCCTTTGGGTCATGACAAACAACACGAGCAAGACACTGCAATCGAGCGCGCCAAAGCACCACGCAAACTGGAGGGCACCCCAACAACGCACGAATCTGAGCACTTGCCATGCTGCCCTCGCCCTTGCGATGCTCGTCACAAGTCATTCGAAGGACTCACATGTACACAGCGTCGACACATTTTCCATTTGTCGCCTTCAGAAAGGGGGCCATATTCCCGCACCGTAGAAAATAGTGCTCCACAGCAGGCTTCGCGCAAGCTGGCGCCGGGTAGCCCGGTCGATGCGACTGCAGCCGCAGGCCTTTCTTGCGATGGGAACATCGGCAGCAAGGACCTTGCCAGCCCGTGACCGCAATTCAGGGGTCAGCGGAAGAGTGGCAGTCACTCGAACGCCCATGTGCTTGTAGCCAAAACGTGGAGCGGATGCACTGTCCATTCTTTAGAGTGAGGCCTTTGGCTTGCAACTCTTGAGTTGCCTTTTTTCGCGCACCAGCGCCACGGAAAGCTGGCATGATCTCGGTCTTCCCGGGTGAGGTGTTGAACGCGAAGCCGAACCTTTTTCGCTTCTGCGGAAATGGCGTCAGCCACGGTAGTAGCATTGTGTACCATGACCTCGGGGTTTCGCCAACACAAATGCACAGCGGCTCGTCATCAACGTAGGCCGCATCGATGACCTCGGCATTTGCGTCGGGTTCGGGCCCTGAAAACGGGCCGTAGGCAGCAGCGTACGGAACAATGGTAGCAAGACCAAGTTCACGAAGTGAGTCGATGACCCGTCGAAGCGCGCAGCCCCGAGCGAAGTTGAAAACGATGTCTCCCAGGGCGTCCCCTGGCTTACTGTCTCGTCTGTCGTCGATGACTTCATGGCCTCCTTGAATGCCAACCCAGGAGCAGTCATGCCATTCTCGAACCATGCCGGACAATGGGCCGGGTACACCGGCCTGCTGTCGGGCAGCTTCGTTGTCACTGAGGAGGAAAAGCAAGTTCCACAACTGCTCGGGAGGCAGGCTGAGACGAGCGAAAAGATTGGCCACCGCAGCATCATCCATAGAGCCGGGGAGAAAGACGGTTTCGCGGATGGCGTTGTCGAACGCCGAAACGAAAGTCCATGAGCAGCAGTGCAGCGCTTGCTCCGCGTTGCTGTGCCCACTCCATGGCCGCTCTGCAGAAGTGCGCGGGGAGCTCGGCTCCACGGCCGCGCTTGCCGCCAGCTTGGTCATAAGATTCGGAGACCATGATAGGGGGAGCAATATAGGGGTAATACCGCAAAATGCTAAATTATGCAAAATAATGCGGGGCGTCGGCGGTGTGAAAGTGGTGCCTTTTCACGCAACAGGTTCATTTTGACAGGCAATATTTCCAGCGGCCTTTTTCACTACCCCTATATTGCCTCCCTTATCATAGCCTCCTAATGATGACCATTTCTCGAAGTAGGGTTGGCGTTGCCGACGGAGCCACCGACTGGATGGCTTGCTATCTTGGCCTGCGAGCAAGCTGCCACGGCGGTTCGCGCAATCATCGATGCGCCCGCGCCGCTTCCAACTCGTGAAGAGCTTGCCCCCTTTTTTCACCGCAATGATGTCTGCACCGATCCGACCGCCTGCGTCAACAGCGCGTGCTAGTGGGGTGCCAGAGCTGCCCGCGCGTTGCGCAATAGGGCGGCGGGGATGCCGTCTTCACCTGCTGCTATGTGAACCGACAGCGTAGCAAAGCACCGAGCAGCATCATCGACGGACGGCGCCTGCAGCCTCTCAGTGCTGCATGGGGCGCATGCCCGCTGGATCTTACCGATATCGGTGAGAGTGCCGCGCAGCAGTCTGCAGAAATGGCGCTGCCACTGAGCACCGTGCTCTCGTGGAGAGTACCGGCGCCTGCCACCATCGTCACACAGCATCGTAGTGGTCTCGAGGCGACGACCCTGAAGGTGACGGGTGCTGCCGAAGAGGGTGTGCGAGTCGCCACGCTTTGCCGCGCGACTCGCCTGCTCGGCCAGGCCGATGAAGTGGTTGCGCTTGCCCGCTTTGATGGACCGTATTGCGTATCATGTTGATGCTGCTGATGACGATGGTGAGTGTGCGGCGGATGAGTATGCTGACGATGCTTATGATGATGATGATGGTGGTTATGATGCTGATGATGCTGATGATGATGAGGCGGATGATGCTGCTGATGATGATGATGATGATGATGATGATGATGCTGGTGATGATGATGCTGCGTATGCGTATGCTGCTGCGTATGCTGATGATGCGGATGCGAAGTATGAGTGTGCGTATGATGATGATGGTGTTGATGCTGCTGCTGCTGCTGCTGCTGGCGATGATGATGATGATGATGAGGTTGTTGCGTGTCGTGCGATGTTGATGCATATGCGTATGATTCGTATGCTGATGGTTGTGACGATGCGGTTGATGATGCTGACGATGCTGATGCTGCGGCTGTTGACGATGATGATTATGACGGCGAGTATGCTGCTGCTGCTGATGTGTATGCTGATGAGGATGATGTTGCTGAGTATGATTGCTAGTATGGTGCGTATTACGGTGATGATGATTATGGTGGTGGTACGTAAGGCCGATGCGTGTTGCGTTGTTGTAGATTGCGAGGGTGATGATGCCGCGGATGAGTAGTGCGGTGATGGTGAGATGGACTGTGTATGGCGAGGATGACGATGATGATTACGATGCGGAGGTTGACTATTATGGCGATGCGGATGACGACGATGATTAGTGTGGCGCGGACGACTATGCATGTTAGTGCCGTGGCGGCGATTATGACGATGATGACTACAACAGTGCGGATGACGATGATGACGTTGCTGCTGCGGATGCTGCTGCTGGTGCAGTTGACGCTTTTTTATGAGTATGCGTATGGTTGCTGTTGTGGTGCGGCCGAGTGTGAAGCGGATGGTGGCGTTTGGCGGTGACGTTGATGCGTGTGCTGACGTTGCTGATGCGGCGGGTTATGATGGCGGGGATCTTACCAGGCGGATGCGGATGACGATGGTGATGCTGCATAGGGTGATGGTGGTGGTGATGGTGATGCTGCGTATGGCTGCGCGTGTGCTTATGCTGGTGAGCACGCGTACTCGTGTGGCCCTGATGCTGGCGTGTGTGCGTGTGCGTGATGGCGCATCTGAAGATTGTGCTGGATACGCGTAGGGTGGCGGCGAGGACGAGGTTGGCGAGTATGGCGGTGCTGGTGTTGATGATGATGGTGTTGCTGCTGAGTAGGATGGCGGCGCCTGTTATTATGGTGGTTATGATGACGAGTATGACGGTGAGGCGGATGATGCGGCGGGGGGTCTTTGGTGATGGTGCGTGTGATTAGGGCGGCAACGCGGATGACGGCGATGCTGATTATGATGTTGCGGCGGATGATGCTGATTATGGTGTTGATGACGGCGAGGGTGAGTATGACGATGCTGATGTTGATGATGACGACGACGACGTTGATGCTGCTGCTGCGTATGATGCGGATGATGCTTATGACGAGTGTGACGATGGTGATGGTGCGTGCGCGCATGATGATGAGGATGGTGGTGATTGTGAGTATGACGATTGTGATGATGTCGATGAGGATGATTACGATGCGGCTGCTGATTATGATGCTTGTGGCTGTGCGTAAAGCGAGGATGGCAATGATTATGATGCGGATTGTGATTCGGAGGTTGCTGAGTCTGTTGATTAGTATGGCGATGCTGCCGATGATGAGTGTGCTTAGTATGAGTATGATGATGCTGATGATGATTATGATGATGACAATGCTGGTTGTGGCGATGATGATTGTGATGCTGAGTATGCGGATGATGCTTGCTATTATGATTATGATGAGGAGGCGGAGGCGGCGGATGATTATGATGATTATGACGTTGTCCCACGCATCGCGACCTCGAGGCCGAACACACCTCCATTTGGGGAGGCTTCAGCCCACCCGCCCTGCGCCACGTTGCACTCTTAACCGATCGTATGCCGCGTATCTCACCTGCACGACGACGTGTGAAGGAGACAGAACGGCTAAGTGTCCGCCGCCCCTTCAATGTCCAGGACAAGGTGGCTGTCTAGCCAATTCCCCAGTTGCCATGCTGTTCACTGCTCTTGCTGTGCACATATCCGTTCATCCATTCGCCGACGCTGCTTCGTGCCCATTGTTCGTTGATGCATTCCCGGTTTTCGAGGTATATGTCAAGTGGCTGATCTCTCACTCCATTCTTTGAAGCATGCATCTATCTCGTGATGTGTGGCTCGAGCTCGCAGTGCCGCCTCCTGTCGCCTCCGGTCGCCGCCTGTGCCTAGAGGCTGGCCTTCGCAACCGCGCCCTGAAGGCCCTGCCACCAAACCATGGGGCCGAACGGCGCCCCTGTATGAACCTTGTGGGCGGCCCCATGGCAGTATGCCTGGAGACTTGAACGGCAACAAGGGCACACATACCCAGCTATATGAGGGTACACGCTCTTCGGCCAGTATTGCTGCTCTTATGCTTTAGCGGGCTCATACCAGTGTGTGCCCTTTCGCTGGGTGCCTTGCCCTCTCTCTAGAGACCTCCGAAGCGTCCGCTGGCGCCCATTAGAGAGCCTTTTCGCGAGCCGCGGGCGCCCTTTCTAGAGCCTCGGGCGCCATCTTGAAGGCCTCGGGCGCCCTTTAAGGCGCCCTTTAAGTCAATTGTTTCGCTTGAGTTTGAGAGGCAACAAGGCACACATGCCCAGCTATATGAGGGTACACTTTCTTCGGCCAGTATTGCTGCTCTTATGCTTTAGCGGGCTCATACAACGGTGTGCCCCTTAGCTGGGTGCCTTGCCACCACAGTATGGGACCGAACGGCTCCCCCGTATGAACCTTGTGGGCGGCCACATGACAGTATGCCTGGAGACTTGAACGGCAACAAGGGCACACATACCCAGCTATATGATGGGTACACTCTCTTCGGCCATTCTTGCTGCTCTTATGCTTTAGCGGGCTCATACAACGGTGTGCCCTTTCGCTGGGTGCCCTGCCCTCTCTCTAGAGACCCTGGAGCTCAGGCTGGCCTGTCGCCTCCGCAACCGCGCCCTGAAGGCCCTGCCACCAAAGCATGGGACCGAACGGCTCCCCCGTAGGAACCTTGTGGGCGGCCACATGGCAGTCTGCCTGGCGACCCTGGAGCTCGGCCACGTGCCCGGCGCCTTCCGTGCCTGGCCTGGCAGGCACGTGGCCGAGCTCTTCGAAGCTGCCGCACACGCACGGTACGGTGATGCTGCGGTCGTGTGGCAGCGACGACTTGTACGAGGCGGTATGGAAGCTTCCTCCTAGAGAAGGCCCCAACGCAAGAGCAAAGGGTGAAGCACAGATCGGCGTGTACGTCGGGGAGGGGTGGGCCCTGCCACCCATGCAGGCGGCGAAAAGCCAGGACCAGCCACAGAAGACAGACGACAAACAAGATGGAGGCTTTCGCACTGGGTATGGTCCTGGTCACGCTTTTGGGGAAGGAGCGCAACAAGGGGTCATGTCTTGTAGGTAGCGCACCCAAGAGGCCGTCGTCTGCTAGCGGTCTAACTAGAGACCAGCCGTATGTAATATAGCGGCCAAGCTAAGGCCCTCACATCGAATTAGAAAAGTTTGAGCCACCATATAGAATAGAGGCCAGACTAGGACCCGAAAGTTCAAAAGTATTGGTAGGACCACCGTATCGAAGAGAGACCAACTGTTTGGACCATGACGTCGAGCCATAAAGCCTAGAACCACCGTATAGAATAGAGAGGCCCAAAAACGAAGACCCTGAAGTCAAACCAAATAATACAGAGCCACCATCTGCACTAGAGAGGAAGCAGGACCCTGCCGTCAAACTATCGAGCAGAAGCCACCGTATCGAGCAGAGACCGCCAATACGAAGTATAAACGATAGAGCCGCCGTATGCAATAGAGATCAATCGACGGCCCGAACGTCAAAGTATGGAGGAGCGAACCACCCTTTGGATCAGAGGCCAACATCTGACCGGGAAGTCTAACTATTAGAAATTGAACCACCGTATAACATAGAGGCCAAGATAGGGCCCAACAAGTCGGAGTGTAGACTACAGTATACCAGCACAGGCGTACACAGTCAGCCGGGTTACCCCCGTCCAGCCCTTACTGGCGCATGAGCAGACTGCTGCAAACTCCCCGAGATAGGAGTCCTGAGACGCGGCACGGATACAAAAGTCGAGCACGTCAAGGAAATATGGGCCAGGCGCCAGCATACCCTTGACCGCGGCCAGAAGCGTGTGATGCAGATGCACCGTCAGCAGCGCCGGTGTATCACTGAGGCGCTGCTGCTCGTTCCAGGGACGAAATAGATGCTCGTGCAGTTGGGTACTTCCATTCCGCCGGCGCAATCTTCAAAAGCAGCGTCGGCTTGCCCCGGATACGGCACCGATCGAATAGGATCTCCTGCTGCGCCCACCAATCGAACTCGTAATTGTGCTTATGCACACCCAGCGCCTCCAGCCTCATGCCCTTGCTTTGGGCAAGCGCTGATAGAGCCATCAGCACACGACCTCATATGGGGTAGACAGGTACAAAGTGATCCCAGTCCGAGCATCAGAGGAGGATCTTCTACCTTCACCTTCACTTCAAAGAGTTCGGGCCGGGGCTTTTTGGTTATTTCCCTGGGCAGCTTCCTGGCTCGCAAGGGACATTTTCTTGGGCAAGGAGGTGAGCTTCTTGGCCCGAAAAGGGGACGGCAATGCTGATATTGAGGCAATGACGCTCAATATTCTGGACCTTTTTCCTCTCGTACACGGTCTCACGCCATGGCCATCTGTCGGGCACTGGCTTCACCTTCACTTCAAAGAGCTCGGACCGGGGCTTTTTGGTGATCTTCTTGGGCAGCCTCCTGGCTCGCAAGGGCCATCTTCTTGGGCAAAGCGGTGCCTTTCTTGGCCCGAAAGGGGGACCGTCCTGGGAGGCTCCCAGGGCTGCCCTTTCGACCTTTAAGAAGTGAAGGGCAAGAAAGTGAAGGTCGAAAAGCTTCCTCCTAGAGAAGGCCCCAACGCAAGAGCAAGGGTGAAGCACAGATCGGCGTGTACGTCGGGAGAGGGGTGGGCCCTGCCACCCATTCAGGCGGCGAAAAGCCAGGACCAGACACAGAAGGGCAAGAAAGTGATGGTCGGAAAAAAGGCTTTCGGCAAGCGCTGATAGAGCCATCAGCTCCCGACCTCATAAGGGGCAGACAGGTACAAAGTGATCCCATTCCGAGCAGGCCCAACGCAAGAGCAAAGGTGAAGCACAGATCGGCGTATCCTTCGGGGGAGGGGTGGGCCCTGCCACCCATGCAGGAGGCGAAAAGCAAGGACCAGGCACAGAAGACAAACGAGAAGCAAAATGGAGGCTTCCGCACTGGGTGTGGTCCTGGGCACGTGTTGGGAAGGAGCACAAGGGGGTCATGTCAGCGCTCTAACTAAAGACCAACCGTATGTAATAGAGACCAAGGTAAGACCCTAACGTCGAACTAGAAAGGTTAGAGCCACCATATAGAATAGAGACCAGGCTCGGGCCCTAAAGTCGACTTGCATAAATAGGACTACCCCACCCCGAAGGAGAGAAACAACCAAAGCAAATCGAGACTAGCCGCCCCCTTGGACTGGAACCACCTCGCGCCCGCCCCTTTGCCCGAGGGCAACCTAGGCTGATGTCATGCAAGCGGCAAGGAAGCTTGAAATCGGCGCCATCGTCCATCACGCGGCCCATAAGTTGATGCCGCCCATTCAGGAGGCGAAAAGCCAGGACCAG
>JACLAC010000614.1_pt1 | contig 13100 bp, 7 predicted proteins | sample 8027881 | NCBI WGS metagenome assembly JACLAC01 (sample SAMN15725517, study PRJNA655200) | protist metagenome | isolation source: fluorescence activated cell sorting (FACS) single amplified genomes of... | place: Spain: Blaines Bay Microbial Observatory, Mediterranean Sea | collected 2016-01-19 | reverse complement strand
ACTGGGAGCTCGTGAAACGCGAGACTTCGGAAACGATTGCGGCATTTTCGTTCATGAAGGACGGGGTCGTGGTACTTTCAAATGATCTCAAAATCGAATTGATCAATCCCGCCGCTCGAGGCCTTTTGAGTCTCGATCCAGATCAAAAACTGGTGGGGCGATCGTTCGCTGAAGTCATTCGTTTGCCAAAAATGACATTCAGAGTCCAAACGGCTTTGGACTCTGACAAGGCGCAGGATTTTGTTGTGGATGTGCAGAATGAGTTAGTCGTTCGGCCGGTGGATGTGCGCATTGATCGAATCGTACACCATAGCAGTGGAGGTTTGGTGATCGGATTACGAGATGTGACCGAAGCACAGCGTGTGGAAGCGATGCGGCGCGAGTTCATTGCCAATATCTCGCACGAGTTGAAGACCCCATTAGCTGCGATCAAAGGTTATGCTGAGACTGTCGAAGACGCGATGCAAGACGACCCGGATGCTGCCTTTCATTTCATGGGCCAAATTAGGATGCAATGCGTTCGACTGGAGACGCTTGTGGCTGATATGATGCGTCTGGCACGAGCGCAATCGGGTAAGAAGAATTTTGTGTTTGGGGCGGTCTCGGTCGAAGAATGCATTCAAGAAGCATTGCTCACCAATCAGCCGATCGCTGACCAGAAGGGCATCGAATTACAGATTCCAAATCCGGGGGAGCATCGAGATGAGATTGCGTTCGCCGACTTTGATGCCACCGTCACCATTGTCAATAATTTGATTAGCAATGCAGTTCGGTACACGCCGAGCGGTGGTACTGTCGTAATTGAACTAAAAAGAATTGACGGATTTGTGAAGTTGATCGTCAGGGATAACGGTGTGGGGATCTCTCCGAGTGACCAGGAGCGTATTTTTGAAAGGTTTTATCGGGTCGAGAAAAGTCGTGAGACGATTGACGGGGGAACTGGAATCGGGTTAGCTCTCGTTAAAAATCTGGTGGTGACGATGGCTGGCGAGGTGCGCGTGGCAAGTACGAGTGGCAACGGAGCCGCATTTGAGGTGCTGCTGCCTCTGTTTGATGAGGCGTTGGCGATGAAGGATGCCGATTTGCCGTGAGGTTTTCAGTGAAATTCACCGACAAACGACATGGCTTCTTAATTCAATATTAACCAGAACAGGGGTTTTGCGGTGGTTCGACTTACCGTCAAATTATCCAACGCAGATCTGTTCTAGTTGCAGTGCAACGGCAGCGATTCCCCCATTGTTTCGGCAAAAAAAAGATGACCACAACGAAGGTCCTGATCGTTGAAGATTACGCACCGCTTGCCGATAGTTTGGAGTATCAGCTCAATCGTGCCGGCTACGAGGTTTCTCGTGCGGCCGATGGGCGCGAAGCGGTCAAACTGGCGAAGTTGGCACTACCAGATGTTATCATTTTGGACGTTGATTTGCCGATTCTCAGTGGCGTTGAAGTGTGCCGACTGGTTCGAAGTGAGCCCAGCACCAAAGATACGCTGATCCTGATGCTTAGCGCAATGGGAGAGGAGTCCGACCAAATGGTTGGTTTCGCCATGGGAGCCGACGATTATGTGGTCAAGCCGGTCGAGAGCTACAAGGTTCTGTTGCAGCGTGTCAAAGCTCTGCTAAGACGGCGTGAACGAGTCGCCGCAGATAGTGAACAAGTGCTTCGCCATGGAGTGATGGTGGATCGTCGGCGATTCGTTGTCACGATTAATGAGCTACCGCTGACTCTCACTAAGAGTGAGTTCAAGTTGCTTGAGACGCTGATTCGGCAGCCAGGGAGAGCCTTCGCGAGGGGTGAACTCGTGGATGCAGCTTTGGGAGAAGACACCATGGTGCTCGATCGAACCATCGATGTGCATGTCCGGGCTCTCAGAAAGAAAATGGGAGACACGGCGGATCTCATCGAGACTGTTCGGGGCGTTGGATACAAGTTTCGCGAGTAAGCTGCTGGTGACGTGTACGAAGCGCCAGGCCGTTGAATCTGCTCCGGTCAATCGTCGCAGGTTGGTGCCGTTTGTCGCAGCAAACCAGTTTTGTATCAACAAGTCGTGTGTGTTTGTACGATAAGAAAAAGCGGGTTTTTCATCAAACGCAAACGCGTGGCGTGCCCATTTTTTCAAGGGACGCTGATTCAGAATCGAGGCGCATCGTGAAAGGTCATGCAGCTGATCAGGGAAATTTGAATCCAGAGCATCCAGCCACACCCGAGCAAGTCGTATTGAATATGCCCTTGGGTGAGGTGCAGGAATTACTTTGTGATGTCGGGATGAGTTCGGATGTTATCACGGCTCAAAGACTTAAACGTTTGGTGTGCGAGCTTGGGAGTTTTGATCTAGCCATTCATGCGATTGGTGGTCCAGTCTGCCTTGGTGCTCAGTCAAAACAGCCCCCGTCGGTTGATATCCAACGTGCCGCGTGAGGTCCGGGATTGCCTGTTCTTTCCCGCGCGTGGTGGCCAGCTTGGTTTATACTACGGGAATCAACACTGGGCATAAAAAAAGCTTGGCACTGCAGGGCAGCACCAAGCTTCAGTTTTGATGTATCGATGGTGGTTATAACCACCGCTGAGTGTTAGTTGAGAATCTGTTTCAACTGTCCCATGACCTTTTTGACGTTCAGATCTTGAACGTCAGTCACAGCGTAACTGGCTTTGACACCTGCATCACTGGCGAGTGTGATGGTGACAGCAGCCTTGGCGTTGATGCCATAATTGTCGGGACCGTTTTCGAATTCGTTCGGTACGACAAACGGAACGTTCTTCGCCTTGCTGCTTGCCGCAAATTTCTTCGCTTCGTCAGTCAAGTCTTCCTTGTCTTCGCCAAGCAGGTTGACGAAAACCCGCAGTTTGGAAGATTCGTTTTTGGCGATAGCCTTGTCGAGCTTGCTTACCAATTCAGCAACCTTCGGATCTGTTGACCGAGTGAAAACGATCACTTGGGGGCGTGAACCATTTTTACAGCGGTAACAAAGATTCTGACCTGTGCTCACTCCGTCGGTTTCGGCGCCAGCAACTTTGGTTACATAGAAAGCTCCAAGACGGTCGCCTTGCTGGGGACCACTCTTTACTGCGTTCTCCGCCATGGCGTTTCCGCTGACGACCAACGCGACGCATAAACCCAAGCCGAGTACAAAGAGATTCTTCACGGTATGTCCTTTTGGGAGGTAGGAGGTTCAATCACCAACATTTGGGATTGGTCCGGTGATTGTAAGGCATCGGCTACTGCGATGTGCGAGCTATTGCCGGATGCCGTACAAAGGTATGCTACGAGGTATGCTCGTTCAGGGACATAGGGCCGGCGAGTGATGCAGTCGCACAATTCGAAAAATAATTGCCTGAATGACGCTGTTGAGTAATTGATCATGAGTCGACACCCTGCCAACACCGCAATCGCCACCGGAATGCTTGCAATTGCGGGCGTCTCTGCAGTCCTCTTCTGGAGGGGGGTGGGTACCGACATGCGTGCACTAGCTCGTCGGGGAATCGCGGTTCAGAGCAACATTGATTCTGTGCCTGACCACCAGAAAAGGGGGGCTGATTCGCCCGGAAGGTCCGGCCCCAACGGTGATCCAGCCTTTGCGGTGGCTGAAGAGCATGCCGCGAGCGCTACCGGGGGCGGTGCGGCGTTGGTTTATGTCTCGAGCAACTCAGAAACCCAACCGCGAGATCGTTCGCCAATTGATTTGGCTCTCTCTCCGGATGGCCGCTGGCTCGTGACTGCGAACCAGATCGCTAATACCGTCTCGTTGATCGACACGACTTCCGGAGAACTTATCGACGAGCTTCCCTGCGGCGATTATCCGGTTGACATAGCATTCACACCTGACGGTTGCAAAATTCTGCTGACTGCTCAGTGGCAGGGCAAGTTGCAAGTGTTTGAGGTTTTCGAGGGCGGTCTGGTTCACAAAGGCGATGTCAATTTGGGGTTCGATCCAGCTGGAATTGCGATCTCTTCCGACAGCAAACGTGCTTATGTAGGTCAGGTTGCCGATTCAAAAGTGGCCGACGTTGATCTGCAGGCCTTGTCCGTGGTTCGCCGGCTCGAAGCGGGACAATGGCCGAGGTACCTCACGCTTTCCCCGGACGACCAACGATTGGCGGTGGGCAATGGCGGCGACTCTAATATCTCCGTGATCGATACGGCTACGGGGGAAACGCTCTACGAAGAACCTCTCGCGAATGGCACAAATCTTGGTCAGATGAGAACTTCAGCAGACGGGAAGTATGCCTATTTTACTTGGATGGTTTATCGCACGAACCCGATTACGACCGGCAACATTCGCCGGGGCTGGGTACTGGGAAGTAGGATCGGTCGTGTGAGGCTGGATGGTGCATCCTACCGTGAGGCGATCACCCTTGATGTTCCCGGGCGTGCAGTGGCGGATCCTAGTGACTTGGTCATCAGTGACGACCAGCAATGGTTAGTCGCCTCCGCTTCGGGGACTCATGAGCTGTTGATTTACAAGCTTGCTGAGATGCCGTTCATCGCGCAAGGCGGTCCGGGTGATTTGATCGACAGAAAACTGCAATACAATCGTGACTTTTTCGATCGTATGAACTTGGGCGGGCGTCCCATGGGCCTGCGTATGGCAAAGGACAGTCGTACCGTCTATGTCGCCAATTATCTGCTCAACGCTGTGCAAGTAGTTGATCTGCAAACCCGGAGCATCACGTCCCAGATTGCGTTGGGGGGACCCAAAGAAACAACCCTGGCGCGGAAAGGCATGGAAATCTTTTATGATGGGCAGCGAAGTCTTGACCAGTGGTACAGTTGCCATTCCTGTCATCAGGACGGTGGCACGAATGCACGGCCCATGGACACTTGGAACGACGGTACGGAAATGAGTCTCAAGACGGTGTTGCCACTGCATGGTGTTGTCCACACGTTTCCATGGACTTGGCATGGTTGGCAACGGAACATGACTGAGGCGATGGAAAAATCAATCACGTCCACCATGCAAGGCGAGCCTCCCACTGCCGAGGATAAGCAGGCCTTGATCGCATATCTGGGGACGCTGGAATCACCGCCCAATCCTTTCCGCAAGGCTGACGGATCGTTGACGGCTGCGGCAGAACGCGGCAAACGGGTGTTTTTTAGTGCCAAAGCAGGCTGTGCTGACTGCCACAATGGTCCCCGATTCACGGATGGGCAAATTCACGATGTTGGGTCGGGATCTGACAGGGATGCCTACAAAGGTTACAACACGCCGTCGCTAGTAGGTGTGTATCGCAAGGTCAGGTTCTTGCACAGTGGCCGCGCTCGCGACTTGGAAAGGGTTGTCAACGACCTGCACAGTCCCGGACGCGTCAACGGCGAAGGTGACCTGTCAGAGAAGGAAGCCGCGGATCTGATTGAATACTTGAAATCGCTGTAAGCTGGCGTCACCGCGAAGCTGGCGTCACCGCGAAGGCAACATTGTTCTCAATGGCGTTAGCATGCCGGCTAGGCTTGGGATCCGAACAGTGACGTCAGTTCAGGAAGCGATCTTGCAGCAACCTAATGATTTGTCTGGCGACCCACCGTCACTTGACTTGCAGCACCTTGGAAGCGTTGTATTGCCGCACGCGGAAGGGCTGTTTCAGAGCTTGATGACTATTTTCTGGTTCTCGGGTAGTCTACTGGCCCATTGCGAAGCAACGATGGTCTGGAATCGAAGCGTCCGTAAACCGATGTTCATGGGTCTTTAACCGTGCCGTGCGGTGCATTCGATTTTCGGCATAATCGTGTTGAGGCTGGTTGGCTGCCTTGTTCCTCTGACCCAGCCGGTCAGGTCTGCCTGTTGCCGCCTGTTAACCATCGAAAACTATATTCCTTCTCTGGTCCCTTTGAGTAACGACATGGCATCTTGGTACGACCACCCGCAATACTTTGACATGGTGTTTCGTGATGAGACGGCCGCAGAAGTTCGTTTCTTCGAACAGGCGTTTTCGCGTTTTGGTGACGGGAAGATTGTTCGTCTCTTGGAGCCGGGGTGCGGAAGTGGCCGCTTGGTTGCTGAGATGGCGGCAAAAGGATACGAGCTGACGGGTGTCGATTTGAGTCAGCCCATGCTCGATTATCTTGGCCGAAGGCTGCGACGTCGCGGCCTCTGTGCAGAGTTGCGGTGTGAAGATATGACCGCCATGCAGTTCGAGGAGGCCTTTGATGCTGCTTTTTGTACCTTCAACACCTTTCGGCATTTGGTAGATGAGCAAGCGGCGTTGATGCATTTGCGAAACGTTGCCTCGCTGCTCCGTCCCGGAGGGCTTTACATCTTGGGCTTCCATTTGATTCCCCTGGATGCTGATCCGGAGTGCACTGAAAGGTGGAAGGCAAAGCACGCAGGGACAACAGTCCACGTGACGCTGAAAGTGATTGACTTTGATCGAAAGAAACGTCGTGAGATGCTCCGGGTTGCCGTCAAGGCTGAGAAAAAGTCAGGCAGTGTGGAACGCATACGGAGTGAATTTCCGCTACGTATTTACACACCTGCGCAGGCCAAGAAGCTGCTTGCAAAAGTTAGCGATCTTTACGAGATCGCGGGAATCTATGACTTCGATTATGATATCGACGAGGAGCGTGAGTTCGATAATGACCTGACGGATGCATTGTTCGTACTCAAACGCCGTTAGAAGGATAAGGTGAGTTTGGCATGGAAGACGTCTTTGCGTCCTCTGCTGTCCTGATCCTTAGTCTTGCCTGAGTTGATCAAATCTATGCCCTGCGTCTGTCGATAGGGTTTGATGCATCGGCGAACGAGTCCGGGTAGGTAGGTTTGACGAATGATAACACCATTGGGAGTTGGTTTTGAAAAACGTGAATTTCTTGTTCGCAAACAGTATGAATGTGTTCCTTGCGGCGGCATTGGCTTCAGGGGTATCCCTTGCACTTTCTGGCAGTACGGGCACCGCGGCCGAAAAGCCAAACATCATCGTCGTTTTAGTGGACGATATGGGATTTTCTGATATTGGCTGCTATGGAAGTGAAATTGAAACACCGCGCTTGGATCAGCTTGCGTCGGGTGGTTTACGCTTCACACAGTTCTACAACTCGGGTAGATGCTGTCCTACTCGGGCCAGTTTGATGACGGGGTTGCAACCACATCAGGTTGGGATCGGTCACATGACGGAACCACCAGAACAGTCGTTGGGCTTCGAAGGTCCTTATCAGGGATATCTCAACGAGCGTTGCACCACGCTGGCTGAGGTTCTTCGGTCGGCCGGGTATCACACGTTGATGACGGGCAAGTGGCATTTGGGCCTGCAGCGACAAGAGTGTTGGCCCATACAACGTGGGTTTGATCGCTTCTATGGCGGACTCTCGGGGGCGTTCAACTATTTCAAACCGGGAGGCGGTCGGGGGATGTCGCTCGGAAACGATCCAGTTGAGACGGACGATGGGTTTTATGCTACCGACAAATTTACCGATGTGGCGTGCGAGTTCATAACGGATGCTTGTGATGCTGATGATCGCCCGTTCTTTCTTTATCTTGCCTACAATGCACCGCATTGGCCGCTGAATGCAAAGTTCAAAGATTTCAAGAAATACAAAGGTAAATACACGGGCGGTTGGGACGCCCTGATGAAAAATCGACTTGCGAAGCAAGTTGAGCTGGGCTTGTTCCCAGCAGATACTGCCGCAGCGCCGCATGAAGGGCCCGTGTGGGACGATTTGAAGGACAAGAAAAGAGCCGAACTTGATGCGATCATGGCTGCGTATGCCGGATGCATTGACTCCATTGATCAGAACATTGGCAAGTTGTGTGACCATCTAAGGTCCATCGATCAATACGATAACACGCTCATCCTGTTCCTGTCGGATAACGGGGCTTGTCAAGAAGGCGGCATTCTTGGGCAGGGTTCCGAGCAGATGATTAAAAATCCTCCCTTGGAGACAGTAGCCGGTGTGCGACTTGGGCAGGCATGGGCGAATGCCTGCAACACACCGTTCCGTCTTTACAAACATTTCGTTCACGAGGGAGGCGCTTGTACTCCCATGATCGCATCATGGCCGGAGGGAATGAAGCAGATCAAACGCGGTGGTTTCGTGCGTCAACCTGCTTATTTGCCCGACGTGATGGCGACATGTCTAGAGTTGTCAGGTGCTAAATACCCGAGTGATCTCCCACCGTGTGTGGGTCAATCGATGGTAAGTGCACTGACTGGCAGTCGCGATGCCATCCATGTTGATCCGATTTATTGGGAGCATGAGGGTAATGCTGCGATGCGTTGGGGAAACTATAAGCTGGTTCGGGAGTACGAGAAGCCATGGGAACTCTATGACATTGCCACAGATAGAACCGAACTGAGAGACCTCAGTAGCGTTGACAAAGCCAAACGCAATGAGATGGTTGAGATGTGGGAAACGTGGGCCACTGAACATCAGGTAGCGTTTCCAGAGCGTTTCAATATGTATGAGTTTCTTCGAAAGAAGCGTATCGCCGAGCAGCAGAAAAAGAAAGAATCGAAAAGGACGAAGTGACGCCGCAGAGCGCGAAAATACTGTGTGTTTGCAGTGGCCTCCGTGTGGGCTTTGGTCGCGTCGCGAGGGAGAAGGTACTCGTTCACCCCGCACCGCCTGTTCGCTTGATCCGAGTGCTTCTCGTGGGTTGCTCGCGCAAGACCTTTTGCGCAAGAATTTCCGCGACAGGAAATTTTGCTCGCTAAGTTTTGCTCAGGGCTCCTGTTGTTCTCCACTGAGTGTTAATTGAGTGACGGTTCAGCGCCTCAGGGATCAGTCTTCCGTCTCGCAGTAGTCGCTCATGGGTGGGCAGCTGCAGATCAGGTTCCGATCACCATAGGTATTGTCAATTCGTCCAACTGCGGGCCAGAATTTTGAGTTTCTCAGCCAGTTTGCCGGCCAAGCCGCCTGAGTCCTTGAATAGGGGTGAGTCCACTCGTCGCTACCGATCTCGTGCATCGTGTGGGGCGCGTTGCTCAGTGGGTTGTCCTGGCGATCCATCTCGCCGTTTTCGATTGCCCGTATTTCTTTTCGGATAGACAACATGGCATCACAGAAACGGTCGAGCTCCGCTTTGGATTCACTTTCGGTTGGCTCGATCATTAACGTGCCGGGAACCGGCCACGACATCGTGGGACCATGGAAACCGTAATCAATCAAACGCTTTGCGACGTCATCGATGGTGACCCCCGCAGATTTTTCGAAGCCACGGCAGTCCACGATGAACTCATGAGCGACGTATCCCTGATTGTCGGTGTACAGAATGTCGTATTCACCTTCAAGCCGTTTGGCCATGTAGTTTGCATTGAGGATGGCAACTTGAGTCGCCTGCTTAAGTCCAGCGCCGCCCATCAGACCGATGTAGACGTAGCTGATGGTGAGGATGCTGGGGCTTCCGTATGGGGCTGCTGAAACTGGACCGATGGCAAATTCGCCGGCTGTATCGGGGCGTTCGACGGGATGTGCTGGCAAAAACGGTACCAACTGCGGTGCGACCCCAATGGGGCCCATTCCTGGGCCGCCCCCGCCATGAGGAATGCAAAACGTTTTATGGAGGTTCAGGTGGCAGACGTCTGCTCCGCAGCGTCCCGGGCTCGTCAAACCCACCTGAGCATTCATGTTTGCTCCGTCCATGTAAACTTGACCACCGTTGTCGTGGATGATCCCGCAAACCTCGCGAATCGTCGACTCAAAGACACCGTGCGTTGATGGATAGGTAATCATCAGCGCCGAGAGGTGTTCGGCGTGAGTGGTAGCCTTCTCACGCAGGTCGTCCATATCGATATCGCCCCGTTCATCACACGTGATTGCGACAACCTTCATTCCGGCCATGACAGCGGATGCCGGGTTGGTGCCGTGGGCAGATGTTGGAATGAGGCAGACGTCGCGAACATTTTTGCATCCTGCTTTGCGTGCCACATGTTCGTGGTAAGCCCGAATTACGAGCAAGCCAGCGTACTCGCCTTGGGCGCCAGCGTTGGGTTGTAAGCTAACGGCTGCAAACCCCGTCACCTCGCAAAGCCACGCTTCGAGCTCTCGGAAAATCTGCGTGTAGCCGCGCCACTGAGTATCAGGGGCGAATGGATGGATGTTGGAAAACTCGGGCCAGGTAACGGGAATCATCTCACTGGTGGCATTGAGCTTCATGGTGCACGATCCAAGTGGGATCATGGAGTGGGCGAGAGAAAGATCACGGCCCATTAGTCGGAAGATGTATCTCAGCAGTTCCGTCTCGCTGTGGTATGAGTTGAACACTTCGTGCGTCATGAACGAGCTGCTGCGTTCAAACTGGTCCAAGTCCAGCATGCCCTCGTCTTGTGCTTCGGCAAGAAGTTCATCGACATCGAAGCCTGTAAAGTGTCCAAAGTTGAATGCTGCCAGTAGATCGGCAATCAAGCTTCGGTCTGCGGTTTCGTCGAGCGTCACACCCAACGTGCCATCAGCGTACTCACGGAGGTTAATACCGCGCTCGCGTGCTGCATCGGATACCTGACGTGCGGCATGCGTACGGCCTTTCCCCAAGCGGATGCGCAGCGTATCAAACACAGGGCCGGAGCTCAGGGTATGGTGACCGAGACGAGCCAACCCACGGATCAAAGCACATGTATAGGCCTGTGTCCGCTGTGCGATCGCTACCAAACCTTGAGGGCCATGGTAAACGCCGTAAAAGGAATTGATGATCGCCAACAGGGCCTGCGCGGTGCATATGTTGCTGGTGGCTTTGTCCCGGCGGATATGTTGTTCACGTGTCTGCATGGCCATCCGAAGAGCCGGGTTGCCGTGGGAGTCTTTGGAGACACCGATGATCCGGCCTGGTAGTTTGCGGGCATGCTTTTGATCTGTTGCAATGAACGCGGCGTGGGGGCCACCGAGGCCCATCGGCACGCCAAATCTTTGTGCGCTGCCCACACAAACGTCTGCTCCCCATTCACCAGGAGGCTTGAGAAGAGTTAAAGACAACAGGTCAGCCGCCACGACGGTCATGCATTTGTGTTCCCTTGCTTCTTGTGTCAAACCGGAGTAGTCGTTGATACTTCCGTCAGTGGTGGGATATTGAAGCAGCATTCCACAAAGTCCACCCTTCCCGAAGGAGAAGTCGATTTCGTTGGTATCGCCGACTTGAAGCTCGATGCCAAGCCCATCGGCACGCGTTTGGAGTAAGGCCAGCGTTTGGGGGTGGCAGGCATCACTGGCAAAGAAACCTTTCTTGCGGTTCCCCGAAACGGCGCAACACATGGTCATCGCTTCGGCAGCGGCGGTCGCCTCGTCAAGCAAGCTTGCGCCGGCCAGTGGCAGGGCCGTCAAGTCAGCGATCATCGTCTGGAAATTTAGAAGAGCTTCTAAACGCCCCTGTGCGATTTCTGCCTGGTAAGGAGTGTACTGGGTGTACCAGCCCGGATTTTCCAGCACGTTCCGCAAAATCACTGGAGGCGTCACGGTCCCGGTGTATCCCATGCCGATGCAGGACCGATAAACCTTGTTTTTGGAAGCGATGGTCGCCAAGCCACTCAGGAACTCGTGCTCCCCGCGAGGATTTGGGATATCAAGTTCGTGTTCAAGTTGTATGTCTGCGGGAATGGTTGCGTTGGTGAGACTTTCCAAGTCTGCAAAACCAAGTGACCCAAGCATACTTTCGATGTCCGCATCCGTCGGCCCTAAGTGCCGTTCAGCGAAGGCATCTACGAAGTCGAGAACAGACCGTCCATTGGCTTTGCGTTCAAGGTTGGTGCAGTCTCGGGTCTGTAGGTCGGACGCCGGTTGAGGCTTCAATTCGTTGCTCATCTGTTTCTCGCTCGATGGGGGCTCTCAGCGAACGTTTTGTTCCGCTCAGAGTGGTTCGGGCTGATAGGTTACATCGTTTCGTCAGTGCGGTCGCTCTGGTTCAGTCGTCGGCGCCGATATTGCGACGGCGACCGAAGTGTTTAGGCACCTGGAGCCTTCGTTCACAGGGTGCCTTTAAGCGTGTTGATCGGGCACTGAAATGGAAGCTGGGATGAATTCCCCGCCCCAGTCACTACCAAGATCAGGAGTCTTTCCGGACAGCTTCTTGCGAAACAATAACCTCTCAACGCATGGGTTAAGAAACCGTCGATTCGCAGCAGTCAGCGATTATTCCCATGTTAGGTGAGAAGGCAGTGCAAGTCATTGGGCTAAAAACCAATTTTTCATCTCTGGCCTCGATCGGGCCCGTGAGTGGCTGTGAAAGGGTAACGGTTGGGTAGACCCGTGGCTCTCAGTGGATCAGCTGTCGGCAGATCGGGGTTACACGGGAGACATGTTTTTGCACCCATACGTGGCGAAGCACTTGTCATGGCGGCGGAGAGCCTTGTCAGGCTGGATGTGGTGCAATTCATGTTGATAAAAATGCGGGTTGCATGGCACGGGTTCAGCTGGTTTGGTCGTTCCATCCGCTACACTAAGAGTTAAGTTATCGGGACAGAGGTCCGTTTTCAGCCCAAGCAAAGATACCCCCACCGTGATCATCCTACTGACGGATCGCATATTTCAGTCGATTTCTCGCTGCAGCGGATTCCTGTTACCCGTACTAGTCTTTTCCATGGTCCTGCTCTCGCTACCGGCAGAGGCTGTGGAGCCGATGGAAACTCAGGTGGATTTTGCTCGAGAGGTTTTGCCGGTTTTATCCGATCATTGTTTCGTGTGTCACGGCCCTGACAGCAATGATGATACTGATCTCAGGTTGGACTCTTTTGCGGCGGCGACGTCGGACCTGGGGGGATATCGGGCAATTGCTCCGGAAGCACTGGATGAGAGCGAACTATTGGCTCGAATTTTTTCGGATGATGACCCAATGCCACCCGTCGACGCGGAAAGACAGTTGACGGACGAGGAGCGACAGGTTCTGAAACGTTGGGTTAAGCAAGGTGGTAAGTACGCTCGCCACTGGGCGTTTGTAAAACCACAGAAACGTGTTGCCTTTGACGATGCAACGCTGGCGATTGACGAGTTGTTAAGTGCGGATCTCAAAAAGCAGGGCTTGGCATTTGCGACCCCGGCAACTCCAGAGGTGCTCGCGCGGCGTGCCGCTTTGGTGTTGACTGGTCTTCCCCCCGCGGCGGAAATCCGTGACCAGTTCCTATTGAACCCAACGCAGGAAGCTTATGGGGTTTTTGTGGATCGTTTATTGGCCGACTCCAAGTATGGC
>JACLAC010016328.1_pt1 | contig 13101 bp, 8 predicted proteins | sample 8027881 | NCBI WGS metagenome assembly JACLAC01 (sample SAMN15725517, study PRJNA655200) | protist metagenome | isolation source: fluorescence activated cell sorting (FACS) single amplified genomes of... | place: Spain: Blaines Bay Microbial Observatory, Mediterranean Sea | collected 2016-01-19 | reverse complement strand
GATGAGTTGTGCTTCTTCTTCTTGCTGGTCTGTGTCTATGTCTGTACGGATTTTGTGAAAGAGGAAGGATGAAAAGTACCCATGTTTAAGGTTTTACGTGCTCGTTCGGAGGGACCTGATTAATTTCATTCCGCATTTAATAATTTCTCATATTCTATGCTGTGCCTATATTATCACGCACAGTAGTAATTATTATTAAATACGGATTAATTTCGTCGTTTTTAAATTCGGTTACGTCACACAGCATTGTTTCTCCGAGTCTCGGGACCACAGCAAAGCTTGTAATACTTTATTTTATTGCATCGAACCGTACAGCCCCCCTAAGTACCACAGGAATAAAATAATTTATACAAGGAGAGTACCGTACCTCAGGTACCGTACCTACCTGTACCGTAATTAATATTTACCAGGTTCCGCACCTCCTACGGTTCGGGTGTACCACCAGAGGTTTAATTATTACGAAGTCGTCTAGTCTACGAGGTAGTCGTTATATGACACCGTCTAGATGTCAATGCGATGTAGTTAAAGAAAATGTCAAGTATAAGAAGTACTTGAAATGCAGTGCTATAAATAGGTAGAATAATTGTTTATACTAGGATATTAATCTACGCTTAAGCTTGAGTTGTTCTGAAACTTCTTTAAAACTTTCTTCACAACTTTTCTTCTATTCTCAAAATGTCACCAAGTGACCTTTGGTAGACTACATTGGCAAACGTGGTTTGAGAGGAGAGATGACATTAACCCACGCAATGCCACGGCCCTTCCTCAGGTCATCGTCACTTCACCTCAAACTCTATGCTCTGCCGCTGTATCTCGATCGATAAATTCGATCACCTGGAAGCCGGTCCTGAAAATATTGTCAATACCAATGCTCTGATCCTGCTGACGCACTTACAACTTTTTAATCAAGAATGTCGGAGAATATTCCTGTGGCACGAACCCCTGAATCGTACTTCTCCAACAAAATCCAGACCAAAAAGAATATTCTACAAACGTAAAAGAATTCTCGTACTCAATTTACATCCATAGGAATTTTACTGAACAGAATTAGTAACCTATATGCAAATAGCACCTGTGACGAATACCGGTCGTCACATTCGCCCCCTTCTTTTTGAAGGAGTAGTCCCAGTTCATTTTCAGACAAGCGGCCCTCTTGGTTTACCCACTTATCGTCATCCATGAACCACAACGTTTGATTCTATCCGCGGTTTTCCTTATCCTAACATCACTTGACTCGTTAACCCAGGAGCCAGTGTTGGAAGAGAGAGAATGCATTACGCATTGCCAAGGTGTACCCCACGGTACAGCCTTCTGTATGACGGACTCCCAGCCTACTGTCTACCGTCTAAACTCTCCAGTATCATCATGATCCTAAGCTTTATCTTAACACCAGTAACGATACACTTCCATAGCGCTCATGCGGTTCCGTTTCCTCGACTACACCCGATACTGCAGGTATCCGGCTGGATCATGTACGCTCAAACTATCGACTGGGGCACTACCACTCAGCAACAGGTCTTACTTTGCTCGTCTTACCGACACATACTGCGTACGATGCCCTTTCGGTTGCCGAATTAAGGATGACTAAAATTGAGCAGGCAGAGGACCGGTCGCTGAAAAGAAGTAGGGATCCGATTTCAGGCCTTCATTTATTGAAACCAGGGGATTTAGTAGTGAAGATAGCACGAACAAGAGGAGATTCGGAATTAGGAACGGCAAAGACTTTACAGTATAGTTTCACTGGTCCACATAAAGTCTTAAGAAGATTCCATGATTTACATAAATACGAGGTAGAGTTAGCGTCCGGCAGAATAGCGGTCTACCCAGGTGAACAACTGAGATGGATAAGGCCAAATCACCGACGCATTCCAAGGGCTCAAATTCCTTGGATGAAAGACATGTTGGACGTAACAGCTACGCCTCTGATGCCGGAAGACGTCATCGCTATTTTTCCTCTGAAACAACATCCCATTTCGAAGGAAACAGGCAGAGATCCGGTGTGGTTAGGGGTAGTCATCAGTGTCGATGAAGAAGAAGAACAACCGATTTTGGTTCAGCTGATGCATCCGCAAAGGATGTCCAATCGTAAGACTATATCGACGCAAAACTATAAGCCTCTATATGTGGATCATCAAAACAATATGGTCTTTCCCATGCGGAGCTCACGAAGTGTTATTAAGGTGACTACAAGAGTACGTTATCAAGACGTTGTACCAGTGGGAAGAATTAGATTGAACAACAATGGAGTAATGGAAAGAAAGGTAAGTATCCAAATTAACAAACTTTTAAAATCACGAATTAAAGAGAATGAGAAACCACCGTCAGGATGAAAACGGATAAGATCTGTGACCGAAGACCGAAGATAATGTGAGACTGGAATAACGAAGGTGGACATGAGACTACGTCAAGTTATCGAGGCAAAGTAAGACTGAGGATTGAACCGGCTGAACATGATGTAAGACCTATGGGCATTGCATGGGATTATTACGAACGTAGTGTAAGGCGTACTCTATGACCCGTGGATTTCCATTCTTGTCTCTTTGGATCAAAGTCGCCCCTAGTCCTAACTGCGACGCATCCGTATGGATTTCAAAGGGTTTTTCAAAATCGGGATGATGTAACACCACCGGTGCAGTCGTCATGATGGTTTTTAATCTTTCAAACGCCTCTCTATATTCTGGTTTGCAATTAAACGTTCTAATAAAAGCCTCACCCTTATCCGGAGTCTCGTCCTTCAGCAACTCATTTAACGGTTTAGCCACCGCCGCGAAATTTTTTATGAAGTGACGATAGAAGTTAAGAGCTCCCATCATACTACGTACCCCCGTCTTTGACGTTGGTGGTGGTATTTTCTTTATTGCTTCCAGTTTTTCCCGATCCATTTCAATCCCTTTCCCAGATACGATATGTCCCAAAAACTTTAGCGATACCCTGCTGTGCCGTCTGGATTGTAGCTGCCAGACGAGCTTCCAGCTGTGCGATCCTGTCCGCGAAAACTTGCAGCTGGACCCCCGTTTGCAGTTGCGGGGCGTCTCTTTCTCCCAACGGAGTTGTGTTCGTCCCCGTTGCCGAGCTTGGGCCCGCTTCTGCGGATCCTCGCCCCCCTCTTTGAGCGGAGCGACTACGGGTATGTAATGCCATAGATTCGAATCAGGTGTGGACCCCAAATATGACACCGTCTAGATGTCAATGCGATGTAGTTAAAGAAAATGTCAAGTATAAGAAGTACTTGAAATGCAGTGCTATAAATAGGTAGAATAATTGTTTATACTAGGATATTAATCTACGCTTAAGCTTGAGTTGTTCTGAAACTTCTTTAAAACTTTCTTCACAACTTTTCTTCTATTCTCAAAATGTCACCAAGTGACCTTTGGTAGACTACATTGGCAAACGTGGTTTGAGAGGAGAGATGACATTAACCCACGCAATGCCACGGCCCTTCCTCAGGTCATCGTCACTTCACCTCAAACTCTATGCTCTGCCGCTGTATCTCGATCGATAAATTCGATCACCTGGAAGCCGGTCCTGAAAATATTGTCAATACCAATGCTCTGATCCTGCTGACGCACTTACAACTTTTTAATCAAGAATGTCGGAGAATATTCCTGTGGCACGAACCCCTGAATCGTACTTCTCCAACAAAATCCAGACCAAAAAGAATATTCTACAAACGTAAAAGAATTCTCGTACTCAATTTACATCCATAGGAATTTTACTGAACAGAATTAGTAACCTATATGCAAATAGCACCTGTGACGAATACCGGTCGTCACAGTTAGTGTACAATGTATTATATCATCAATTTAACTTCATCATCATCTTCTTCTACTATTATCTTTGGAAATCTTGGTATTATTATTTATTATATATTATAATAATAATATTATAATTATTATTTTTTTAATATTTTTTATTGCGCTTTTCTTCTTCGGGGCTGTCACAAAAAGTAACAACTGGTTCATTGCCCTGTCTGTGAGTATTTGCATCTATACTTTTACAAATTGGTTTTTAAAACCATTCTTGCGCTCGCCTGGCATGTGAACGGCTTGGGGACAGTATATTAACAGACAGAGCGTGACCACTAAGAAAATGTTTAACGCAATAGGGTCCAGGTTAAAAGACACTGCGATAGCGGTCAAGGACGGCGCGATAATTGCTGCTGTTGCCACAAAGGACGCAGCAGTGTATACCGCGGAAGTGTCGTACGATGCGGGGGTTGCGACAGCAGCCGCTGTCAACGTCGCTGTTGTGGAGCCCGCGAAAGAGGAACTTAGGGTTGTTTGGGAGAAGATAGACACAAACCATCATCACGCTAGAAATGAATCGATGAACATGGCGTTGTTTCGGACTTGCTTAGACGGTGGTGTGGAACTGACGCCACACATACTTGAAGCACTTGGGCGAAACCACGAAGATGAGGTGGACCCAGCAGAGCTTCAATTATTCTTCGTCAATCATGCGTGTAAGTAATAATACTTCCATCACTTAAGCCTCTGCTTCCGCTACTAACATTGCCATTGAGCCTTTTAAACCTAACAGTGAGCGGAGATGAGTTAATCTACAACTGGGAAAACCGCTCTGTATCCCTATCGGAACGCGGTAAGTACTTTCATACGGACTTTGCCAGCTAACAATTAGACCTTGTACTAACCCAATTATCTATGTGCAGAGGACGTAATGACTTATGAGGTTGACTGGCAACGAAAAGAGGACGGAGACGGCAGAACGTGCGCTCACGTTGCAGCGCAAAATAATCATGGCGCCATCGTGAAGTTGTTGTTCGAAGAAGAGTGGAACCTAAATTTACCAGATTTAAGGACGCCCCCAATGACGCCTATTGATTACGCCTATGCACAGCACCACTATGAGTTAGCAAACGCAATGCGTTTGGCGGGAAACCACAACCTTTTGTTGATAGAAGCCATAAAACGAAAGCATGACGAACTGGTTCTTGAAGTGTTTAAGACTGAGGAGCCGGGACACGGTCTGAATTTGCTTGAGTTTAGGTTTCCCGACTTAACAAGCGTAAAACCCAAGAAAGGTACTCCCAGGAAAGAGATCAAGCTTTCGTACGATGCAAAAATCATTCGGCCAAATTTATTTGGACCGGCATCACCTTACATACGATTAAAGTGCAGGAAAGACTACATGCATTTGCAAAAGAACGAGATGATTCATGGGTATAAGAAAACGAACCGGCAGTGGCTGGTGTCTCGCGATGATTCCGATTGCTTTTTAGTCCCCGAAGGCTACGTCAAAGAAGTAGATTATATTGTTGACTACGTAGAAGGTGACACCTCCATGCGCAAGGGAGACGGTTGCACAGCACTTCATGCCGCAGCAAAATTGGGAAACAAAAAAGTTGTCCAAATTCTGCTTGAAAATGGATGGTCTCCTACAAAACGAAACAGGAAAGGCTTGACTCCAATTGACGTTGCCGTCGAATCTAACTTTCACACGTTAGCAGGGATTCTGCGTGTTCACAACGATTGCAATGGTCTTTTATATGCAGCCATAGAGAACGGCAACCATATCAAAGAGAGATGGACGCGTCAAGACCTTCCACTAATTCGATTAAGGTACGATTTTAATTCTGGTGGTGTAGTAGGGACCATTAACAAAGACACCCGCGCAGCCAATTTTGGCGTGTGGTCAAACGGTACTCCGATAACGGTGAAAGTTGTTGAAGCACATTTCGTCGTAGAGGCGGATGGCCAGCCGCGTATGCTCGCTAAACGAGGAGATCTGTTAACTACCTCGACGTTGTGTAAAGACTCTCAATATCTTTGTCGACATTCGGACTCGTTAGAACTCTTTAAAATACCCAAAGATTGTGTACAAGAGGTACTGCCTCGATACCATTTCGATTGGGTTAGTGCGATAGAAAAGAAGAATGTATTGCAGAAAGCAGAAATTGTACATCTATCTCTCCATACTGTTGCCGACCCAAGTATTGTTAAAACCCTTTTCCATTATGGCTGGTCGCACTGCAACAGCAAAGATTGGCGAAAGAACCACAATTTGTTGTTGATTAAAGCCCTCTCGAAAAAGAAGTGGTTGCCCCATGTACTATCGCACCTGGAAAAAAACACCATGATTCGATGCAACCCAAGCCAAGACGAAAATTCGGCTGAGATTAGCCTTTTGCCGGATTCGGGAATTTGGTGCCCTGTCGGGATGTTAACACTGCAAGCTATATACGGCTTTCCTCACGAATGCCAAAGGAAAACTGTTGTAAGGGATCACGACTTGGAATTTAAGAAGCGACAAACGCTGCATGTTTTACTGAATAACAAACCATTTGTCAAGAAACGGGTTTTGCGCGGAAACGTGTCTGTGTTTGAACTGCTGTATAAATCTTCACCGCCACCCTTAAAAATAGTCCACCTTGAATGTTGCAAGCTGGCAGAAAATCAAATTGGGACGCGGTACGTTGCAAATTATCGAAACCATAAAAACGAATCTGCAATAGACGTCATTAGAAAACTGTCGAAAACAGCCGATAAAGGAAGCCATACTTCAGAGCTTTGCGATAAAATCACGACTATTCTGCGAGATAGGGGGTGGTGCGATTGGCACACGGCAAAGCTTGCCGCCATCAAGAATTTAAATGATATAAAAAGCAAAATTGACAAAGGTGGGCTCCCAGGTGCAAAAGCTCAGAAATTGATCAGTAGAATGGAAAACTACGAGTTAGCAGTTGCCCGATTGGACGAAATGGGGGAAAACGCAGGCACAATGGCCGTAGAAACCGTAATCCTTGAATATGGGGAGCCTCTGATGCTTGGTGAAGATAGTAATATTGCATGAAGTCCGTCGTCGTAGACTAGTATTTTATTAATATTATATTTCGAATTATTGCCGCTTTTTTCTAATTTTTTCTATGAGGAGAAGATGCTCAAAATAATAATATTAATATAACAACAACACCACACCAATTAAATATAATAACAGCAGGTAAAATGACGAAAACAACACAACACCTATTATTATTTTAACCAACAAAAGTTCTACTTTATTTTCACTATACCAATTAATATATATAGGACATTATTACAAAAAAAGTACAATATATTTTTTACTAAAGATTTTTTTGCGCGACGACGATGATGAGATAAAATTCAATGTTTTTTCAAGTGCGGCCCCCTCAAGAAATCCAAATTGGGGAGATGGACCAATAAAAAAGTCGAGGCTTGGCCAATCGCAATTGTGCTGAAGGAAGCACACTGACTGGATCCCCTATGCATTTTTGATCTGTGGCAGCGTAGAACCCCACTTGAAAAATAGCTGCGAGACGATAGTTTTCTGGAAATGCAACATTAGAGATGGTGCAGTCAATAAATGTACCGGCTATAAAACTGTTTATGAAACTCTTGTTCTCGGGAAAAGCAGAACGCTTGCGATTAACTAGACCGGTGTTGGCTGTGAAAAACTTAAGTGGGGTAGATTGGGGTCATTTGCAGAAAAATTTAGGTATCAGATGCATCATACTGGACAAGGACAACACAATAACAGCACCATACGTTGACTCTCAAGTGCACCCATTGCTGACAGACTCTGTTACGGAGCTCCTGAATACGTTTGGAGAAACTAACGTTGCCATTTTGAGTAACAGTGCTGGTACACTAGACGATTCCCCAAACTACACCCAGGCAAAACAAATAGAAAAGACAACTGGCATAGTTGTGATTCGTCATGATGTAAAGAAACCCGGGGGCCTAGGAGAAGTTTTGTCCCATTTTAACGGTACGGTAGGCACGTCGCCGCCAGGAAACAGTGCCGTTTGCGCAGAAGACTGTGCTATAGTAGGAGACAGGATTCTTACAGATGTAGTATTTGGAAACCTTTGCGGTATGATGACCATTCACGTCGAGCCCCTTACACTGGTGGGGGATAATTTCATGGCAAAATGGATGCGGCGAGCAGAGCGAAAGATCTTTCCTTTCTGACCGCCTGCGCCGCAAAGAACCCGTATCTGTTAGCCATACCGAATGGAATGAAAAATCCTCGTGAGGAGAAACCTGAAATGGTTGAACTCAAAATAATTGTGTTCAAACGTTCAAATGGCTGTCGGGGTGTATAAAACATTTTTAATAATGGCCACGAAGGTAAACTGTATATCTATATAACTACATCTATTCGGGATCTACAACACAAAATTAATAAAAGAAGCACTCTTTGTGAATGTGAAACCCGTGGTTATCGCCTTCAGTTTGTACTTCATTCATCATTGCCTCTGGCCCACAAACGAGAGCACATTCTTTTTCAGACGAAGACTCGTGAAATAGTCTCGAGAAATTTGGCCTACCTTTTCGAACGGTCAGAGCACTATTGCCGATCCCAGAATCCCTCAAAGATACAATTTCCTCTTTTGCACTTAGTAGTTCACTTTCATTCATACCTACCTGGTCTGGGGAGAGACTATGTTCGCCACCAGACATGCCTCGTGTAACATATATGCGCAAATTAAAGCCTTTAGCACGATCAATCTGTTCCAGTTGATCTTGAAAACAGGTCAAGTCTGCCGTGTGCTTGGTTGCCCATACAAAATTCACAAGAACCCCATCTCGTTTGTCAGACAACAATTTCATAGCCGTGTTCAGCAAAGGAGTAATGCCGATGCCGCCGGCACAAATCCATATAGAGTCGTACTCTTCCAATCGTACAGAAAGGCTCCCGTAAGGACCTTGGAGGACGGGGTTTAGTTTAATTGTGTCGGACTTTGCAACTAGTTTTCGTAACTTGTCCGTGAAGGAACCTTTGACCCCCCATGACTTGATATGGAACGTCAGCTCATTTTTTTCCTTTTGGTAAGATACTGAGAATGGATGCGACTTCCACTGGTTAATTTCAGGAATGGTGATATCAAAATACGCTCCTGGAAGCACTTCAACGGGCTTGTCCAGGTAGAGCGTCAATTCAACGACATTTGCAGCCGCGTATACTTCTGTCTCTACATTAACGCACTTGAAGGTCCGGAAAATGTAACTCAATAGCACACGGTCAAGGAACCACATGCCAAACGCAATTCCAACGGGGTAGCGGTACTCGGACCCGGGGGCATGAAGAATTGCTGTTACAGCTACAATCATGAGCAGCGGGAGGTGAAAAAAGTAAAATACACGGTAGCACCTCCTTCGAATCCGACCCATGGACGTCAGCGCTATCAGCAGAACACTGATTCCACACAAAAAACCATAGAAGGGGTAAGGCGCGTCCTTCGACGGTCCAAATTGGAGGGTTGCCGTTAGCGCAGCCAAGCCATACCTCCAAATCACAACGACAAGATGCAGCACAACAGAGCCCGCGAACAATCTACCAAATACGCGATGCCACTGCAGCGCTCGTTCAAATGGAATACCAAAAATTACGATCCACAAAGATGTCCTAGAGACGGGAAGGACGACCAAAAAACACAGTGTTGACGCCAGCTGCCCAAGAGTATTTGCGACATTGTGCTTCAAACCCTGCTTTAAAGCCACCAATGCAAGCAGGCCCAGAGCAACTGCAAAAAAGAAAAGAAATTCGCCAACATACAAATTCATCAACCATCGGGTAAGACTCGTGTCAATCACAGTATGCCAACAACTGCGTGTTTTTTTGTTACTAGTTTTTGTGGCCTCTGGTTTTCCTGGCGAACTGATTTTTCGTGGAAAGGTGAAGCTTAGTCGATTGTTGCACGAAGCCAACAGCTGCAAACAACTCCGTCGCCAGCCCCTTTCATAAAGCATTTTTTTGCCGAACGCACTTTGTCGGGCAGAGGCAACGTTTGTAATAATACTTCCTAACAGGGCAGCCAGGACGAGCGGAACCAGGACAGCCGATAAGCTGATCCAGCCAGAATGAGGGGTTATGGGCAAATGCGACACAACCCGAAGAGGGCAATCGTCGGTCCGGTTAGTCGTGGAACTCTGCAAACCCGGGTGGGAGATTTCGGATAGAAATTTTGGTGTTTGCCCTTCTGCCCAAGAGCAAAGGGGGTCCCCTAACTCACAACCGTTTGTTTGCCCATCTCCATCGGAGTCCAAAACGCAGAGATGCTTTGTCCATTTGTAACCTTCAGTGGCAAAATCCATCCCGAATTGATTCAGTTGACCTCCGCCTGGCACGCCTTTATGGCCGACCGCAACGTAGGTTTTATCAATCAATTGCCCACCATTAGGGATTTTCACAAGATAATCCGAGTGTGCAAGCACTAAAATGTTCTTCGCCAGGCCCAAAGCGGATATGACACCAAAAGCTTGGGCGACAGTAAGTTTGCAACGTACCATTTTCTGCGTTTTAAAAGGTATTCTAGAGCTCCACGCAAACAAGCGCGCTGCTATGGACTTTTTTTAACCTCCGGTAAACGATGGGCAGAGCTTCCTCCACCTTGCTCTATTACCTCAATATTTTTTTAATTGGTATATTAAAGTCGCCTTGTTGCAAGTCTTTCCTCCATTTCTTTTCAAAGACCTCCTTTTTCATTCAAACCTTCTTCTTTTCTTTCTTCTGTCTCCTTTCTTCTTCTTTCTCATCGTGTGGATTTCAGGTACATGTGGACATCTTTAATAAATTTTATAATAATTATTTATTATAATAAAAAAAATAATTATATAAATATTTTTCGTCCGTCGTCGTCCGTCCTATAATACCACCACCCGACACCCGACTGACTATTATTAACAACATAGAAATGAGGAGAAGAGGAGATGTGATGATATGATGAAGAAGGAAGAAGAAGAGGCTCATCTTCTTCTGATGAAGATATGGAGAATTTCTAAATTTTAGTATAATAGAAGTACAGGTAATACCTGGTACCAAGGTAATACCAAGGAATTCGTCGTCTGGACTGACTTAATTATTATTTATTATACCACCATCCACCCAAGAAGTAAAAAAACACTTCTTATTTATATAATACTTCTTTCGTATACTACTACGTACTACGTAGACTAGAAGAAGAAGAAGGGAAAAAAAATATTAATAATAAAATGTAATGTGATGTACAATATTATTATTAGTCGAATTATACTCTGTAATGTTAATTAAAATATATATTATAAAATAAACTTGATTATCAATTCTCATAGTCGTTCTAAATTTGTTTTCCCCGAAGAAGGAAAAGAAGAGAAAACGAAACATCACCTCATCAGCGGGAGTTCACTATTTATTTAATCTAATTGGAACGGGAAGATTATTATAACATATTCAGTAATCACTTTAATTGCAAGGCCCTTTTAAATTGCTTAATTCCAGACAGACGATGGCTAACATTACGAACCTGTCCCAGTTCTTTATATTGAGTCCGCGAGGGGATACGATTATCAAGCGGGAGTATCGACACGAAGCACCAAAAAACACCCCAGAAATATTCTTTAGAAAAATCAAATTTTGGGAAGGTGATCCACCGCCATGTTTCAATGTGGACGGTGTAAACTTTTTGTTCATCAAGCAAAATGGGCTGTGCATCGTATGCACCACGATGTTTAACGTGAGCCCTTCCGAACTTCTGGAGCTTCTAGTAAGAATTGCCAACGTGGTGAAAGACTACTGTGGTGTTTTCAACGAAGAGGCGATTCGAAAGAATTTCATCCTAGTCTACGAACTTTTGGACGAAATGCTCGACTATGGGTACCCCCAGTGCACAACCACGGAAGGGCTGAAGAACTACATTCACAACGAACCGATAGCCGTGGCAAAAGTCCACGGTTCTTCTGGAAAGGTCCCCGGGCTGTCGAAAACGAAAACCAAGCACAGCAGTGCGGTGCACAAGCCCATATCTGTGTCCAGGAAGCGCGACAAAAACCACCGGAACGAAATTTTTGTTGATATTTTGGAGCGATTAACGGTCACTTTCAATAACACAGGCTATGTGGTCGCCTCCGAGATCGATGGCTGCATCCAGATGAAAAGTTACTTGTCTGGCAATCCTCAATTGCGTTTAGCGCTTAACGAGGACCTTCAGATTGGAAAGAATGGGTCGAACTTTGGCAGCGTAGTCTTAGATGACGCAAACTTTCATCCTTGTGCAGATTTGTCCGATTTCGAGAATTCTCGAATGCTGTTGATCTCCCCACCGGAGGGTGAATTTGTTGTCATGAACTACAGGGTTAGCGGAGAGTTTCATGCCCCGTTTCGGGTCTTTCCATTTGTAGAAGAGACGTCGCAACACCAACTTGAGATGGTGGTAAAAGTAAGGGCAGACATTGACCTGAAGAACCATGGCTCCAACGTAAAGGTGCTGTTCAACGTGCCGAAAAGTGCAGGAACTGTATCGCTTCATATCGATAAAAGTAAAGATGGACAATCTAACAACCAAGTTGCCGAATACAAAGAATCAGGAAAAGAAGTGGAATGGACAATAAAAAAGTTCCAAGGACAAACAGAACACACCTTGGTAGCGCGGATAACATTGACGGCGCCGTCCAACGCAATGACAAGGAAAGAGCTCGGTCCTATCCGCCTGAGCTTTGAAGTGCCTATGTACAACGCTTCTCACCTGCAAGTTCGGTATCTCAGGATCGACGCGGATTCCAGATATAAATCGTTCAAGTGGGTTCGATATGTAACTCAAGCCAATAGTTACGTGTGCAGAGTATAAAATAAAGACCGTTTGCTGGATGGAAAAGAAAGGAAACAACATATGATCTTTTTTTACAAAAATTTATTATTATTATAAAATATACTGAAAAAGAGGGAAACATCAACACAACAACAGGAAGCATTTTTTTAAATCTACCAAACTCTAGCTATACTGTATCCTACGTAAGGTACTCTATACTATACCCTCGTAATAATAATAATAGACTCCTTAGCATTAGCCAACACCACTCATGAAGTCTACTTTAATTATCATTACATTATTATTAGGATAAAATACATGCTGTGCTAGTGGAGCAAGGCCTCCTCCTCTTCATCCTCATCCTTCTATTCTGAGTTGAGTTCTGAGCGGGTCCCCTGTCCCCTCCCCTCCCCTTGGATGGATCCGAATGTGAGAATCGGTCCCGCCACCGTCCTCCTCCGTTGCCTTGGATCTGATGATGGGATGGGGTCCCGCCGGGACACAATACAATAAAGCAGCTCGTAGCAGTACCTTGTAATATTAAATACCTGCTACCT
>JACLAC010025259.1_pt1 | contig 13102 bp, 5 predicted proteins | sample 8027881 | NCBI WGS metagenome assembly JACLAC01 (sample SAMN15725517, study PRJNA655200) | protist metagenome | isolation source: fluorescence activated cell sorting (FACS) single amplified genomes of... | place: Spain: Blaines Bay Microbial Observatory, Mediterranean Sea | collected 2016-01-19 | reverse complement strand
AGCTGTTCGCTACGATCCGGAGTAATAAAAAGATTCAAAGTGTTATGTACTCTGAAACGTTCGAACCATCCTCGGTGATTGTTAAGCAAGGAGATATGGGGGATAAATATTACGTAATTGAACACGGGAAGTGTCAAGTATCTCGACGTATTTCATCATCGTCATCGCCATCGCCATCGTCATCATCAGCAGCACCTTTGCAAGAAGTTGATGAACCCGTGGCTGTGATTGGAAAAGGAAGGGGTTTTGGTGAAATGAGTCTCATGTATGCATACCCTAGAGGAGCAACAGTAACCGCGATTACTCGCACCAAAGTATGGATCATTACTCGACAAACGTTTCGACAACTCACGGTAACAACCCATTCTACGCACCACGATGAGGTACTAGCCGTGTTACGATCGGTGAAATTATTCGGTCCATTATCCGAAGATAAGAGAAGAGTGGTGGCACATGCGATGCAGGAGCCAGAATCTTTTAGATACGGAGAGAGAATCATAAAACAAGGAGAAGAGGGAGATAAGTTTTATGTTGTGAAATCCGGCACTTGCAGTGTCCGACATCGTAAGGCTGGAGAAGTTGTTGATAGTTCCCACCCAGATGGTAGAGAGGTTGCTGAACTCCACAAGGGGGATTATTTTGGCGAACACGCATTGATGCATAACGAACGCAGACAGGCCACCGTGGTGGCATCGAGTGGGAAAGGAGTGGAGTGTTTAGCCCTGGATCGAGAATTATTTAATGTTATTATTGGTGATTTGGGAAACGTCCTTCGACAACAGAGCGCGCTGAGATGTTTGAGACAAGTGGAACTGCTGAAACCATTGAAAGAAAAGGAGTTAATTGTGTTAAGTCACGCGTTTGTAAAACGATCTTATCCCGACGGGGCTCGAATCACCGTCGAAGGTCACACGGCTGATGAGGGAGAGAAACATATGAAGTTCTATATCATACAAAAAGGTGTCGTGGAAGTGTTTCAACTCACACCAGTTGGAGATGGTCTTGACACTCTTGGAAATGGCGGTGATGATGATAACGAACTGAAGAGGCATAAGAGTAAAAAATCAAAGCGAAAGGGAAGTTTGTTTGGAGGATTCTTTGGTACATCCAAAGCGAAACCTAAAACACCGAAGAAGCCTCCTCCTCAGCAGCAGCAGCAGCTGTCCACCAGTAGTAACAAACGACCAGGAGATAATAGCCCTCCTAAAGATTCCAAAGGACGTGATGGTATTGGCCAAAGAGTGAATATGCTGACCGAGGGAAAATATTTTGGTGAAACCGCCTTGCTGAATAGTGAACCGAGAAATGCCACTGTGGTAGCACGCGGGGGGGTGGATACGTTGGAATTGGAACGTTGTGAATTTGATCATTTATTGGGTCCATTGAAGGATATTTTGAAACGAGAAGCAGATCATAGATCGGCTGGAAATACGAGTACGCTTCGAAAATTAGGAAATTGGTTGGGCAGACGGGGGTCCTCCTCTACATCTGATAAAGTTCCGAATCAAACCGATGGTACAAATAATACTTCTTCTTCTAATACTGATGCTGCTGCTGATGCGAATCGAAGAAACTCTGCATTGAAAGAAAATCCAATTGCTGCTGGGACTGCCGCGATTCGTGAACTGATTCCTAACCAATCGGTGAAATTCACGGTCCAACACGGTCGATTCGGACCCGTTTGGGTCACCCCCCTGCCTTTGGCCTTGTCGGCAAAAGCGAATGATAAAAATAAAAATAATAATTTGACAAATAATATGAATAATTACATGATCAATGCTGATGATATGGACGGGGATGATATGGATGATCCCGATCATCGTGCCGTATGCGTCCAAGTTCTTCACAAACAAAGCGTCGTACAAGCTGGCCAAACGGAACACGTACAAGCCGAACGAGATATTTTATTGGACATGGATTACGCCTTAGTGGTTCAACTTTACGGCACTTCTCATTACCAGAGAGATCGAGAGCATTGCCAGAAAAAGAGGGTGCATAAATACTGTTGCGATCAAGGTAGTTTACAAGATCGAAACTCGCTGTATTTGATAACAGAGTTCGTGTGTGGGGGTAATTTATGGGATCTAATCCATGGATCAAAGCAATATGAGCTCGAGGAAGGTGCTTGGGGGGGCTTTCAGGAAGAAGATGCCGAGTTTTATGCCGCAAATGTTGCCCAAGCGATCTTCTTCATCCACTCCAAAGGAATCGTCCATCGAGATATTAGACCCGAGAATCTCAAATTGACCCATGATGGATATTTAAAATTGTCCAATTTCGCCGTCGCCAAACGCTCTGGTCCAGGTGAGCGTACGTTTACCATGTGTGGTTCCCCCCACTTCATGGCACCCGAAATGATTACCAATATGGGACACGGGTTGGCCGTTGATTACTGGTGTTTGGGTATTTTGGTATACGAGATGTTGTTAAGACATACACCGTTTGAGCCTGGTGCTGTGGAAGCAGTGGCCCAGCATAATCCCCACGTGGCTGGTCTCTCGGCCAAAGTTACGGGCACAGATATTGACGGCAACAGCGATGATATCGTGACGTTGCATAATATTTTAGACAGCAAGAATCACTTAAAGCACTGTTTTCCCAAAGGAGGACATCATTTGGTCAGCTCGTTGACTCACTCTCTCAGCTCGTTCACCCATTCACTCCACCACGGCCTGTCTGAGCTTTCGGAAAAGTTACACCACCACCACCACCATCGTCATGATGAAAACGGCAATAAGGATGATGACAGGGATGATAACGAAGAAGAAGAAGAAGAAGAAGGGGGTGATGATGATGATGCACGCTCTGGCAAATCTTCGTCTCCATCGCCGTCATCATCGCCAAAAAGAGTACGAAGCCACGACCACAGCCATGATGCTCATTATCACAATTTTAGTACCTACGCCAAAGATCTTATTCTCCATTTGCTCCATTCCAATCCATCTCTTCGCTTGGGATGTATGAAAAACAGAGTGGATGATGTGTTGGCCCATCCATGGTTTGAATCGTTGGATGAGAATCTCTTGTGTACTCGAGGAATAAATGCCCCGTATAAGCCGGACGTGGGTGATACTTTGGCGGAAACACTCAGTATGAACTTCAGAAAGAATGAGGATGGTGATGAACCTCATGGCGAATCAAAAGATTTGGAAGCTTTGCCGTATACCGGAGATCAGAGCATTTTTTCCTCGTGGTTTTGATTTTTTTATAAGAGAGATTAATGATCAATGCTTGCCTGATGAGCGAAATTAAAATGCTTGTATGATGAGCAAAGTCAGTATATATTATACGAGTATACGTATAATATTATATACTCGTATGATTGATGATTACTTTTATTAAGTATGATGAAGCTTCAATTTTGATAAATATATATATAAATAAATTTATTATATATATGTGTGCTTATTAATATATATAATATATGCATACCTGCTGTACCAGACGACTGCTGGTGTAGTATAAAAATGCTGGTATCATAGTAAATTTAGTATATAAAAATAATATTATAATTAAGATGCCTTAATACTCGCCGTAATATTATTTATTTTATACCATCCATTTTTTCGTATGAAAGTAGGGGGCGGTATTCCGGTACAGTGTAAATTCATTGACGCGATTTGTAAGAAGGCCACAGAGCGCATTGCATTTATTTAAAAAGCAGATTTTTTGATAACTTTTAGTATTCGAGGCCTCATTCATATTTTATTAATATGTTATTAAGTTAAGGTTAAGCATCCGTGTTAAGCATGATAAGTTGTGTCTAAATCTTCAATTTGGAGCCCGTACATGGTGCAAAAATAATATTTATAAGTGAGAGATAATATATAAAGAGCATTTATACATTTTTGTGGCGGGAGTCGAACCCAGCATTAACTTAAACACAAACTTTCGACGGCTCTATCTCATAACTCTGTCAAAATCCGCTTTTTAAAAGAATGCAATGTGGCCTTTTTATAATCGCGTCAACGAGCGCGTCAATGAATGTGATTCATGACTCATACGATACGAGCTCTATATCCTCTCTATATTGAGGTGTGACCTATAAATTTCCCTCAAAACTTCCACAGCGATGGCATCAGCAACAGATGCCTTTCCGAAGGCGAGTCCGAATGAGGAGCGTGGTTCGTTTCATATATTTTATATAACTGTTAAGCAGCTTCAGCAGCTAATAAAAGTTAAAAAGTTCATTCCATTCCCATATTCCATACAGGGTATGCATAGAGATTGATTTTTAGTCAATATTATTCACCCACTATGATCTATGATTTCTATATATATATATATGATACCATAATAATAATACTAAATGTCCAAATAATAATATTATATATATTATTTAATAATATTTTATTATTTTATAATATTATACGATTATCACGCCCAATTTTCATATATAATATGATTATTCATACGATGCGAAGCCGATGCTTAATATAAGCAACGTCAACATTCTGAAGATAACCAGCCTTGGAAAATGTATTCAAAGCTTTTAAAAACGGCGATGATGTACGACTTATGTAATCCCTCTCTGCTCTGTGCAATCTTTCCAATCGAATAACATGTTGGCCGGTCACTTTACTCGTTGAATGGCGTGCAGTTGGAAGGTATCGAGGTTGCCCGGGTGGAATTTCTGTACGACACACGGGACACGTGCTATTCTCGCGCAGCCACGGTTCAATACACTTTTGGCAAAAGGAATGCGCACATTGCAACATGACTGGAACATCTATCGTATCTAGATTATCAAAACAGATACTGCACAAATTCTCGTTACCAGAGGTCGCGCCGCCGCCATTAACGCTTCCGGTATTATCACGAGTATCACCACCCCATCGGAGTCCACCACACGCTTGCCAAATTCCGTTCCGCATCCTATGCTCAAAAACAGTATTCTGAGTGTTAAAAATAGACGGAAAGCGGTGAACCAAACCCCCTAAGGACATCAGTAAAGGTACACTGTTTCCCCTAAACCACACATCAAGATTTCTCTGTGAGGATGGTATAGAAAACTGAAAGATATGCACACGAGAATTCGGGCATGGAAGCGCCGCGTCGCTGTTATTCCGCACGGGCGTGTACTCGGGAAATTCGTCGAAATCAAGAGGGTACGAACGTTGAATGTAGAAAGAATGTCGGTTGGCGCACCGTTCAACCTTCCAACGACTGAATTGATTTGACGAGAGAGATAGAGCAATTCTTACACTCGCACACATCTTTCCGGCAACGAGTGAGCGCCATAAAAAAAGACAGCCCACAGATGAGAAGAACGCATCCATTAGAGTCTCACCACTCGTATCCTTTCCGTCCTGGTCAACAAGCGGAAAATTCCACACAATGGATACGGAATCGGCACCGTCGAACATGAACTCCTCCTCATTATAATGCAAGAAGTGCAACCTTGTTGAATCCAAAGAAAATATTGGATCTTCCAGCAGAACCTTCCTACGTCCAGCTGGTGTTTCAGTAATGTGACTAGCTTCTGCGAGATCGTATAGTGTCGGAATAGTTGTCTTATCACCACAAAATGATTGAATTTGAGCCTTCGTATTAAATGCAGTGGGAATAATTCGCAATGAGTTCATTGATGTAGAAGCAACCAATGAATCCACAAATCCAGTATATAACGATTTCGCAAACGAAAAGTTCCCTTCACCGAGAAGAAGAATGACATCCGACCTGCCAATATCATCAGTGAGAAATCTGCTGGGATTTGAAGAGTCAAACTCAACATCAGAAGCAGCGGGAATGGACGTATTATCGGCGTTAGTGTTCTCGTGATAGTACACGCAACTCGATCCATAATTGCAGGTCCTCCCGAACGGACACGGAGGAGGACCGTGCTCACGAGTGTGCAGTTTGTGACAACGATAACCGGATGTGCAATCTCCCCGCCAAAAATATGTACAGACGTCATTTGCTACTGGGCTACGATTGAGATGAGTACTGTCATCCCAGTGTGTACGAGCAGACAAGGCTTTACGAAGTAAAGAGGCCGTGTGTGGTAGCAAAATGTTGTCCAGTGTGACCATTAATGAGCCGCGGCTATTGACGAGAGAACCCACACATGCATTTGTAATTTTAGACCGGCAAAGAGGTACATCACGCAAGCTCGCAATAGAAACATGGTGGCATTCGAGAACCTCCAAGATTGTGTACAGCGCGTTTGTGACAGCACGCACTGCAGATGGCAACGTATCCGATAGAAAGACACCAACAATCCGACCCGCGGAGCAATCCTTTCCCAAATCGCGTATTTTGTTCTCAAACGACGAAGCGGTGGATGAACCATGTTTGCGAGTTGCTGCTGCCTCCGTAATGCCATGAAATGTTTTCCATCGCGACACTACATCAGCAAATTGAATAAACCAATTAAAATAGGCACACATATTCGCGAGTAGTACCTGTGCTTCGTCTCTTACAATGTCATTCTGGAACCCAGCAGCTACCTCAGCCTCACCAAGAAAACGACAGATGGCGCCTCTGTATTCGGCCGTAGCACCAAAACGTCGCACGATGGGTGCAGGAGAGTTTGAGAGTATCGCCCCCAGCAATGCACTTTCCAGCAGATTTCCAGACTGTGCGGCACTAAGAACGAAACGTCCTGGATCTAAATTCATAGGCAAAGCCGCCAAAAGCCTCCCAAAGCGCGTAGGAACAGGAAGATTTGATTTTGTCCTATGGCTAGTGCTAGATTGCTGTTTAAGTGCCTTGATCTTTATTAAATCTTTAATTGCCTCATTTATCCTATTCTCCTCTGGCGGATCTAAGCAACGCTGAAAAACCAGGTGTGGATTTTTCATCAGTTTATGTTCCGAACACGCTAGCAAAAGTGTCTCCTCTCTCAGTGATTTGCGTAAAACGTCTGGGGGTTCGAAATCGGAGAACGTATCATATGTGGTGCGAGGCACAAGTCTGACAATGAAAGAGCGACGCCTAGTTCTGCCAGCGCGACCCCGCCGTTGCCGGAGTTGCGATTTCGATGCCCATGCGATAGATGCTGACGTTTTTTTCACTCGTGCGTCCCAATTAATGACGTTGGTCCGACACGCATCGATGATGTAGGACACGTCCGGTATCGTTACGGATGTTTCTGCGATATTCGTTGCCAAAATTATTTTACGAGATCCTGGTAAACTCTCTTCTAACATCGCTGACACGGCCGTATCGATGTCAATGCTCCCGTGAAGTGCAAACAGATGGATGGGGCCGACTGGGTAGTTGTGGCCGCCACGCGTACCTTGCCTGTGAAAACCGCACGGCAACGCTTGGGAAGAAAAGAACTCATCATTATATTTCACAAGAATAGCGTGGACCATCTCCAAGGTTCGGTACGTTGGTAAAAATATGAGAATAGAATCACGGCACTCGGCTGAGACGTCGTATGGACCCCAACTGTGAATGTAGGCCGCCATGTCCGCCACGAGGTTCCCAAGCTCGGCAGGGAACGGAGTAGGGGTGGCTTTCTTGCATATCTTCCTCACACGGGTTATGCTTTTCATGTACGTTTTGTCGCTCGTTTGACCCTTGAGAATACAGCAAGCTTCACGTAGGTAACACTCGGTCACTTCTGCGTTGTCATTGATAGTATTCGGTATAGTCACAAGCTGTATCCCCGTTCCCATATTTGTCACCAAATTGCCAAAGAATTGCTTGTAGCGTTGAAAGTCTGCAGTCGCGCTCATCAGCACCAGCCGCAAATCGCGCTGCTTTTTCAAAAAAGCGCACACGCACGACAGCACCAAATCACTTTCGACACTGCGTTCGTGTACTTCGTCCATAATAACAACTTTATACCTCTTCAGGCCGCCGAGTCCGTTTGTACGCAATTGCTCCAAGAGAATCCCGCACGTGACAAACACAAGCCGTGATTGAGGTGTGGATACATTCTGCTGTCCGATGTGGTAGCCAACCTCGCTTCCCACTGTGCAGCCGCGTTCTTCAGCAACACGCATGGCGGCAGCGGCGACGGCAAGCCGCCGAGGCTGTGTGCACAGAACGGTATCGCCAGAAATGAACGCCCCTTGCAGTCTGTCCAGGAGTATTTGAGGCACTTGTGTGGATTTTCCGGTGCCCGTGCCGCCGTATATCATGGTTACTCTGTTATTCTGCACCGCATTGGCAATACGCGCTGGGGTAGAGCCTGCGTTCACCGCAAGCACGCGTGGGGGTGTTGTGATGTTTTCGGTACGTCCACCCGGCGGACGCATCGGCCGTCGCCGGCGTGCTGTAGCGGAGACGAACGAGGCCATGGGTGCGCTCTATTGATTTTATATCTGCGTTCTGGGCCTGGTCAGCAAGACGCGCGTAAACGCGCAGAGCACGCATACGCACTTTCGTCGTCCTGATCCCACGCACCGCCGCGCAAGAGCCGAGTGGTGAGCTGTCATGGCCCGCCGCGGACTTCGACTCCCGCATGACGCGCATTATTATGCGCAGGATGCAGGTCTTGTCACAATCAACGATTGATTTGCGCAAATGCATTATTTCGGCAATACAGGTAGGAACTACTCTAACTCGCGAGCGTATTCTTCGGTGTTCGATTCGGCATCTTGCTGGTACCCGGTAGACTCACAAGACTAGTTCCTATACTAGGAATTCCTATCTCCAATAATAATTAACACATATTTGATTGCTGTCTTTCAAACTGAGATCGTTTTTTCGTTTAGTTTTACGCAAAATAATTACTCTAAATTTATGTAGAGCTAGAGAAATGAAGAGAGAGGCTCATTGCAGCTTGCTTGCTGCCGCGCTCTTCCTGGCTCATCACCACCAGCTGTGATGCTCCGATCGCCATATGGATAGCCGCTCTCTCTCGCATCCGCGGCGGCCTCACAGCTCTTTGAGCGCGTCTTGGCTGACCGCAGGCGCGCAGGATAGAGCACTGAATAATGCGAATGTAATGTGCGGTCTTCGAAATCCTTCGAGATCCTTCGAGATCTTGAAGTGTAAAGGCACACCTTTCGATCAGCAGCGTATGGATACTGGTTTGTACAAGAAAGAGACGTAGAGTTTCTCGTATAATTTCTCCATATATACTGTTTACCATATATTAATATTCACGTATTCGTAAACAGAGCACTCGCCTGCAGTACGGCGAGGCCAGCATGCTGAGCGCAACTTCAAAAATGTGGGGTTATCTCGTTGTGGGTTTAGTCCTCGCCATTGGGTGTGCAACAACACCGTCCCACGCGATTGATGCTGTTCACAGCCACAATTTACGATCCGGTATTGATATGATGCAGCACAGTCTTGATATGGGCGGTATGGACGATCCTCCCCAGGCCGATTCGGCAGATGGCGCCGTGTTGGATACTACTCCTCACCCTTCGAACTCATGGGTATCGTTTTCACCAACCCACCACCCAACGCACGTACCAACGCATTCGAGTTCACCAACCCATCACCCAACCCACCATCCGAGCAAGAATCCGACGAAACATCCCACACATCATCCCACACATCATCCGACAAGCCATCCCACAAATAAGGACGACGATGGTAAGGATGATGATGAAGGAGGTGAGACGGAGGAAGTAACGGAGATTGTGGCGTGCGCTGGAAATGGAAATAAACCTCATTACGATGCAGTGGATAATAAAGAATTTCCAAGTTGTGTAACGGGATTGTTCAAGTGTTGGGTTGCAACATTAGATAAGTCCAAAGGTGAACATTATTTCGGTACGGATAAAAATGCGATTAGTAATAATTGGTTTATTATCGCGGGAACCCTTTTGGGCAATACTAGGGCTGGAGACTACATCCCGTGGGATCATGATGTAGATATCTCCTACTCTTATTGGCTCCATGATGAGTTCTGGATGATGATGGATTCTATCAATACCGATCCCGATCCACCCAAAGAATGTGAAAATATGAAGTATGAAAAGAAGATTTACAAAGAGAGTGGTGGAGTTGGGTTCCGTTTGGTTATGAAACCATCCTGTGTGGAGGGAGAGAGCCATGTTGTGGCTGATTTCTTTCCTACATCTAACACTGACCCAGGAAGTGGCCCGTTTAAAGAATACGACGAATCCGATATGTTTTACAAAACTGCTGGAACTCATTTAACATATCAAGCCGGAACATATACGAAAACAAAGCGTGTGTGTTATTGGCCTCGTCATTATATATTTCCTACAACCGAGTGTACTATGAAGTCGGATCCCGATTTGGTATTAAAATGTCCTCACGAACAGAGAAAAGTTGTAAGGGCTATCTATGGTGCACAATGGGAAGATCCACCATATGATCGGTGGGATGATGATCAAGATAAGTGGGTAAAGGATTAAATTTCGAAGAATATTTAATTGATAAAAGTTATAAAATAAATTTACTTTAATAATTATTTTTATTAATAAAATTAATTCGTATGATAAGCAAAAATAAATCCATAAATATAACCATTTATAACAATAATACGACTTTAATAATTGTAAAATATCTCCACCTGTTACACTACCCCAAGAGAAAGGGATATGGGGAGAAAGAAGACAGACAGAAAGACAGTGGACGAACGTTGGGGAGTGTAATACCATTGTACAATTGTACGGTAGTCGTCGAAAACATTTTTGTGTGAGAGAGAGAGGCAATAATAATATATATATGATAGTTATTATACCCCACACCTCTGATTATAAGTTATTATGATATGTGGCCATATATACATATTTATACATAGGAGATCATCTTTGTGAAAATACAAAATCGATCGATGTGAGAGAAAGAGCAGAGACGTAAAAAAAAAGGAAGGAGAGACAAGAGTGTCCATACATAATATATTATATATGTATCATAAAAGAAAAAAAGAACTCGTGAATCAAGTATTCTCGGGCTCGCAGTCGTAGTGCTCGAAATATTATCTGGTACACAACACGCAGTATGATACGACGGACGAGAGATAAAAAGCGAGAGAGAGAGAGTTAATTAATTTTATGAAAAGGCGCCTTCAATATAAAAATTAAAAAAATCGAAAAAAATGATTCCCTTTTTTTTCTTATTCCTTCTCTCCTTTTTTTCTTTTTCCACATCGCTCGTTTTCGAATCAAACCCAGAGCCCAGAGGTGTGCTAAAAAATCGCTCGCCGGATTCTGTGAGCAATGTATTGTGAAATATGTCATGTGTGTAATATAAAATAATATATTATGCGATGCGCTATGGCCATACAGGCTGTATACAAATATTATTTTTTAACTTTTTAACTTTTTTTAAATTATTAGCGCACGGCGGCCCGCACGCACGCGCATGCACGCAGCACACACATGGCAGCGCAGGCAGCGCCGCAGCAGCCATAGTATTATTTTGACTACAATGGTGAGGGTGGCGGCAGCGCGAGGGCGGCAGATTATATTTCGCCCTTGTTATTATTTGACTAGAGGTTCCTATTGATACGGCGGTGCGCCCGATATCGACGATATGAGGCCTCGCGCACGCCGCCGCACACTCGATATCTAGCTAGGAACTACATATCGTATATAATTATATCATTCACGCACCCAGCCAGTCATCATACAACGATAAGTAGAGGCTGAAATAATATAAATAATATGGCGGCGGTCGTCTCAGTCTTCTCAGTGCAGGCGCGCAGCCAGTTATAGCGTAAATATGCTAGCGCCGCGGTGGCCGTAACCGCTGCCGCAGCGCTATGCTACATATCTGCCATATCAGAGACGCCTATAGCATGGTAGAGAGAGACGCTAGGACCGAGTGAGAACGGCGTATACTACTATACGGTTGATAAACACACACAACAGCTTTGGATTTTAAGCCAACCACTTTCTTCATATAGTTTTGACCAACAAAAACTCGTGGTGCGGCCACACAGCCAAGCCCTCCTTCACAAATGGCCGATGAAAATATAGAAAACGAAAATAGAGCAGACGATGGAGATGGATACTTAGACCCAGATGATGAAGAAATAAACCTAGAGCAGACTCAGAATAACGAAGAACCACTTCATCCAGGAGATGAACAGCGCGCATTAATATTAATGGCTCAAACGAATGTGTTTGAGATATTTAAGCCTCCAGATTCATGCCAAGAGAATATATGCATGATTATTTGTGTTGCCCTTGTTGCTGCGGGCATAGGCCTATTGGTATATATTAACAGTAATAGCATGGATACAGATGTGTAACTCAGCAGCTACCAACTCTTTATATTGGATAGCATTGATTTCGTGTAAGTTGCTGGACTTCATTTGGCATTGCAGGGCGTTGTTTTGATATGTCTGCTGTATGAATGCATAGTTATGCTACCAATGGACACGGGCGGGAATTACCTAAATTGGAAAGGGTATCTAAACGTATTTTCTTGCTATACACTTCAAGCTCGTACTCAGTTTCACTCGGTCGGCTATTTACTACAAAAACATAATATTGTATATATATATCGGTAAACATTTCGTTTACTATTACTCCCGTCCGTACAGTATTTATATGATATTCACTATGTATAATAATTTATGTGGTCCCTTATGATTTTTTTAATCATTTGCGGCCACATTAATTTTTGCATCCATTTTTAAGAGATATGATGCACGATGTGATATCCAGTTTTGTTGGGTGTTGTGTTTATATATGTGTTTGATTAACGGAGTCGTGTTTGGAAGGTTTCATACCCCGCAATGTATTACAAGGTTTTATTAAGCATTTGAAAAGCGACAATATAAAAAAATAAAAAACAAATGATGGAGCGAGAGCGAGCAATAAATGCTTGTGCGTGTGTGCGTGTGCGTGTGTGTGAAAATTATAATAACCCACACCCAGGGTATTTATAAATATTCCCATATTAATATCATATAAAAAGCAGTTATGATAAATAATATATATTATATATATTATATATTATATATTACATATTATCCGTTACATATCACACAGGCCTGCTGGACCATTCTAACGGCTTGTTCGACTTTATCTAAAAACACGCATATCGTATTATCGTTTATATTTAGACCAGAAAGTAACGTATATATATATTCTCCGTCAAACGTCATAGCAACGCTTTCATCTTGGCTGCTATTGGCTCTTTTTTGAGTGGGCGGGCGATCAGACGAGCGAGATCCATCTTGATTGGCCGTTGCTATTGCGTCTTCTAGACC
>JACLAC010006154.1_pt1 | contig 13106 bp, 16 predicted proteins | sample 8027881 | NCBI WGS metagenome assembly JACLAC01 (sample SAMN15725517, study PRJNA655200) | protist metagenome | isolation source: fluorescence activated cell sorting (FACS) single amplified genomes of... | place: Spain: Blaines Bay Microbial Observatory, Mediterranean Sea | collected 2016-01-19 | reverse complement strand
AGAACCTTATCAGCCAGTTGCACTAAATCCGCATCATATTGTTCAAGATTATAGTCCCACCCTTCCTGCTGAACCCAATTTTCTTGACGAAGAGACAAAGGAAGAGTTCATTGCCCTCCAGGTAACAAATTCGTTGAATATTTATGGTATTTAATTTTATATTAGAGCGGACCTCGTATTGCCTCTCCGACCTACCCTGGCAACTATTCGTTCATTTATCAATCCAATTTTAATACAATCGGTCCCTTCGGGACAAAGATCTTGGATTTTCGAGCTGATCATTTCCCTCTGCCATCTGAAGCCAAGTTCCATGAACCGAAATTGAACTTTGACCCAGTCTGCAACGGTGAAGGTGGTGATGGGACCGAATATCAAAAAGCTCTCGGAGGAAATTACCCAACTGAACAATTCACCGTTGTTATGCTCACTTATAAAAGAGAAGATGTTCTGCTTATATCGTTATCAAGATTAGTTAATCAACCGAATTTGAATAAAGTTGTCGTTGTATGGAACTCACCGTATTTACCACCGAGCGATTATAAATGGCCAGATATTGGGGCACCAATAGAAGTTGTTATCCCACCGAGAAATTCTCTCAATAATCGATTTTTACCTCTTGATAATATTGAAACAGAAGCCATTTTATCACTAGGATTGATTTAAAAACAGACTATTGAATTTTTATGCCAAGATACAATACAAAATCTTGTTGTATGGGAACTTTTTTTATAAATCTTGAAAAGACGATGATGCACATTTGAGACGAGATGAAATAGAATTTGGATTTCGAACATGGCGAGAGCACCGAGCTCAAATTGTTGGTTTTCCTGGCCGATTTCACTCATGGTATGATAATCAATGGAATTACAATTCTAATCACACTTGTGAATTATCTATGGTTTTGACCGGAGCGGCCTTCTTTCACAAACAGTATACTTATCTCTATAGGTGAGACTTAAATTATTATGATGATTATAAAAAGTCATTACTTATTAATTTAGCTATTGGCAACCGCAAGCAATCCGTGAATTAGTCGATGAAGCCATGAACTGTGAAGATATAGCTCTCAACTTTCTGGTTTCTCATGTTACAAGAAAGGTGAAACTTTTTACAAGGCTTATTTTTTCGATAAATTTTTATTTCAGCCTCCGGTAAAAGTTACCTCCCGCTGGACATTTCGGTGTGCTGGCTGCCCAGAAGCTCTTTCTCAAACTGATGGCCATTTTCTTGAGCGACATGAATGCATTCGAAAACTTACCCGAATCTGGGGCTACAACCCACTTATTTATACCCAATATCGGGCGGATTCAGTCTTATTTAAAACTCGTCTACCTCGTGACAAACTAAAATGTTACAAGTTCATCTAACCAATTGTGACTTACATGTAAAAACAATAATCATAATAAAAATCTTCAGCTTGAAACCAATATCAGAGCCTCAATCAGAGGAAAATTGAGTTATTTCTTGCATTATCAAATGGGGCTTTCCAGATGCAGACTTGACACGTCTATTGAGGAGATAGAGACTTATAAATTCATACAGCCCGAGTATTCTTTTGTTGGATGAAAGATACTGCAGAACAATAATTTTTCATTAATTGATCATTAAGTTATTATAATAAAAAAACTCCACAGATGTAACCGTGTGACGTACCCTTAATTTATAATTCATAATTATTTCAAACGTTACACTTTTCATTATTCTTGCCAATGCACAGAGAATGAAATGCTTAACCAACATAAGTTGGTATCTGACAGCCACGCTGTGGATAAATTCAATTTCGGCGTTTCAACTATTTGATAGCAGCTGTGGTGAATATCTTAGATTGGTTTTTCATCTGATATATTGTAGATTTCAATCTCATCGCCGAGTTATCGACTTCATCGATAACAGTGACGGATGCTGCCGACATTAGAATTTGGGTGACAGATCTCGTTATTAAATAACGGTTATTTGGATTTGTCGCCAACATCCTCTTATATTAGCTTGAGGTGAAGCATTCCACGGCTGCTGTAGCCGCGCCAATCCCATGAAATAATGAAAACCCAACTTAGTCCTGAGGATGTAACAACATATTATCGTTTACATGACTCAAAATGTTACGAGCATCAAACTCCAAGTTCCGCTTTTGCACCCGGAGGATTCGTCATTTCTGATTTTGATGAATCAGAGATCTATAATTCGAATACAAAATTAATTGAAGTTGAAAATGGATTCAGCCCATTTGGATCATCAAGAAAAATGAACTGTCCACCGGGAACATTTTCTGGATCACCTAATGGCGCGTTGAAAACTGGCTTAAAATGGAGTTGGGAATGCCACCCTTGCCCGCCAAATGTATTCTGTCCAGGTGATGGAATAGTTCATACCTGCGGGCGAGATAAAAAGTCTCTTGCTGGATCAATTTCTAAAGAAAACTGTGTTCAATGCGAAATCGGTGAGATTTGCATTCCTGGCATATTCACGACAACATGTGATCTTGGTTATTTTTTGGAGATAGATTCCGAATCTTTGGAACCTATCAATCTTTGGGGGTTCGTAAATCTTGAATGGCCAAAATACAAGTGCACAATCTGTCCAAAAGGACACAAATGCGGTTTCAAAGCGATCAAACCTATTCCATGCCCTCAAAATTCTTACAACAGTTAGGTCTCAAAAATAAATTGCAACTAATATGATTGATAACACTGCATCAAGATCGCTTACACGTATTTTTTGGTGTTGCAGTGTTACCACCACGTTACGTTAATGAGACTTTCACAGCCACGAAGGCCAAGTAACATGTCAGCCTTGCAACCAAGGTTTTGGTGAGTTTTGTCCAGAAGGTTCAGATGATATAAGGAATGGAATTAAAGCAAATGACTGATATCATACCGTATATCATATACTGCATATGATATAGAGTCTATATTATGCGCCATTGACAATCGTTCATTGTATCAAAAAATTTATCCCAACAAAAGAGACATCATGGAAACGTCCTGTAAGTTAGGCGGCAATTTCAAATCAACTGAACGATTTGTTGTTTTTGATAAATATTCGAATGCAAAATGTAGACGATCTTGCATACAAAATAGCAACTGTATAGGAATCTTGTTTCGAAGATACCATGAGATATTTATTTCTATTTCCATTCGTAACTTACCAACATCGCTTGATCAAGTCACCAACGTTGCTTGAGCCGTTCTGTGCTAGCGATTTTAGAATTGTTCGTCATAGAAAACATATCAAGGTTTTAAACACTACATTGATCCTCCAAAATGCATTCATATAATATTTGCCGAGAAAAAACAAAACCTCGAAGGAAATATCCGATACTTTCCCAAATCTGAACTTGATTTTGACGACGATGAATCATTTGGTGAGTTTATCGATTCACATCTGTTTATGCTGAAAATTATGGTGCTAAAACACTATATACCTCATAATTTATTTTAAGAGGCAAAGAAGCTAAATGCAAGTTATCGCGACTCAATTTTCGCAAATAAAACCAGTTGGCAAAGTACTTTTGATGGTTTTAAGTTGCTACAGACAAATATTATAAGATTTAAAGACAGTGATTTCATTGATTTGGAGCAACAAAACATCGAACCAAGAATCAATTGGATGTTTGAACCGGCAATAAATAAGTATATTTCTGACAGCCACGAAAGTTTTTTTGTTGTCAGCTGGAGTAATGGTCTTCAAGTGGTATTCGACGACCTTTCTCCAGACGAAAGAAATAAAAAATTCGGTGAATTCAAGCAAAGAGAAATCTTAGGTAGGTTATTATTCACTGTTAAATATCTTTGTTCAACTTTTCTTAAAGGAAAACCTACAACAGCTGATATAATCAGCAACCTGGAAAAACAGGTCAAAAATCGACTGGGCGATGATGCATCCACAAGCATTTTGAAGCAAAATGATACGACTACTGGTTTAAAGCTTACTTTGAATATTGATACAACAAAAGAAGAAGCTGCGGATATCTGCGGGTCTGTCGGAGGAAGCCTCTTATTGAATTCTATGTTCTCAAAGTACATCATCCCAGGTACGGTTTGCTGCTGAACAGTTGCGTTTTTCATTCCATGCCATTCTACTTTTGCTCAGTTAAAATAAGCTCATCAAACCGTATGAGAATTGAACAATGATGAAATCAGCATTGAATTTGGCGTTATTTTCAAACTCTTCTCAAATTCAGCGAACGATCTTGAATATCCATTAAATGTTGAAATTATGCGAATGGGAGGCAAAGATGTTTCAGGAAATGACATATTTTTCAAGATAACTTACTTAAGGGAAGAAAAGAATTCACACAAAATGGTTATATCGGACGGTACTGATTCAAGGACTCTTCAACTAGAAAAGGATTTAAAAATTTCGAGGATATATAAGATTGGATTGTAATTAGTGGTCGTTGATTGGCTTGCTGCGTATGTTTTCATTTTAAATCCATTCGAATAAAGCGTATTTCAATTCTTAGTGATGTCAAAATCAACTGTAAACTAATGCTTCTAACTGTCGATAGATTGATGCTGGATATATCAAGCAATGATCAGCTATTGAACCATAAAGAGATGCTTAGAAAAACTTTTGATAATGTCGAGTATCCAAATAGGAACGATGATACCTAAATACGATGAGCAGTGAATATTTTAAGCCAACAAAACGAGAGCCTAGGCTTTAATCAGAGATCGGGGACATAAGCACCAATTCGAAAGACGGTCTGAGACTCTGAGGTGATCATCAGGTAAAAAGACTGAACCAATATTTTGAAATCATGGGTGTACAGATTTTAAGTGATTTAGAATTTCTTGAAAGGCAGATAAAGCAAAATGGACTCAATAAAGAATTCGTTAAGATTCCCAATTACATGAATCGTCTGCCCCAGAGAAGTGGCAAGGCAAAGTACAACATCACCGTAGATGAATGTTTGAGGAATTCGGTTTACTTTTACTAATAACTTTAACTAAAACAATTTATGAAACTCCGGATGAAGTACCGGGCCTTCAGTCTTACTGCAATTACAATACTGGTACTGAATAACTTATTCTAAAAAACTGGTAAAAGAACTTGTATAGAAGAACGCCCAGATTGTTTTGCAATACTTTATTTTCATAAAGCCGAAGGATGGAAGAATGTTAATGGCACAGAAGTGTTTGTGCCACCCGAGTATGGAAGATGCACCTTTCGATCCAAAATTTCAAAATGTACTCCCTCTAGTGATATTGAAAAAGGAAATGAGCGCGAATTTCGTTTAATTTTACTTGTTTCGCAAAGCTTTGATTGAATCCATTTTCAATATAAAACATAACTTAGTTAGTTTATATCCATCAGCATCCCGAACTAACTTTAGCAAAATGGTGAACTCAAAAAAGACGAATGCCATTTGTATAAACATTCTAAATACACACATGTTGCAACTTTTTTATTGAACCGGCCAGAAGAATTCCTCAATATATCATCTGCTGATGGCTTTCAAAATCCGCTTTTATTTGCATTTACTGGAATGGTTCAAGTTTTAATTGCCCATGCCGGATAAATGAGCACCTAATTCGTGGCTAAAATATTGAATGACCGAAAGTTTTTTATGATAAAACCATTATTGATGAGCTAAGTTATGCTTCTAAGGAAGTTTCAGATGAGCCAACATGCGTTAAAATGTGCTTAGAAGATGAAAACTGTGATGGATTTGAATACAAAACTGAAATCCGGCCTGGAGTAAGCAACTGCTCGCTTATGCAATTACAAAATTCTATCATGATGGAATATTCTTTCAATATGCGGCATACAGGTTCTGTCGACAAAATCGTCCCTATCGTTGAAATTCTTTCCAAAATTGTATTTTGAACAGATAAAGTTGGAATCAAAAAATCTTGGCGGGGCAAAATCATGCCAATCCCCAATCAAATCAACACGATTGGTCTGGGAGACGACAGAGAATTGACGAAACTTGATGAAATTCATCAATTACAGCACCATGGTCAATGCTGCGAGTATCTTTCAGTCCGATTTCCCGAAAGTTCTGATTTGAAGCCACATATTTTTTTGATTAATCACGAAAACAAAACACGCGCAGAGTATTTTAACATAGGGAAGGTTATCTGAATTTTAGAGTCAAAAAACGAGCGACAAATTAAAATATTTCACCGTGTTTCTTTTGAGATGATCATTTAAAAGCGCATAGTCGTAAAACGCATCGTTTGGCGAAGGAGAATAGAGGCTGGAACTTGACTATTGGCAGAGATCAAATAATTTGTGAATCAGAATTTGAATGTCCAGTTCTTGGTAACTGGGCTGGTCGTTGCCAAAGTTTAGATAGTAACCTTGATTACGATACCCATATTGAATGCATAACTCCACCTATTTCTGATTATCAAGGATATTTCAAGATTCATAATGGTTTTCAACTTGCTGCTGAGGTCACTTGGAAAGAAAAGTTTCATTCATCTCTTGATTATTGTTTTAATTGGTGCAAAACTAAGATGAAATGTGCTATCGTTAAGAAAGGTTCGAATTATTACATGCAATCAATTATTAATCATAAATAGTAAATTTAAGTCAATTTAATAACCAAATTAAAGTATAGTGCTGGAAAATGCTACATGCCTGAAGGAACTGCCATTTTGACTAGAACGAGTACTTTTTTAGGTCAGGGATCAACAGACCGCATCTCTGATGCGTGGCATTTGGACATAAATTTGACAAACTGGTCAGCGTCTATGGATCTTTGTTTAAGATGGTTATCTACTTATTCGATCCGATTTGATTATTGATTATATGCGAAACGATGGAATGAAGGATTTAGATGGAGATAAATTCTTTTTAGCTGCTGAAGATGAATTGATACGTGTTTCGGAGCACAAGAACAATGAATGCTCAGAGTGTCAGATAGATGCTAACAAAATTTTCATGGTTGAAAGTACTATAAATGAAGAATTTATGCAGTTTGTTGGAAACAACGATGTTGTAAGATTCATTATTAATGAACATGGCCTACACGAAAAGTCGCAAATTGTCAGTTCTTGCAATTTTGATCGGCTTTCGAAATGTAATGATACACAAAATGATGACTATCATGGTACCCTCTATGAGCTGTCTAAGCACCGAATTCATTTTCATGAACAAGCATGCGAAAATATTCAGTATTTCAAATGTGGAGTAGGCTCTTGTTCGTCGAATTATACAGTCAAAAACTTGTCCGCCTTTCATCGCTCAGATTTATGAATGGTTCGTGAAGTATATAAGCTTTGTGTTAAGTTTTTTATAAAGTAGTCGGTGTATGTAGAATTTCAAACGAACCGAAAAAGTGACGAAAAGTAACAATCAAGATGTAATTGCATGGATGAAAATATCATTAGATTGCAATTTGCTATTGTCCAAAATAATACTTTTTGCGACAACAAAGAAGTTAAATTGGCAGATCAGCTTGGTTTCGGATCAGACATTCATCCGGACCACTTATGAATTCGGTCAAACACACATTTTGGAATTGAATGGACTCGATTCATCGGTCAAAGAAATCTCGATAAAACCAACTGATAATGGTTCATTTGCCTTGAAAGGACTTCGATTAGTTGGGTTTTCAAATTGATTTTCACTAAAATGGCGCTGCTTGTCAATCGTTTTTCAAAGTTTTTCACAGTTAGAATTAATAAATTAAACGTTTTCTGGCCGATAACTAATAAAAATAGATATTCAAAGTCGGTTTGAAAACCAATATTAGTAACTGAGACTGTTGAAAAAATAAGGCTCACGACAGCGACGCCAAAACCACCACCAACAATCAAACCTATATTGATAAATGAAAAAACATATGAATGCACAATTTTTGATGATTATCAAAAATTTTCAAAACCAGCAGATATGATTGTTTCCACGAACAAAACTGAAGAATTTCTCAATCGTCCTTTTCGAATTATCTCTAAATATGACTCGACACAAATGGAAAAGACCTCAGGTAGGGTTTTGAAATTCTTGCCAGAATATTCAGGAGGACGCTACAATTGAAAGCGCTATTAGTTTCAAAACTCTGCTTAGATTCTATTATTCACATTGTTCCGATAAATGATGATTCAACATTTATGATTGATTTGTATCTTATGCGAAGATTTATAGGAACGAGTAAAGATAAAATATTAACTGAAAATTTACCTGCTTATCTGGATGCTAAAGATGGAAATTTAACGACGATTAATGAAGAAAATAAATACGTTGATGTAAACTGCCAAGATAATTTTAATGCTCAAGAAGCTCTGCTTTTGAAAATAATGGGAGATGAATCCGATGATACCTCAATTTTAATGAAATATCAAGACGAAAAAATTAAAGTTAATGACTTGGATGTCACTGAGGTAAGATGAATCCGTGTGACAATGCATTCTATCTTAAAATATGGAAATATTTAAGTTTTACTTGGATGAAAAAGAAAATGACCCACTTTTGAATCGATTCACAGTAGAAAATAATCCAGCAAACCAAAAAAGTAATTTGTATATCAACGATGTTTTCTTACCACTGAATATTCCAATTCAAGTTAGGTTCTTGAGTTATTTGATTTAAATTTTGTATTTATAATGCTGATATTTGACATACTGTATGTCCTCGACTTTTCACCAACCTTTCGAAGCAAAAAGTTTAAAAATAGAAATATTTAAATGTGTCGAAACAACCGATTTGAAGGTATTCGGAGCATTGCCAGATGCAATAATACCCCAGGCATCGTATGATGAAGTTCGAAACGCTTCAATTGTCGCTCCGGATTCAGCTATTGCAATAAAAGCTTTTATCCGTGATGGATATCATTACCAAGCAACGATAGAAAATGTTGATGCCATCGAAATAAGTTTTGACTTGTCCGCGAAGTCACGACAAATACCTTTGCTTGGTGAATTTACACTTGTTGAACTGATAGAAATTAATTTGAAATTACCGCTCTTGAGAGTGATGATGGTTAATCGTGAACTAAAACTGCAAATTCATTCCATTTTCAATCAACAAGTCCGAGAAACGTTGGAGAGTAAACCTTGTTATTTGAGGAATCAGGAATCTATCTCTTGAAATTTACTACCTGCTCAATGTGATAACTTTTACCTTTATTGGTAATGTAAAAGTGTTACTAATCAAGCTAATTCGGAAAAGATCGATTCTTTAAAGTCTAACAAAAACAGAAACTGTAATAGTTTCGTATGTCTTTAGGAAATACCAGAAAATGGAATTAACCATACAAGGCAAGGAGTGCCAGATTATCTATCAAGTGAATAGAATTGTTGTGGAGAATGCTAAATTCAATTACTTTACTGATTTTGGATTGGCAAACTTTGCTATTTCAAACTTACAAATCTCAAAACTTTTGAATTCTGAAGCCGATCGTTCCGACGAAAACAATCCATGTGATGACGATCTACTAACTTGGAAACTTATTTCAAGAAATGCCGATTCTAGGCCTGGGGTTGAAGACTTCAGCCGCTGAAGTACTCAGTCGTACGTTTAGTCTTGCATCGATTTCAAATCTTATAATAGGCTTTCAAAAATCGGAGGTGAATGTGATCTCGAGATATCTGCTTTTACTGAAGTCAATCGACCAGGCTTGTACGATCTAACAGGAATGGTTAAATAAAAGTCGTTCTTTGATTAATTTTATGTCTTTAAAAAAGGCCAACTATTGACATTGAACCTTATAAAGCCTCTACAATGCTTGATACTAAAAACTCATGCACTGAAACATATTTGAAAGATTTAAATTGTGAATATACTTTACAGGTTATTTTAAATACAGTATTGAATGTTTGTCGAATCAATAATTAAGGATGAAGTTATTATTCCACTGCTTCTTCCGCTCAAATGTAATAACGAATTTGATGATCTGTGTGAAACATGGTGTATAGAAAATGATCGAAATTTATGCTCTCTAAAGGATTCTGAATTAAAATGCTCAAAAAGTGCTGATCATGATCAAATTATCTGCATAGGTCGGTTTTCAATTTGATGATTGTGGCTTGTTCTCTAGTTGAGGAAATAGGCTCAATTTCATTGACTACCTGTAAAGAACCTCCAGTGAGCACTGAAACACAAGTCGATGGTTATCAGACCTGGACAGTTGAAAAAAGTTATTTAGAAACTGAGTCAATGTTCGACATTTTTACTTACTGGAGAAGACGAAAAATATGCATTTGTGATTTCAAAACAGAATGCAATGCATGCCCTGATTTTTTCAAGCATTCGTTTAGGATAAGTTTAGAATTAAAGACTCGCTTTCTTATTAGCTAAGTTGACAGCGCCATCGTGTATTCATCAAATAAAACTCTCTTCTCAGTACATTCAAATCGAAAAATGATAAAGAATTTTCATTCCATTTCAAACCGGAAACATATGGCGCTGGATCTGGAGCTGTTAAAATGAATAAGGAAGCAGGATCAGATTTACTTGGCCAAGCTTTTTCGAAATAAATTTTGTCAAGTAAACCTGTACAGATGAGTATGACTAGAATTGTCAATTCTGGTTATAGAATTCTGTTCGGGAAGTTTGAAGGCTTCAGGATTGTTTTGATGAACATTTTCCGGACGATGAATCAATTTTAACGCCTTTTTTATTTTTATAGGTTCAACAAAGAACATTCAAAACTTATTTAAGTTGGGATATGAATTATATTTATTATGGTGGAGTCAATTGTCAGAATTATCCGTTCTTGGGTAAAACTAATTCGATGAAAATTGAGGTCAAATGTGGACCAGAAGAATCCTCATCCATTAGGTGGGGTTTCAATTGAAAGTTTCCTCCAATTCGTGATTTGCCAAGGGTCGTTGTGGTCGAGACTCGAGACCCGATGAGAAAGTTTGGTACATTTCAATATGAAACCCCTTTACAGCGAAGATACTCCATGCAATTTCAATGCATTGATAAACGCAAGTAAATGTAACAAAAGTGATCCTCCGAATAAATGGCGTGAGATATCGATTACAGAAAATTCGGTTAATCTTGGAAGATTCATCTGGGAACAACAATCAAAATCTTTCATAAAATGGGACATTTCAAATAACCAGCTTACTAGACTTACTAGAATATACGAAGATCCTAACGTGCATTGGAAACTTATTCGCCTCGATTTGAACCTTACTTTAGAAGTGAATGCAAGATATCCACAAATGATTGACAGTGCCAAGGCGAGTCCAACTAATGTCAGAACTTGATTATTCACTGACTATGAATTTAGGAACTACAAAACGTCGATTGGATCGATGATTCAACAGCGGGTAATCAACTTGAAACGATCGCTAGAGATATTAAAATCAAGTCCATAAGTAAGGTTTTAAGTCATTCCGTGATACCTTCGCGATATTTTTTCTCGACTATTGTTTCCAAAAATCTGCCACAGCGAGCCCAAAATTGGCGAATGGATTAATTCAAAATATAAAAAGTCGGATCAATGTATTACCCGAGATTTGTGCGTGATGAAATCAGAAGATGACTTTGGATGCACAAGGCAAGAATTCATGAGATATATAATTTCTATGATTTTTATGATTGCTATGAAGGATCACAGTTATACCGATGACGATAACGTAAAAGTCGGGGGTTTCGTATTTTTCATGAATTCAGGCAAGAAATAAACAAAATTCGCCTGGTTCTTGTCTTCACTTTGAAACAGAATCAATAGTGTTGGCAAAAAATTACTTAGCTTTAAATAACTTCTCCTTACCGCCTTGTTTCAAAATTTCTTTTGATTTGTATTTGGAACCTTTTGGTCAAAAAAATCTCTATCACAGCATCTTGCAAGTCATTGGGAAGTTTGCCGATGGAATCAACAATGGCGAACAAGGGACGAAATGTAGTGATCGTTTCCCGGCTATGGGCGCACAGATGGTGGAGAACGGTGCAAAACTTAAATTTGACTTTTGCATTAATGAAGGACTCCTTTCCAAATCTCATCATACGATTGAAATGATAAACATTGACTTCCGCAAAAAATACAGCGTTGAAATTGGGCAGAAATACGAATATCAAAGTGAAGAATTAAATTTTTATGTAACAATCGATGGTTCTCAAAAGATAAACGTACCTAATCGTTATCCAAGAGTTTTCAAAAACTTAGATCTATTTGCTGGGAATCACTGGGATAAAAATGCTATTGGGAACATGACCAATTTTATAATTACGTCTGAAGACTGCTTTACGAGAAGTGAAATTCTTACTTCTACAACGACATTCTGGCAATCACCAATGGCATTTGGATTTGAATTCAAAGATTGGGATTTTGCTCGAATCTATTATAAAATTTTTACCGAATCTCATGATGCATCTACAGCGAGTGATACATGTAAGAATTATCGTATTCAAACAAACTTTCCTATTTTTCTTCCTGCACCTGAAAATGTCGACGATAACAATAATCTCCGTTTCATCATGAACGAATTCCGGTTGAACAATATCTGGCTCGGTATACAGCGACCGATTGAAAAGGTCAACGACTGGTTTCACGAAAAAAATCCGAGTAACAAGCAAAAATATTTCAATTGGGAAAAAACAACCGACGGGTCTGTGATGGAGCCGAGCAATGCTTATAATATTGAAACAAGTGTAGCGGCAAAACTGAAAGAAATTAATTCTTTGGAAGAACTTGTTTGGAATGATATTCAACCAACATCCACATATCCTTACATCTGTCTGGCATCACTCCGAGGTTTGTAAAGGTCCTCCTTATTTAACAGTTCAACTTGAAAAAATTCTTACAGATCCAGCCATGTATATCCGAGATTCCGGTCTTGTTGACCCTCAGATCATCATTGACTATCCAGGAATTATAAAATTAAAACAAAATCAACAAATTATTCGACGTATAAAGAATGAACCAGTTACAATTGAATGGCCAATATACTTCAAACTAAAGTTCTCTGTAAAAATAAACAAGTTCACCGAAGTGGAAGATAAAGGCCGCTTTAGAAATATTTTACAAGGATTGTGATGGTAATAGATTTCAAACTTTCACAATAACGTCGATTTTTGAAATTTCTAGTTTGAATAGTCGACCTCGCATTTAAGTTACCACTGGTGCAAATGATGGCAACAGATGTGAAGATAAAATGCCTTCCCTGTATCTGGAGGACTATGATCAATTCAATGCATTTTTA
>JACLAC010010686.1_pt1 | contig 13108 bp, 11 predicted proteins | sample 8027881 | NCBI WGS metagenome assembly JACLAC01 (sample SAMN15725517, study PRJNA655200) | protist metagenome | isolation source: fluorescence activated cell sorting (FACS) single amplified genomes of... | place: Spain: Blaines Bay Microbial Observatory, Mediterranean Sea | collected 2016-01-19 | reverse complement strand
CCAGCCAAAGCGGGAAGTGAACAGTAGAGACGAACGCCACCAGGGCTGTAGCATTGGATTTAGGAATTAGATGTCCACCAAGATCGGCCAAAAAAATCAAAAAAAAAATTACTTTATCATGGATATTTTAAAACTATAGGTAATAGAAATACTATTTTTAATATTTTGGTAATTTGTGTATGAGCTCCACCCAGGGCTTTCAGAAGAATACATACTATTCATATCCTATTTACCTAATTGTGTATTCCGTCTGCATTCACACCAACACGTGTTTAAAATTAAACAGGAACAACAACAAATATTGGATTTTATTAGCAGAAAAAGTTTAATGTTTTTTTTTTGGTGTAATCGTTTTTGGACATCATCGAGGAGTTTCCAGCAGCCTGGTGGTACTTTAACTTACTCTTCTTCTTCTTCTTCATCTGCGCGAAAAAAAATATTATTATTTTATTATTACCGTATTATTTATATTTCTCTTCTGCTAGCTGTGTATTATTTATTATTATTATTTTATTATATATATTATTATTATTATTTATATATATATTTTTTTAATTATATATATCCCAATGAGGGCCGATCGATATTGTGGTTTTGGGCCATGGACACAGCATGGGCTATATAGCATAAACACAGCATTGGGAGAGTTAATAAATGTCAAAGATAAAATTTGTCATAGGAGTCGTAAACAGTAGTGCTAGTAATTTAAGTACAACATACACAACAATTATCAACTCTCCCAATGCTGTGTTTATGCTATATAGCCCATGCTGTGTCTATGGCCCAAAACCACAATATCGATCGGCCCTCATTGGGTTATGTTGTACACACCACACCCACACCCTCCTCAGTCGTAACATCTACAAATACACGATCGTAACACTCTCCCCAACAGTGTTTAAACGCTCGCGAAAAGAACGCAAGATACCCGAGCAATGAGTGCACTTGATATACTAATCGCAGGCGCTGCGTCCGGCGCGTTTGCCGATGTACTGACTCACCCCGTGTGCACGATAAAGGCAAGGATGATGACGCAAGGAGCCGCGAGTGCGTCGGCGGCTGGTGGAGAAGTTTATGTCTACAAGGGTTTGGTTGATGGTTTCAAACACATTGTGCGCACCGAAGGTCCTCTTGCCATGTATAAAGGCCTAGGGATTGTTCTCATTGGCGCTGCACCTGCCCAAGCGTTGTTCTTCACGGGAATGACAACTGTCCAGAAAACTTTCTCGCCGAAGAGTGACCTTGCTAACTTTGGCGCAGGCATAGCAGCACAAATGTGCGGTTCCATTTCCTGGGTGCCAATGGAAGTCATCAAGGAAAAGATGATGATTCAAGGCAGCATAAAGACCACCCAAACACATACAGGGTCGTTTAGTATGTTGCAAAAAGTGCTTGCACAAGAGGGCATACGGGGCATTTATCGAGGTTTCGTTTTGCAACAGTTGACTTATGGGCCTTTCAACGGCTTGGCCGTGCTCTTCTATAACCGCTTGAAGTTCTCGTTTCCTAAGGAACAACAAGACAATGCTGTAGTCCAACTTGGGTGCTCCAGTCTAGGTTATGGACTGGCGGCTGCCTTAACAAATCCTTTTGACGTTGTTAAAACGCGAAGGCAGGTGCAAGCGTCGAATCCAGAACTATTCAACTACACCAGTGGTATTGATTGCGCACGCAAAATATTAAAACACGAAGGTCCAATGGCATTCATGGATGGTCTAAGTGGACGCATTGGGTGGCTTTTGCCACGTTGTGCTATTGCAATGACAGCTTTCGAGTTTTTTTTGCGCACTTTACAAGATGGAAAAGACTCAGACTAAAATCGTGTGTTTCGTAAATAGTTGGGTGCTTTATATGCAGTTGAAGAACCCCGTCGGTGGAATTTAAATATAGTTCTGGACGCAACAGTATTTTTTGTACCTGACGTAAGGTGAATGAATCTCCGGGGAATATTCTAATTATATATACACAAAGATCAAACATTATCATATGACCATTGTCAACTGTAATTTCAAAGTTTAAATTATCCAACTTGCCTCCCTTGTATAGTCTCAAAATATATTTTCTCGTTCCTAAAGGTTAGAACTATTTGTGGCTCTCAATCGCAAGAATATGGAACTCTACAACATCACTATTGGCTTGGGGGTATTATTTGCATTTTGTGAAAAATATTTGTTATAAGTCCGCTTCTTCATAATCTTACACTGTTAATCGCCCCCTGTGGTCTGGAATAACACCAAGCTAAGTGCCATCACAAACATTCCAAGGATGATGCACTTGGTGACATATTTGTTCTCAGGATCATTCTTTAAAGCGGTGGGGATCAGTTCCGAAAAGCAAATGTATATCATCATGCCGCCAACAATACCGAAAATAGCCCCGAAAGCAGCACCGCCGGCGGCTTCGATAACACCAAGACCTATCAAAGCACCGATGGGTTCTGCAACGCCAGATGCAAACGCATAACAAAATGCTTTTCTCCTATCGTTTGTAGCATAAAATATTGGTATAGCAACGCACAAGCCTTCCGGTATGTTATGGATCGTGATTGCTATGCAGAGCGCTATACCGACAGAAGGACTTGATAATGCCCCAACAAAAGTGATTAAACCCTCAGGAAAATTATGAATACCTATTGCAAGGGCAACAAGTAAACCCGTTTTGTGCATTTGGCTTTTGTCCTCGTTCACAAAGCCAATATCAGCTTCAGCACTATCGCCTTCCGCCAGCTTTTCCTCGCCAGTTTTTTCTGATCCATCTCCTGAAATACTGATGGCAGTCATCTCAGCTTCTGTAGATGGCGTGTCTGGTTTCGCCTTGGGGCTTTGACTCGGTGATGAAACCCCGTAAGGTGGGTTTATGGTGCCGTGACTGTGTCCGTGGCCATGGTGCCCACTCCCTTGGCCTACAAGCATATGAACGAGCATGTCAAGCAACACTGTAATTGCACAACCTGCAAACAGGCATAGCGTAGCAGCAAGATAAGCCCAAGACAGTTGCTGCTGGGCAAATTCTTCGACGGCTTTTACAAATATCTCAACAAAAGACACGTACAGCATGACTCCGGCAGAAAAGGCCAGTGAACAAGCCAGGAAACGCTTGTCTGTAAGTTGCACGCACTTGTCAAACATAACGGCGACGGCACCCACGGTCGTCGAAAGCCCAGCGATGGTCACCAGCGTAAACGCAAGGGCATAATTTCGTTCTCCGGATTCGCTCATATTGAAGCCTTTAGGACTGGCACTTTTACTTTTCTAGTTCAAGCAGTTGCTGAGAGAAATGCGAGGTGCACATTGGGTCCAACTGCCGCAAATCAAGTGGTCATATTTAATCGCATCTCTTCTTCTCCTCTCCTTTTTTTCTTCTTTCTTCTTCTTCTTCTCTTCTTATTAATTATTATTATATTTATGTATGAATGAATAATAGTAATTAATGATAATTAATAATAATAATAATAATAAAAAAAGTTATTGATAATAATAATAAAAAAATAATTTTTAATATTATAACTAACGGCGACGATGAGATGAGGTGGTGTGTGATGATGAGAGATCATCATATAATTATTGATGGTAGTATAACAAAGAAAAGGAGAAATAGAAAGAAAAGCGAAAGGAAGCTGAAAAATGAAAATACAAAATATAAATTCATATAATTGATGGTATAACAAAGAAAAGGAGAAAGAAAAGCGAAAGGAAGCTGAAAAATGAAAATACAAAAGATATTTAATATTATTATTATTATTATATTTTTTTAATTTACTATAGCAGCAGCTATTGAGAATTGAATTATTAATTTTATTAGGGCTATTATTGGGCACAACCGCACAACCTACCAAGTAGTCCTTTTCTTTTATAGTATTTAGTATATGGTCCTTGTACTTATTGATCATCATGGTGACACCACATCCATCATCATACGATATACATCATCCGATCATAATATCATAGTACACAACACGACGATGCCTCTGTGCCCATTAATGAATTACTGTCCCCACTACTACGACGGGATGCGAGTCGTCATGATGCAGGGTGGAATTATTACTGCCTTAATAATAGCGTACTGCATCTCCTTTGACCTTCGGCGTATTATTGGCCTTTTTTGACCTTAAATCCTTAAAAAAATAATTGTATCTCAAATTGAAAGGCTATTTATTCCACACATGGATAATTGAACCATTTACTGCAGAAGATGATGAGATGAGATAAGATGAGTCAGAGAACACCCATTAATTCAGGTGGTCGATTTACACCATGAAAGTGGTAAGCTATGCACAACGCAATTATTTAAATAAACTGCCTTGTCTTTTCTACCTAGTCTCCAAAGTTGGATCAATATCAATACCGACAATATCCGAATAGCAGAAGCACATTGATAAGTGCTGTATAAGATGACAGCAGCCGCACCCTACATCAAGAATGGTAAAATCTGCAGGATCAAGGTCATTGGTTAATAACCAAAGCCAAAACTCCTCAATGAGGGAGCAGATTACCTTTGTTCCCCTCAAACCTATTCCCGTGTTATTATTTTTCAATGCAGACTTCCAAATCGTTAATTTGATTCTTGCTTTGTTGATGCGATCAACATATGGCGCATAGTGCTTGCATGACATGCTCTATGCGCTTATGTCATCATCCTTCAAGAATTCTTGAAACTCTTGTACAGACCTAAAAAATACTTGTATAGACCTAAGTAGTTCATCACTCAACTACAGGGCATCCTCAGTGGAGTTTGACAAGAATTCAAATTTCAAGGGCATATTGAATCATAATGATAAACTATTGATGCTATACAAAATTGCAGTTGTTATCTACAGAAAAAATGCTATGCACACAAGCATGTTTGACGATGTTAGACATGCAAAATCCAAATTTCCAGACTTTTTACTGAAACCATAATGGGCTGTCATCCATTGATACTTTGCATGATATACTACTTTATATGCCTTGGCTGTACTTGACTTGGATCATCTTTCAAAAACTCATAAATATATGGTATTATGTCTTTTGACACTTGGAAAGTAAGTACCAAGCAATGACTACCAAAAAATCACGCCTAACAAACATACTAGAATCCGCTTTAAGCATGTAAATTGCTTGGGCACCTGCCATGATGCTGTTGTGACAGGCCTAGGGGGCATGTACGAAGGTTGTGCAGCCCTGGCCCCTTATAATCTCCTGAGTGATGCTGGGTTCAGCTCGGGAGTTGGTGGGTTGTTGCGAACAACCACAAGATTTCTCGATAGTGTTGATTATGACTATCAACACCACTATGGCCAAGCAGAGGCAAACCATTTTGTACAGCTGAGACAAGCTGCAGAATGGGGAATGTTGACGCTCGGCCTTTATAGGCGATTGACAACCAAGTTGCCATGCAACTTATTAACGACAAAGTGAAAGCGAACATGGAAAGAGAAGCCATAAATGAAATGGTCATGGAAACATACAAAGAATGCATGAAAGGTTCCTTGAGAGACCCATCGGCAGCAAGGGCTTGTAAATTCGAAGCCGATGCGCTTGCAGTCAAACTCAACCCTTTTTTGGGACAAAAGAATAAGATTAATGTTGATACAGCTGTGAGAGCAGGCCACAGAAATATACTAGTGAAAGTAAAGGATGCATGCAGTCAAGTTAAGACGGAAACCGAAATGATTCAATGCAGACGCGAGGCAAAGGAAGAGGCATTGAAGGCAGGTCTCAAAGCGAGAGAATATGACAAAGTAAAAAAAGCAGCCGTTGTCAAGGGAGTAGCAGACGCACTAGTTGCATGTATGAATTCTGGGAGTCCGCACGAGGATTGTGATGACATTGGAAAGAAAGCATTCAAACGTATATCTGGCGCAAATGAGAAATACTACTTCAAAAAGCAATATCCCCACGAGGATCGAACGGTTCAGGAAAAGGTATGGAAGCATGCATCGATATTGGCTGCTGGAAATCGTACTGTTTTATTCGACAAAAACAATATGATCTTAACAATCCAAACAAATATGCGTAATTGTGACCCACGGGTAACTAAGGACTTGACCAGTAAAAGTTTGAAATATGCATCGGAAGCGAATCGCAGAAGTTCCCCAGAGTCTCAAATCGACATTACAACACGGCCCATATTGAGCTGTAGGGAGGTTGATGCTTCAGCAGCATATACAGCTGTCATGAAATTGAAAGCAGGAGTTCCGTCGACAGAAGACATTGAGACATTGAGTGATGAAATCGCAAAGGAGGCAATGGGGTTCAGGTCAAAATTATCGCGTCGCAGACTTTTGCAAGATACCTCGGCAGTTGTGACGTATGCATCACGCGATCAAGTTGAATGTACGGAAAATGATTTTGAGTGCATTAATAGCCAGGTGACATTTGATACCGTGTCGACAACAGACGCTGACTGTAAGGATGGTTCTTGCTGTGGAGCTGGTACTAAGTTTAAGGATGGAAAATGTTACCCAACCTACGAGGGCATGGTGGATGCTTGCAAAGCTTCTCGTGGCGAGTGGGGGTGGACTTGTGAGCCTATTAGAGAGTGTAACAATTAGGGTTTGGGCCGAGCAAGCGACCAGCTGGTTGACGTTTGTCTCGCAAAGCACAAGTTGATCTTCGGCAATATTCGTACATGATTGGGCGCTTGGAGTTCAAAGGTACTCCGTTAAGCTGGCATGATATCCCTTTCAACGTTGACGTAATATACTGTATTATGTAGTGCTATTTATACGAGTAGAAACATGTTCAATCAACAGGTGATATAATTTGTACCATAGGAGGTCCGCTTGTCAGCACTAGTGGGTTATTCGCTTCCATCTTTACTCTTCGATCTCCAAAACCGTTGGCATTCACGGAAGGGTGCCATTTTTCGAACCATCTCCAGCAATTTCAAATCAACAAAAACGTTTAAAAGGCCCTCTGCAGTGCCTCTGCAAACAAGGAGCTTCGAGCTTCTTTCCATACCATTGCCCGATACCACGTTACCCACCCACGGAGGAGAGGCAACGCTATCACCAAACTGTTCCCCTGCGTAGTTTGTACTAATTACATAGACTCCATTTTCTACTGCCCTTGTTGTGACAAATTGATGCCACGTGAAAAATGTTGTGTCCCTGGAAAAAGCACAGGGATGCAGAATTACGTCGCAATTTTTCTCCCAAGCCAACTTTCTCCAAAGCTCTGGAAATCGCAAATCATAACAAATGCAAAGTCCAATCCGTACACCCCTTACTTCAAAGGCGCAGGGTACTAATGATCCAGGTGCAATTCCCAGTGCAACTTCAGAGCATGCACCAACTTGGCACAAGTGTATTTTGTCATAACTTGCAACTGGCTCTGACATACCAGGGGCAACAACAACATGGGTAATCGTTATTGTATTTTTCCTTTGAAGGCAGAGGATTCCATACGCAATGCAACAATTGCATTCATTGGCGAGTTGGGAATAAAAGTTAAACGAGGGGCCCTGAAGAATGTCTTCCGCATATTGATCTTTATTTTTCAGCACTTCATCCGAATATCCGGGAGACGACAGTTCAGGAAGCACCACAAGGTCTGTGTCTCCAAGTTGTCGAATTTGTGCTGCAGACCTATCTAGATTGGCATTTCGATCACACGGTCTGCTTTGAATTTGCAACGCCGTGATGCGAATTCCCCCTGACATTGAAAGACATCAAGGGCATGTGCTGGTGTCTTTTGTTACGATACACGGCGGTGCGTGTTGTGCGCAAGTTGAGGTTCTGCGTTTGTGCGTTTGTGATGATGTCCCGCTGATGCATCATCAATCTCCTCATCTCATCATTTCATCATTTCATCGTGTGTTGAAGAATATAACACGTTGTTGTTGCTAGGAGTATTCCTCGTCATTTTGTATTATAGAGAGTGTATTATTATTATATTGTTTTTTTTTTCCAATTCAATAAATAAAATATAATATAATATGCGAATTTAAAAATAACTACAGGTATAAAGAACACGGCCATGATAATGATGTCTTGCTGTAAGAAGGTAGGAGAGTGTCAATAGTGTCTCTCGCCTAGTAGGACGTGCTCGTGATCTCGTGATGAGAACTACACAGTAGTACAACCAATGCCAATAGCCACATGCATGACATACAACACTTTCTTTTTTGTTTTCAACATTACCAGTTCATAATTCTATGTTCCCTAGAGTAGACATAATCACCATGCAGTTCAAATGTGATCCGAGCAAGCTCTTTATCTTGAAATATTGCCAAATCATACTCGCCATTTTCTGTCGGGAAGTACTTTGGCTCCCAACGGATGCCTCCCATTCGTTTTTCAGTGTGTCCGTAGTACCACTCTTCCCCTAATAGGTTTTTGTCGTTCTTTTTGAACACACCTATCCATGGGGCCCTTCCTGTGGAATCGTAGTTGGATGGCAAATTCCAGGATATGACATTTCCTTTCCTCCCAGAAAGTAGAATGGGCTGCAATGCGTCTCCGCTTTCACTCTGCTTCTTGAAATCAAAAAATCCACCCAACCCTACAACATCACGTTGCTCTTTGCCGCAGCCAACGTACCTATTCAACCTTGCCGGCACGTATTCAATAAATGTAAAAAGCAACACAAACGTTTCCCATGGCATCCAGAATGTACCGTCACTTTTGTCCTGCTGGCCGACACCCTCTGCAATTTTTTTGCCGTCACTGGTGTGCCATTCTGGAGAACCGTCGCACCAAGGCCCATTATATTCTTTGCTCCCCCATGGATTACGAAGTTGGACTAGTCTTACGCCAGCGATCCCAGCTGGTTCATTTGCGATGTCAAGTAAAGAGTACATATGGTGCCCAACAAGGTTCATCGTTTTCGACTCTTCCGTTGGTGAATTGATCATACAGCCCATTAAGTAGCCAGCCTGAGCGCACCAAACAAGCTCCCACCACAGTTCTTCATCTTCAAGTTTCTGGGCTCCGAGTGGACTGTGGCATGGGGACATCCATGTCGCAACCCGAGTCGTCGGTTCATTGCTGCGCACGGGTCCACAGTCTGGAGCTCCGCGGCATTCACGTCTATACACGTCCCCCCTTAACTTTGAGGTGGCAATTTTGCAAGACCATTTACCGTCGTTACGCTTGTTGAAACGTGGGTAAGCACGGACACCAACAAGCATCTGTAGGGCACAGGCAGGTTGGCCGCCGTTCATGGATCGCCATCCGTTGTAGCTGTATTTCGCAAATGCTTTTTCCAGCAAGATTACCCAAAGTTCATTACCACATGGCCGGGCGAAGAGGGGCCTTTTTGTCTCAGCATCAACTGGTATTCTATCGTCGATAACTACACAAACCCAATCTTCGTCCACGCAGTCCCATAAGTAAATTTCGTACTTACCGGTCGCCGATACCTCAGTGATGCCTCCAAACGTGACCTCTTGTATAAACTTGGGGAACTTTGCAAGTGACCCTATCGCTGACATAAGCCAGCAGTCGCCGACGTGACCCTGGATTATATCGTTTGGGTCAACACCCTCGTTAAAGAGCTGTGTCAAGCCAAGTTCTGAGGGGCGGACCCATACATTGGGTGGATACTTTTTTCCTCGGCCCAGGGACTCCTCTGTTGCAGGGAAATCCTCATCTTCGAAAAGGTTTGTGGCGCTGGCAAGTGATGACATCCCTGCTATCTTTCGCGTTCTCTAAAAACAGATTTCACCAAGAATATGATCATCCGAAATCACGACTGAAAGGGTTCTTCTCACTTGACAGAGTGTGTGTGAGTCTTCTCACTTTTGTAAGAAGCAGAATAAGATAAGAAGAACATCATTCTTCTCTCCTCATTTTAATAAATAATAATAATACAAATACAGTAATAATAAACTCTGCTGCTGTGTGGTGCTGTGTCGTCTCCTCTCATCATCATCATTCATATCTTCTTCATCAAATCCATCATCCTGGACAAGTATCAAAGGAGAGTATAAGATAGGCAATTCCACACCTACTACACTACGCAAGTAGAAGTTCCCTTGCTGCTGGGGCTGCCGACGATCTAGATCCCCGATAATGTTGTTGTAGTACTGTAGTAGTGCTAGTATTTTTATTTTTATTATATTTTTATATAATATTTATTTTATTATTTATTATAATAATAATACATCACAACGAGGAAGAACGTTATAAAAAAAAAGTGACAACGCGACGACGTGATGATGCTCTTTTTAATAAAATAAATAATAATATAAAAAAATAATACTGTTTATTATTATATTCAATATTATTTTATTATTAATAAAAAGGAGGTTGTTTGATGAAATTTCAAAGAACCAGGCGCCTGTATCATTGGATTAAGTTTACACAGAGTGATCTAGAAATAACTTTACATCTGTGTACTAGCTACGAAACGTCTTCCATCTTGTGATCGGGCGCGTTCTCCTCTCGTGAAATACTCCTGTCAAGCTAAACGAGAAGACGGGTTGCAATGGCAGCGTTGGGCGCCAGCGGTGGTGGCGTGAGTGGTAGTTTGCTCCGGTGGATAAACACTTATGGGCACAACGTACAGTCAACAGAGCAACTCGAAGACGGCGAAGTGTTCTTGCAAATTTTGAACGAATCGGACCTCCAACTCCAATCCATGTCTAACGTGGAGCAGGGCTCGGAGCTGTCGGATTTGTTTGCAAAGATTTTTAAGGTCCTGTCGAAGGCGTTGGGTTTTCCGGCAGACGAAATCAGAAACACAGCGGAGAAGCACTCGCTGAGCACGGCACAGCTAGTCCTCGGGGCAGTCTTGCGCAGCGAAGGCAAGCAGAAATGCATTCAACAGATTATGGCCCTAGCAGAGAACGACCAAGCGAACCTTATGAGTAGCATTCAAGTAATTATGCAACTTTTCCCGGAAGAGTCCGATGGACTCGGGGACTCCTCCCTAAATGACTCTCGACTCAGTGCAAAGAGCAGCATATTTTCACCGGCCCAGAACAGCGTGGGCGCCGCCACCCCTGTCTCCGTGTTCAGCATCACCAGCACAACTTCCAGTTCAAGTAGCGAAAACACCCCGTTGGAAAAAATTCAAGCTCGAAGGTACAAGCGCGAGAATGAGGCTCTCAGGGATGAAAATGACGCCATGAAGAAACAAATTGAAGAGCTGAAAGACGCGAATGCGAATCTCACGAAACAACAGAATTCGACCCTTGCCGACCAGGAGAGGGTGCAAACGCGTTGGGAAATGAAGTTTGCTAGCCTTGAAGACGATTTCAGGGAGTCTAAGTTACAGCAAGATAAAGAACAGAATAGGCTTGCACAGGAGCTTGACGCTTCCAAGCAGCGCAGCAAAGAAATGAACGAGACCATTACTACACTTCGCGACGAACTCGAGTGCTCCAAAGTGGCCGCAGAGAAGGCTGGCAAAGCAGAACTCGCACTGGCCAAGTGCAAGAAAAAACTTGAGGAAGCGGGAGATTACCGTGCCCAGGTCAAGAAGATGGAAGAGAAGTTGAAAAGTATGCTCGCCCGTGCTACCAAAGCTGAGAAAAAATGTGATGGGATTCCCTCCCTGAAAGAGCAGGTAGGTGAGTACCAGAGGGAGCTGACAAACGCGGAAGTGCGTATTAGCGAACTGAATGCGACAATCAAGCAACGGGACAGCATCATTGCCACCCTTCGAACGAAGAACGGGGAGTTGGAGAAAGAACACACGGAAACTGTAATCATGAAAGTCCAAGATATTGAAATGGAAAGCAACGCTGTCGCTGCGGATAGCAGCGGGGGGGAAACATCAGCAACCATGGCGGGACTGAACCTAGACATCTTGGAACGCATAAAAGTCCTGGAAGAGACAAACAAGGAGCTGCAAGAGACCTGTGACGCCGCTGACACGGACCAATTGCAGGAACTCCGGAAAAAGTGTGAAGACATGACTCGACTGAAGTCCTCGTTTGAGGAAAAGTCCCATGAAAAGTCTCATGAGGTTGTGTCGCTTGAGGAAAAGTTAGAATCCTCCGAGTCCCACGCTGCGCAATTGGATGTTCAAATTAAAGGCCTGAGGGAGGAAGTGCAAAGCTTGAAAGCTAATATTGAGTCTTCGACCGAAATGCACACGCAGGCCCTCGACGATGTCATGTTTGAGAAAAAAATAGAAGAAGAGCGGGCCCTAGCCCGTCTCAACGACCTTGAGAGCCGATACGTTCGGTACTGTGATCTTCATAACACATCGGACGCTGTGTATCAGAAGAAAATATCAAAGATGGAAGAGCAGGCAAGCGCGTTGAGGGTGTCGTTGGCCGAGCAGGAAGCACAGCTCGTCACGGAAAGAACGGGGAGCGAGACAAAAATAGCGTCCATGATGTCTGAAATTAACACTGTACGTGCTGAATGCGAAAAGTACCAAGGCTACTACAAGAAAGGGAAACCAGCGTATGACAAAATGAAGAAAAAGCTGGCCAAGTACGAAAAAATGCTGAAACGGGGAAAAGTTGCCCTTGACAAAGCGTCCAAGAAATGTGAAATGGAGATCAAAGCGAGGCAATATTCTGATGACGCGCGGGATGCCATGAAGAATGAGAACAATAATCTAAAGAAAGAAGTCACCGGTTTGTTGGAAGAACTTCACCAACCTGGGAGTCAAATGGCCAAGTTGAGAAGCGAAGTGCAGACCGTCTCCATGCTCAAGGATGCAATCGGGAGGGAGTTAAAACAAGTCAAGAGGAAGATGAAAGCCTTGGAGAGAGAAAACCAGGAACTGAAAGCTAATAGTAAAGCCTTGGAGGGACAAAACCAGGAACTGAAAGCCAATAGTACGCACCTTCGGTTAAAGCTGGAACGTCTCTCTGCCCTGGATAGTAAGTCCCCCTCGGCGATGAGGCGGAACCACTCGCCCAGGCAGGTCCCCACGTCGCCAGTTCGAAATCCCAGTGGTAAAGAAAACAATCTAAGGCTTTCGAGGCGCAGCGATAAAGTAGGCGGTGCTCGACGCGTAACAGTAGGTAGTGACCAGAAAGGTTTAAGACGCAGCAGCCAAGAGAACAGGGTAAAGGATGTGGGGATGGAAGGCATTGAAGCCCAAGATCAACCTTCACAGTGCCAACAGCAATAATAAGGCATATAAAAAATAATAAATAGTTTATTTTACTTATTGTAGTATACGAATATAATAGGCTTCATCTGTTTATTAAATCACCATAT
>JACLAC010022298.1_pt1 | contig 13109 bp, 6 predicted proteins | sample 8027881 | NCBI WGS metagenome assembly JACLAC01 (sample SAMN15725517, study PRJNA655200) | protist metagenome | isolation source: fluorescence activated cell sorting (FACS) single amplified genomes of... | place: Spain: Blaines Bay Microbial Observatory, Mediterranean Sea | collected 2016-01-19 | reverse complement strand
TGTGTTTTTCTGTCACATTTTCTGTTTTCTCTTTCCTATCATATTTATACTTAATGCCGTCCTTTTCATATACTCAGTAGATTTGTAGTGTTTGATCTATTTGATAGGCCAGATTAGGTATTTTTTGTACTTGATGAAGAAATATATTTTTTGAAATTTTAGTTTGTGGGTTTTTTCCGCCACAAAATCATCATCATCACAAATAATAATATAAAAATACAATCAGAATAAACATGAGTGTAGAGAGATATAGAATATATAGACATATATAGACATATATATGTATATATATAGAGAGAGACAGATTAACATGGAATTTTTACCATCTGATTCATCCGATGATGAAGATACAAATAATGATACTAATCCCTCAACACACCCATTGAAACAAATGGCTGTGATAAATACCAACATATCGACTGCACCAATTATTATGAATAACAATTATAATAATAATAATAATATGGCAATGACGTTGACCGCAGGATACCAAGCACAGCAACATTCGCAACAAACTGCACCATTATTACCGCATCAACAACAAACTTTTGTACAATTAACACATTTTTCTACAGTAAACTCACAGACATTGCCTGGGACATTTGATGATAGAAAACCACCGCCACCGAAACGACGTAAGAAAAATAATAATAATAATTTAGGAGATGAAATAGATGACGGACCGTGGGCACCAACAAATAATAATAATAATAATAATAATAATAACACAGCCACATTTTATTATGATGAAGATGATGATGTAACTATTAAGAAATTAACACAAGCAGAAAGAAATGCGCGCGAAAAGGAAGCATTACGCTCGGAAGAGATCGAAAAACAAAAAGTAGCGTCTAAATTAAATTCATCTTCCTCCGCATTATTAAACGAATCAGAGCGACAAGAGGCTAGTGAGGAAAGTATTTTTTATGGAAAAGAAGAGCGTGATTATCAAGGAAGACCATGGACAACTCCACCGTCGTACATTGATACATCGAGAACTATGGATGAAATTGAATGTTTTATACCTAAAAAAATTGTACATGTATACAAAGGATACAAAAAAAATGGAAAAAATATTGGTGTACAGTCTATTGAATTTTTCCCTAAATATGGACATTTATTACTTAGTAGTAGTATGGATGGCACAGTTCGTATATGGGATACAGTAAATGATAAACGTTGTATGCGTAGTTATCATGGTCATAAAGAAGCGGTGCGTGGTGCACATTTCAAACCAAACGATGGCCTTGATTTTCTGTCGTTTTCATTTGATACAAAAATTAAAATATGGGATGTTGAAACTGGCAAATGTAAACACACATTAGGAAATGGTAAGGTACCATATAGCTGCAAATATAGTCCAACAGAGCCACATGTTGTTTTAGCTGCATGTAAAGATAAGAAAATAATACAATATGATATTCGAACAAAAGAAATTATCCAAGAGTATGATCATCATTTTGGAGCTGTGAATACATTGACATGGTACGATGAAGGACGTAAATTTATGACATGTGGTGATGATAAGCGTGTTTTATGTTGGGAATATGGTGTCCCTACACCCATTAAATACATTGCTGAGCCGGATATGCATACAATTGCAGCTGTAACTTCACATCCAAGTGGAAAGTATTTCGCTGGACAATCGTTAGATAATAAAATTGTACTTTTTGATACTAGGAATAAATTTAGTATGATAAAAAAACGTTCGTTTAGAGGCCATGTTATAGCTGGTTATGCATGTCAAATCGGTTTTTCCCCAAATGGACAGTTTATCATGTCTGGAGATGGTAGAGGTCAAATATGGTTTTGGGATTTTAAAAGCGGAAAAATGTTTCGAAAATTACAATCCCATAGAAATAATCCTTGTATTGGTGCGATATGGCATCCAGTAGAAGCAAGTACAGTTGCTACGTGTGGTTGGGATGGAGAAATTAAATTATGGAAGTAGAACGGTTACGTAGATGTAGTAGAGAGCGAAAGGGTTGTAATACACGCATGTAAAGAAATATTTGTAAATATATAATATTATATTATATATATATAGTCGTATATATAGAACGTATAAACAAATACGAACCGTACATAAAAAAATTAATCACAATCTTGTTCCTCATCATCAATATTTACAAAATTAAACAAAAATGGTATAGAAAACCGATCGAAATTTGCTTTTCGTTGAACACGATGTAGCGTAGGACATTTTACATCAGAAAAAGCAGAATTTTGTACAAATTTTTCTTGAAAAAACCCATTGCCAACAGTCACTATTAAACATGTATCATCTTGTTGAATCGTATTCCATTCTGACTCTTTTATTGTAACTGTGAATAAAGAGCATCGTATATGATGATATTGAGAGTATACATATATATTATATATATCATATGATATATATATATTTGTTATGATAATGTTTTGTTAGAGAATTTTATTGGCTCCAAGTTATACACAAGAATATACTTACGAAATGTTGGGGTCAAACTTGGGACGCCAAATTCCTTTATATTTTGCGGGTCAATTGATAAATCTTCATTTGGAATTTGTAGTCCTTCTCCATTCGAATATAAGAAAGTCATAAAATTGCCATCAACATGTGAACCTAAATATCCTGCTCCACCTTTAGCATAATATCGAACAATTAAATTACCATCAATTTGTTTCTCTGTTTTTATATATTCATCAATGTTAAATTCATTATTATCAAACATAATACTTAATATTTCTTTTGTTACATGTTTAAATTCATTACGAATGTTAGTTGTACACGGCTCTAACTCTGGAGTAAGATAGCACGATTTACACGATTCTATGTCATTGGATGAATTTACACTGTCATCTGATAAATTGCTAGTTAGCTTATAAAACTTTTTAACTTTTTCAATACAATCTTTCGTTGTCTCTTGAAATTCCTTTGATAGTTTCAATTTAAAGACTGGGGATATGGAATTTAAGAACGCAGTTTTAATCAACTTGTGGTTTTCAGTTTTATCATTTGTTAAATCGATTGTTATCATGGTTGTTAATTCTTTGTTATTCTTCACATACTCCTACAGATATATACATACATTGTTTGTTTTGTCTATCTTATCTCTGACAATTTATATATTTTGATTCTAATTTTTAATTTTTATAAAAATCATAAATCCGTGGTAGTATAATATCTATTATTTTGCTTTACCTGTGTCCTGTGTGGTATATACCAGTATAGCTTATGCCTTATTATTATTTTATTATTCTTCGCACAAAGATTAAGTTATAATTCAGTATTGGAATAGCATTACGTGCGACTCGACGAGATATATCCCCGGAATATATCTCTCTGAATATATTATAGTCTAAGTCGTCTAATACATCGGCCACCTTGTTGTTGAGAACGAATAATGACCATTAAATGTATATATATAAATATAGATATTAAATCAATAATTTAATTTAAATATACAAACACTACTATACTGTATTATTAATAACAATGATAAAATAGAGAGAGAGAAAAATTATACACTTAAGATATTGTAGAGATCAAAGAAGAAACAAAATAGTAATATATATATATATATATATACACATACACACATACACTCCAATATAATATCAAATATGGAATCTGTATTAGTAGGAAATCGTACGGTAACTTTAGAAGAGTTTTACAAAGTCTCATGTCTTCAGGCAGGTGTACAATTAGATACAGCAGCAAGTGCAGGAATTAAAAAATCAGCTGGTTTAGCAAAATCACAGAAGGCTCCTGAGGCACATAACGTGGAGGACAATAACGACGATACAGAGGAGGAGAGAAGCTTTGTAATAGCTACTACGAAGGAACAGGCTCGTGCGACGATACTTTTTCATCTTGTATGGTTTATGGCTGGTAGGTCTGACGTTAGACCAGAACTAGTCGAATTATTGACCCAATTATTGAACGAAGATATTATACCAAAATTACCACGCAGCTCAACTTATGTTTCCACATTGATGGAATTTCTTTCAAAAGGAGACGAAACAAGTGGAAAAATTCAAGTTTTTGATGGGAAAACATTTTCATCTGCTAATGTACAAGCACTAGGTGAATTAACAGGATTTGAAACATTTGCATTTACTCGTGATCAAGTAATGGAAAGTGCAATTGTATGTTTAGAAGCTTTTGTCACACAAAATTTATTAGATGTGTCCGATTTAGTCGCCGCATTTAGTTGTGAAGTTGTACAGCATTCCGCTTCATGTTTTGACGAAAATGAATACGTTTGTCGTCCACATCGTGGCTGTGTTGAATCTGCAGAAAATTTAAGAACCTTGTTGTTAAATTCACGCAATTTAATATCTGATAGTGGTGGTGGGAAAAAGAAGAAAAAAATGAAAAAACGATCTTTCGATGCAATTGAATTAACACCACAGCTTCATGGCCCAAGCAGGTTGTTATTACCTACAATATCACGAACTTTGCGCACAGAGCTAAATGGGGCACCATCGTTTGGATCTAGAGCTCAATATACCTCTAATTCAGTAAAGCCACTTAGCCAGACATTAAAAGTACATTTATATGATTTGTACAAAGCATCGCAAGATCGATTGAATATACTTCAACAATTTCAACACCGTGCAAATCAAATGCAAAATATTCCATTGGCACCACAAGTACAAAAAACAATGTTGACACCAACGTCCGTAACAGCAAATGAGTGGATTGAAAATTTATGCCAAGAGTGTAAGCTTGGAATGGATATTCTTTTAAAGCGTGAGGAGGAAATAATAGTAAAAGCAAAAGCAAAAGAAGAAGAAGCAAAACGTAAAAAAGAAGAATATGAAAAAAAAATGGCAGCCAAAGCAGCAGCTAATACAGATAATAATAATGCACAAAAACCACCAGAGGATGACAAAGCAGCAGCTAAACGTGCAGCAAAGGCAGCAAAAAAAGCGGCAAAAGCTGCAAAAAAGGCAGCAAAGAATAAAAATAAAAGTAAACAAGCTGGCGGCCTTGGTTTAGGTAGTGGTACAAATTGGTTTTTAAAACTTTTAAAAGATGAAAAAGCAGCCGGTACGGATGATGGTGATTTTATCAGCACAACAATTCATCCGCAAAAAAAAGGATTGATTACAAATTCATCATTGCGCATTACATTAGAACGAATTGGTAGTGGTGGTGCTCAGCGCGTACCTAAGATAGCAAAAGGTGCTAGAGATTTTGAACCAGATCAAATGGCAGTAAGGCAAGAAGCATTTGAAATTATTCGTGGTGTCTTTAGACGTCATGGTGCCGTTGAAATCGATACGCCAGTGTTTGAATTAAAAGAAACGTTGACTGGTAAATATGGGGAAGATTCAAAATTAATATATGAATTGGCAGACCAAGGTGGTGAGCTATTGGCACTGCGATATGATTTAACCGTCCCATTCGCACGTTTTTTAGCATTACACAGCGTCGGTAATATAAAACGCTTTCACATTGGAAAGGTTTACAGGCGTGATAATCCGAATATTGCAAAAGGTCGATTTCGTGAATTTTACCAATGCGATTATGATGTTGCTGGAGATTACGATTCTATGATACCGGAAACCGAGGTTTTATCAGTAGCGATTGAGATTTTACGTGCATTGCCTGTTGGTGATTTTGCTATTAAATTAAATCATCGTGTATTATTAGATGCGATGCTTGATATTTGTGGTGTGCCGGAAGAAAAATTTCGTCCTATATGCAGTGCCGTTGATAAGCTAGACAAAGAACCTTGGAGTGCCGTACGTTGCGAAATGATCGAGGTAAAAGGTTTGGATCCAGTAGTAGCTGATCGCATTGGCAGATACGTAAATGAAGACAGCGAAGTTCGTACTATGGACAATCCGTTGGATCTTCATGCAAAATTGATTGCTACTGAATGGACGGGTTTCAATACACATCCAAGAGCTAAAAAAGCCATGGATGAATTGAAAATTTTATTTGAATACTTAGACGCCTGTGGTGTTTTAGGCAACATATCGTTTGATTTAAGTCTAGCACGTGGTTTAGATTATTACACTGGATTAATTTACGAAGCTGTCATAACTGAAAAAGGCGAAAGGGTTGGTTCTATTGCTGCTGGAGGTAGGTATGACAATTTAGTTGGTATGTTTTCAGGAAAGAAAACACCATGTGTTGGCGTTAGTATTGGTATTGAAAGGGTTTTTGCAATTATGGAAAGAAAAGCTCGTGCTTTAAATACATTAGGTTCTAAACCAGTGGATGTATTAGTTGCATGTACTGGTGGCTCATTCATTAAGGAACGTATGAAAGTATGTTCAACATTGTGGAAAGTTGGCGTATCTGCTGAATTTGTTTATAAGACTGATGTACCATTTAGGCGACAATTACAAATGGCGCTTGAGAAAGGTATACCATATATGGTTGTACTTGGAGAAGATGAAGTTGCCAGAAATGTTTGTCAACTAAAAGATGTACAAGCAAATGAACAAACAGAAGTTACATTAGATGCATTACCCAACCTCTTGCTGAGCAAAACTAATAGCAGTGGCGGATATGTTGAAGATAGTAATAGTAATAATGCAGTTAATACATTGGCGAACAATGTCGAAGCGATGAAAATTAATGGTGATGATAGCAATAAATCAAAAAGCGATGGATTAACAATAGGTGATAATGGACGATTTCATCGCCCAACTGGATTATAAAACATTTTTTAAAATTAATATGGTTGAGAGAATTTTGAACCCCCCCAATATTAAAATATGATGTGAACTATTATTTTAAAACTTTTACGAAGTGTATTTTTATGTATATATATAGTGCTATACGAGTACGAATTCGTACGAGCGTACATATATTATACATGAGTAAGAGAAATTTTTTATATAGTACTATATGATTATACGAAGAATAAATTATATATACTATTTTATTTTTATACGAAGTATGATTGGAATGATATAATAAAATTTTAATTTATGCATTCATTAATTTATTATGATATTATTATTTTTTACGATCGTAATTTACTCATGATAATTCCTACTCTTATGCATGTATATAAAAAATTCTCTTTATTTATACGTAATTTAAAGATTTTATTTTACTCATGATGTTATATTCACTATATATGTGTAATTACCAGAAATAATTAATCCTATTATCTAGACAGAATTATATAAAATGAAAGAGTGTGAAAGAATTATTGATGTTGTTGTGTAGATCCCGGGGGATCAAGAGCAGGAACCAGTGGTCGTGACTGTTGTCGTTTCTTTTATGCATGTATATATATATATTATATTAAATTTTTCAAAAATTGTATATATATATATATATACAGTTTATACACACAACAAAAGGTTTTATGTTTTTTATTACTATGGAAAAATGTGTTTTGTGTGCTCTTTAATCGTCTAATAACTAATACTACTTTTCTCAACAAAATTTTGTAATTTAAAATTTTTTATTACAAATAATCGAGGGTGAAATATCCTATCGTAGCTTTCCATTAAATTTAAGACAAAACCTGGGTCTCTATTTCCTGAAACATCTATGAAAATAACAGTAATGTTTTCTTTATATTTATCATTGCTTAGACATTTAACAACTGAGCGTTTATCTGATGCATCAGCACAAAAAAAATGTAGATTTTTCAACTTCTCATCATGCGAAAATCGTCTTTTTGCTGCTTGGATACTAAATTCAGAGGAGTCTATACCAAAAGAATGCAATGCATATTTTGAAATTAAAGCGGTTGTTACTCCAACATGGCATCCGATCTCAAGAACTGAGTCAGTCTCCTTTACATGGTTTATAACAGCCTTTCTATAAGTACTTTCTTCTTTTGCTACTATGATATCACAAGTTATCCATTCTGTAGAATCAGTTTTTTGTTTTCTACGTTCCTTTTTTGAGAGTTTTTTTTTTTTTACAGGATTATGTTGAGTCTTGACATGATGTTTTGAATTGTTATAATTAATATTATTATTGAAGCAACGACCAATTAAAATACCAATCAAAAGTGTAACAACAGCTGATATTGCAGAAGTTATGAAGGATATTGTTTCCATTATTGCAGTAGTGCAGTTCAAAAATGTTTGCAAACGGTGTATTTTACAAGGATAGTTATTATACTGTATACATATATAGATAATGAAAAGTGTTGTTCTGTTTCTGTTATAATAAAATACTGTATATATAAAATATATATTATGGTATAAATATTTATGTGTTATCCATCACATCCTCCAGCAGTACTCCAGCAGGTTTTTTCTCTACTAATCTTAATCTCTCCAGCTCTCCCAGCTAAGGCCAGCTGGGCCAGCCCTTAAGTTAAGGCCAGCTCTCCCACCGACAGATCTCTTGATTTTAATTTATTACATATTTTCCTATACTAGAGCTAATAAGTGGAAGCGTTCCTGTCATTTCCCTTAAAAATCTGTCGTTCATAAAAAAAAATAATTTGAAAAAAGTTTTTAAATTTAAATAAAAGGTAATTTATTATTCTAAAAATTCAGACGATGTTCGAAAGGAGAAGCACCTGCACACTTCTCCTTGTCAGGGTACTGGCAAGGAAAATCTCTGGTGTCCAGAGTAACTTCTCCTGCTGAACTAACAACTTTTCAAAAATAAATAATAAAAATAAAAAAGAGTATCCTCTCTGGTATCATACTACTTATACATATGACGACTACACATTTCTTTATCGAAAGTTGAATAAATCATCATATAATAGGAAACGACGATGATGAAATCCTCCTCATTTCTAACTTTGATATTAATAACACTATTTTTTTCCATCGGTTTCAAACAAGTGGTAGTGGCCAACTCTGTTGTTTTTGGATACCTACCTGAATGGCGATATCATGCTTTGAGTTTTGAAAGTGTCTCAGAACACGTGACGCATATAATATTTTTTTCACTTGAGATGGATCCAAAAACGGGAATGATTACTGCAATGGATCGTTTGCCAAATGTGGAAACGTTGCAAAGGGCTAAAAGAGCCAAAAATAAGGCGAAATTGTATATTTGTTTTGGTGGAAATGGACGATCAGATGGTTTTAAACTCGTCTTAAATAAAAATAAACGTCAAGTTTTTATAACACAATTAATATCTTTAATGAATCAATATGAGTTTGATGGGGTTGATTATAATTGGGAGTATCCTGGTTATTCTTTTCAACATGGATATTCCAATGACCAAGTTGTCAACAATGATTACAAGGGTCTGTATAATCTTGTAAAAGAAACGCGAGAGGCATTTGATAAATTGAGTAAAAAATCTAAAAATGGCAAAAAAAGATTGGGAATTACCCTGGCATATTATCCAGATGGCAGGCAAGAAAAATTATTTTTGAAATATAAAATCGATCAATATGTTGATTACATGCATATGATGACATATGATCAACATGGTAACCAGCATTCATCATATGAATTCGCAATTAAATCAGTTGAACAAGCCATTGATATAGGGCTTCCATCAAAAAAATTAACTTTAGGCTTACCATTTTACGGACGTGATCACACAGGCCATTGGACAACATATGAAGATATTTTAAGTAAACATTATGATAAAATTAAAGGAAACAATAAGGAAATGAATGTTGATAAAGTTTTAGATATTGGTTTCAATTCAGTTGTAACTATTGAGGAGAAAACAAAATATGCAATTAAGAAGAGAATTGGTGGAGTAATGATCTGGGAAATAGGACAAGATTGTAGGATAAAAGAAGTAAAAGAAAAGAATGGTAATGTACATATTGAAACATGTAAGGGAAATGCTCCTGCAAATAGTTTACATTTTGCTATAAGCAGAGGAAGAGGAAAAGAAGAAAAGATAAAAGAAGAGGAGCTTTAAACACGCCAAATATGCAAAAATATACACGCGAGAGAACGTTTTGTAAAAAGAAAAGAGAAGGAATAATTTGTAGTTTTAAAACGCGCACACATCTTTTTTTTTAATATATATATATATTTTCTCTCTTTACTTTTTCTTTTTTTATTTAATCCTGTTATCACCAATAACAGCATTTTTTGGTTGTCCAAGACCAGCCGTTTTTGCCTTTCTTTGCATATAGATTTCTATCTCTTTTGCTTTCTTGCGATTTTCATCAGCTAAAAAATCAGCTTCGGTACGAATCCAATAATATCCATTCAATCTCACATCAGCAGCTTTTCTTTGATATTCATCATTCACAATTGCAACGAATATGTTCTTTAAGAATAAATAGCCAAATGTACAAATAACAATGTAATAAAATGGGGCTAACCATGGATTTGTCTTTGCCATTTCACCATAGTCAAATTTACCAGAAAGCATTGACAATACTTGATTATAGGCAACATCATATGCTATATATTTATCGTTTTCGATTCCAAATACAATGTATCCAGCAAAAGTAAATGCAGATACATATACGAAATATACGTAAAATGAATGTAAAAATGTAATTGCAGCTTTTTGCAATACACTCCAAATCATTGAAATATTTGGATTGTATGAGAAAAATTTAAATGTCTTAGTAGTCGACAAAAATATCAATATTACATCAATATTAATCGTAACCTTATATTGTAACATGTCTCGTTGAAAATCTGTAAATTCATTACCTTCAAACGCCTTTTTCGTCAAAGTGTCACTATTATTAACCAGGTAACCGTCACGTACAGCATATTGTGCTATAAATAAACCTACTATCAGCAAATCTACAATTTTCCAAGGAGTGATAGTAGCTACCGTAGCTTGAAATATTCGCTTAGGCAACGATTTTGATATAGAATTTAAGGTATCCTCTTGTGTCTTCATTTTTCTTCTTTCACGCCTTTCCATCTTACGCCTTGCATCAGTATCATAAAAATCTTTAACACTCATTGCATATTCATCAACAGGCATGCTAAATTCTAAAAACCAACTGTATATTAAATCAAATGCAAGGACTGCAATTAAAACTGTCAAACCAGTTTCCATAGAGGCACGACTTTTATCCTCTATAGTCCAATTATCCGTTGCACGAAATGTTTTAATGGAGTAACTAGGCTTCACACCACCACTTGGTGGAAATTCTATCAAAGCTTCAACAATTGCTATCATATCGTAGCTTGGATTATACGTATTCACAGTAATTCGCAGGGCCCTCGTACGCGAATCAAGCCATAAATATTTCTTCAATGTTCCAAGGTTTCGATCATACCCTTTAATATCGAGTGGTAAATCAGTACTAAATCCACCACCTTTATAGTCTGCGAAATAACTCAATGCCATTGAATAATATGTACGTTCATCAAATATCTTTTGCAATTCCTCATTAAATGTAAAGCCAGACGTTTCTCCATATAATGAAAAGCGGCTAGCAACAGACGAAGATGCTATTTGTGGAAAGGAAGAATTTGAAATACGATAACGCGGAACATTTGATAAAGTATTGCCTTGAGCACTTAAAGTGTAAAATCCATTTTTTTCAATGGCATCAACTGTATACGTAATCTCAGCATTATCATCCAAAGCGACTTTGCATTCAAACTCCTCTTTACCACTTTTAATGCATTCAGCAGTCGTACGTATACCTTTCTCCTGATTTTCCGATGCATCGTACAGCGTTATGCAATCCGCTTGAAAAACATCCAGTTTAGATGGTTTGTTACAACCTGCAGTTCGAGAACGTATTTGATGTAAGCGGGGACGGCCAATGATGGTATTGTGACGTAAAATAGTACTACCCACTTTAGCTTTTGGTACCCAAAACATCGCAGAGGTAGAAGTTTCGCTTGCAGAGCCATTTCGCATCCCAACGATAGCATCACGGAAAGGACCTTCAATCCAATTCCAAACATTATTAAAATTATCAATATTATTAAAATTCATTGTCACCTTTGCTTCTTTATCATCCACGCGACTAAAACCTTGTGTACCAGCATGGGCACCACCAGACATGACAGTAGCACGATCTGCTCGCTTTGCTACTAGAAAATCACCGAAAAATACAGTAGACAAGGCATTATGCAACATATTTGCTTTGAATACAGCTCGTCTCATGAAAAGCGTATTCGATGCTAAAACAATAAATGCCAAGAAAGCTAACAAGCGCACGTAGCGGACAATATCAACTTGAGTAGGATGTATACGGATGGATTCCTCAATTTTTAATTTTTGTGTATTTACGGATCTTGATATATCCATTCCAGGCAAATGTCCTTGTTTTGAAATGTCTGGATTATTATTATTTTTCAATAAAGCTTTATCGCCTTCTAAAAATCCAGCAATAGTTTCTTCGGCTTCCTTCTCCTCGCTTTGCAGTAGATCTAAAACTAATTTTTCTGCCTCTTCAGCATCTTCATCGACTTTACGGTCTGTTTCCATTTTCGCGGCGTGGCTAATCCAACTGAATTTAGCCTCTGCTTCTGCCTCCCTATTTCTAACTTTAATTTTTGCATTGGAATTGCCAGCTAATACTTCGCGTATCGTTGCATTCAACGGCCACACAAAGTTGCTTTCATTGACGAGCACATTTTTTGACGGCTCTAGACTCCAATACGTCAACACTTCGTCCAGTAACATTTTAAACGTATGGTTATCTGTTATTTTGAACAAACAAGAAGTATGGCCAAACCATACACGTACTTGGTTCAAAACACCTTCATTTCGTTTTGTATCGGTATCGTTTAACATAACAGCCTCTTCTGCCATCATCATATCGTCAGTCGTTTTCATAGTTTCAGCGCGCAGCTGCATTCTACCCATAAGCTGTGCCATTTTAGCAAGGTCTCCCATGACAGCCTCTGATGTATTTTTTGGCCTTGTCCCGTATTGACGTGCACCTTGCAACTGGTTCATTAAGTCGTTTAACTGTTCACCGGAGTTATCAGTTATTTCCCCAGATAATTTAAGTTTTAGTTCCTCTTTCTCATCATCTAATGCCTTTATTTTTTCATTCTGGGACATCAATTCTTCAGTTTTACGATCAATTTGTTCCACCCTATTTTTGATATCTCCATTAGTATTTTTAACATCTTCTTCTAATTCTTCTACTCTAGAAAATAATAAATTAAACTCCGTCTCTAACTCATTTAACTCTTTATCCAACGCTGCCAATTTATTCTTTTCTTGGAGTTTATTTTTCCGATCCCCCATGTTCTTATCTATCTATATCTATAC